>Ga0209666_1001537_pt1 | contig 17670 bp, 6 predicted proteins | sample SaaInlV_125m_DNA_FD_184679 | JGI IMG/M metagenome (GOLD analysis project Ga0209666, IMG submission 184679) | Marine microbial communities from expanding oxygen minimum zones in the Saanich Inlet - Saanich Inlet SI037_S3LV_10m_DNA (SPAdes)... | ecosystem: Environmental > Aquatic > Marine >...
CCTGCACGTCTCGCTTCTGCCGAACCACAAGAAGTGGCGTTCGTTCTTCGCAGGGCTCTCCGTGGTGGTCCTGGACGAGGCGCACGCGTACCGCGGCGTCTTCGGATCGCACGTCGCGCTTTTGCTTCGGCGGCTCCGGCGCGTGTGCCGCGAATGCCACGGCCGCGATCCGGTGTTCGTGGTGACGTCGGCGACCATCGGCGAGCCGCTGCGGCACGCGGTGGATCTCGTGGGCGCGTTCCCACGGTTCGGTGTGCGAGGCTCGGAAGATGACCGTATGGCGGAAGAAGGCGACGAGATTTTCCGCGACGAGACGAAAAAGCGCGCGACAGAAAAGCGCGGGTGGACCGCCGTGACGGAGGACGGGTCGCCCCGCGGCGCTAAGACGTTTCTGATGTGGAACCCGCCGAAAAAAGACGCACCGGACGCGCCGCGCGCCGAGAGACTTCAGCGGCGCGGCGGGAAGACGTCTCGAGTCTCGACGCGCGTTGTGACGCCGCTCGACAGGGGAAAACGAGCCGTGGCGGAGAAACTGCGCGCGGAAGAGCGTTTTCCGAAAAAAAACGCGGCGGAGGCGGACGAGACGAAGACGACGCGAGTCGACGCGGAGCCTTCGCCTTCGATCGGTTCCGTTTCTTTCGCGACAAAGAGCGGCGAAAAAACGTCAGTTTCAAACCGAGACTCGCGACTTCCCCGCGGTCGCGTCTCGCCCATCGTGGAGATGGCGCACCTGCTGGTGGAGTGCGCCCGACACGATCTGCGCGTGATCGCCTTCTGCAAGACCAAGAAGCTGTGCGAGCTCGTGCTGCGGTACGCGCGCGAGCTGCTCGCCAACTCGAACGGCGCGGCGTTCCTCCCCGCCGTGCGCGCGTACCGCGGGGGATACACCGCCGGCGACCGCCGCGCCACCGAGAGCGCTCTGTTCGACGGGTCGCTTCGCGCTGTGGCCGCGACCAACGCGCTGGAGCTGGGCGTTGATGTCGGCGTTTTGGACGCGACCCTTCACTTGGGTTTCCCCGGATCGACGTCCTCGCTGACGCAGCAGGCTGGCCGAGCCGGGAGGAGAGGCAAACGCGCGTTGGGCGTGTACGTCGCCTTCGACGGACCGCTGGACCAGTACTTCATGCGTCATCCCGAAAAGTTGTTCGAGGCGGCGCAGAAGGAACGCGCCGCCATCGATTGCGCGAACCCGGCGATTCTCGCCGCGCACGTCGCGTGCGCGGCGTACGAGCTGCCTCTCGACCCGCGAGCGGAGGGTGTCGACGCGAGGACGTACTTCCGCACGGACGCGGCGAACAGGGCGGCGCGCGAAGAGGACGGCGAGCGAGACGACGACGGCGGCGGAGACCGAAAAAAAAAAGGCGAAGAACGGATGAGCGACTTCCGCGTCGCCGTGGACGCGCTCGTGCGCGACTCGAAGCTGGCGCGCGACCCGCGCGTCTGCGCGAGCCGCGCGGGCGACTTGCGTCTGCGCTGGGTGGGCGACGTCTCCTCGCGCGGCCCCGCGTTCGGCGTGAGCGTGCGCACGATCGAGAGCGAGCGGTACCGCGTGGTTGACGTCGACACCGGTTTGACGGTGGAGGAGATTGAGGCGTCGAAGGCGTTTTGGACAGTGCACCCGGGCGCCGTGTACCTGAACCAGGCGCGCACGTTCCTGGTCAAGTCGCTGGACGTCACCGAGAAAGTCGCGCGCGTGCGCCGCGCGGACGTCAAGTACTTCACCAAGAGCGTCGACCGAACTTGGCTCACGCTCGTGGACAACTCCGGCTCGAGGGTGGCGTACCCCGACAGGCCCCTCGGCTCCTCCGGCGTTCCGTTCGCGTTTGATCCGACGGGATCGTCTTCAGACGCGTCCAAAAAAAACGCGAGAGCCTCGTCGGCGCAAACCGCGCCGTGCGAGGTGGTTATCGAGTTCACGGGTTTCCGCAAGGTGCACCAGGGGACGGGGACTTTTTTTGACGAGGTTTCTTTCGCGCGAGACATGCACGTGGAGCTTCCGAAGGTGACGTTCCGCACGGTCGCCACGTGGGTGCGCATCCCGGAATCCGCGCGGAGGCAAACGAAGGCTTTGGGAATCGCATTCGACGAAGCCGCGCACGCCGCGTCGCACGCGCTTATAAACGCGCTCCCGCTTGTTTTGCTCGCCAACCACGCCGACGTCGCCGCCGAGTGCTTCGCGGCCTCTCGGTCCGGGGCGTACGCGCCGCGGCGGCTGCTGCTATACGACAAGCACCCGGGCGGCGTCGGGATCGCGAGACGAGCCGCGCCCGTTTTCCTGGATCTCATGAGGCTCGCGCTCGAACGCGTTTTGGCGTGCGACTGCGGCGAGGCGGAGGCGGAGGACGACAAGTACTGCGGCGACGGCGATGGCGACGAAGACGGCGAGAGCGACGGCGCGGATCTGTGTCGTCCGGTTCCCTCTCTCAGCGGGTGTCCCGGGTGCACGCACTACGCGTCGTGCGACCACTACAACGACGGCCTGGATAAGCGGGGCGCCGTCCTCGTGCTCCGCGAGACCATCCGCGTCGAGGAGCTGAGGCTGCGGGGGCTCGCCGCGGGAGACGACGAGGGGAAAAGCGGCGGGTTCGTCGACGACGCCGCGATGAGTGTCCTTAGCTAGCTCTAGAAGGTAGTCTGTGCGTAGGAGGTGTAGGACGGTGCTGTTTTTGTGATGTCTCTTAGTGGTCTTACGTGTACAACGACGGAGGAAACGAGCGCGATCGTCGCTCGAGTCAGTCGTGGAAGCCGAAGTAGCCGCGGATGGCGAACGGCTCCTGCTTGATCTCGGGCTCTTGCTTGACCTCGGGCTCGGGCTTGACCTCGGGCTTGATCTCGGGGTCGGGCTTGATCTCGGGGTCGCGCTTACGCTTCCGCGACGGAGCCGGCTGACCCGCGCGAGCGGCTTTGCAGGTCGCGCACTTGTATTTGTTTTTGCCGTGCGGGCACGGGTTGCAGGCCGCGCAGTTGACTTTCCGCTTGCCATGCGGGCAGCCGGTGCAGTCCGCGCAGTTGCCTTTCCGCTTGCCATGCGGGCAGGGGTTGCAGTCCGCGCAGGCGCTTTTCAGCTTGCCATGCGGGCAGCCGTTGCAGTCCGCGCAGTAGCGTTTCACCTTGCCGTGCGAGCAGCCGTTGCAGGCCGCGCAGTTGACTTTCCGCTTGCCATGCGGGCAGGGCTTGCAGTCCGCGCAGTCGTGTTTCCGCTTGCCATGCGGGCAGCCCTTGCAGTCCGCGCAGTAGCGTTTCACCTTGCCATGCGGGCAGGGGTTGCACTCCGCGCAGTCGTTTTTCCGCTTGCCATGCGGGCAGGGCTTGCAGTCCGCGCAGTAGCGTTTCACCTTGCCGTGCGAGCAGCCGTTGCAGGCCGCGCAGTTGACTTTCCGCTTGCCATGCGGGCAGGGGTTGCACTCCGCGCAGTCGTGTTTCCGCTTGCCATGCGGGCAGCCCTTGCAGTCCGCGCAGTTGCGTTTCAGCTTGCCATGCGGGCAGGGCTTGCACTCCGCGCAGTGCTTCTTCAGCTTGCCATGCGGGCAGGGGTTGCACTCCGCGCAGTCGTATTTCAGCTTGCCATGCGGGCAGGGGATGCAGTCCGCGCAGTGCTTCTTCAGCTTGCCATGCGGGCAGGGGTTGCACTCCGCGCAGTCGTATTTCAGCTTGCCATGCGGGCACGGACTGCAGACGCGGCAGTGCGTTTTCTGTCTCCCGTGCGAGCACCGCTTCCTCCCCATCGCTCGAGGTCGGTCGCGCGCCCACCTTCCCCCCTCACGTGCGCCTCCTCCGCGCGTCGCGATGTGCGCTCCCACGCGGAGCGGAGAAGACGTTTCGCGTTCCGTCGTTGCTTTTGGTAAACGAAGCGACGTTTCGTCGGAACGATCGAGCTCCTTTCCCCGGGCTGAAAACGGACACTCCTGCAGCAATCTCCGGATAAAATCGCCTCCCCCCAACAGTCTCGGACGCGCCGCGCCGCCAGGATGCGCGCGACGGCGGTGGCCGCGATGCACCCGCGGCGGACCGTGGCGCCGCCGCGGGCGAGCGGCGGGGTCGCGCGGTCGGTGTCGCGTCGCTCGGGCGTGCCGGGGACGGTCGGGGATGCGCGATCCCGGGAGGTGGCGGCGAGTCGGCGGCGCCGAGTCGCGTTCGTCGCGGCGGTCCCCGCGCCGGCGCCGGCGCCTGGTGCGACGCGCTCGTCGATCGCGCGGACACGCGCGGCGCGTCGTGTGGTGGCGCGAGCGCGCGATGACGCGGGCGGGGACGCGGAACCCCCCGAGGCGGTCCCCGGGGATGCGGGTGATGTTGATGTTGATGTTGACGACGACGCGGGGGACGCGTCGGCTCCGGACGCTTCCGGCGAGGCTGACGAGGACGAAGAGGATGAGTACGAGGAGGTTGAAGTCGAGGTGGAGGTGGATTACACTCCCCTGGACCACGCGCGCGATGCCTTGGACTCGCTGGGGACGTGGTCCGACGTCTCCGCCTGGCCGCGGGCGAAGGATGACGTCGCCGACGTTTCGTCGACGCCCTCGGCGCTCGCGTCGACGGCGTTCGCGGCGGAGGCGACCCGCGCCTTCTCCGCCGCGCCGGGCGGCGCCCTGCCCATGGCGCCCGTCTCCGGCCTCGCGGTGGCATTCGCGTTCGCGGTGGGCGCGGTGTTCGGGCGCAAAAGCGCAGAGAGCAAGTCCGCGGCGGCGGCGGACGTCCTCGCCGACCTCGCGGGGCGCGCCGGCGGCGGCGCCGCCGCCGGCGGCGCCGCCGCCGGCTTCCAACCCATGACCGAGGAGCAGCGCGTGGCTGACGAGGCGCGCAAGGCGAAGAAGGCTGAGGAGGCTCGCTTGGCCGAGCTCGCGCGCCGCAAGAAGCGCGACGAGGACGAGGCTAAGTTCGTGGCGAGCGAGAAGGCGCGTCTGGAGAAGGAGGCGGCGGCGGCGCGCAAGGCTGCCGAGGAGGAGGAGAAGCGACGCGCGAAGGCTCGCGCCGAGCTCGCCGAGCGCGCCGAGATCGAGCGCGTGTACCTCGAGGAGAAGCGCGCTAAGGAGGAGGCTGAGCGCGCGCGCAGAGAAGCCGAAGCTCTGGCGGAGCAGGAACGCAAGCGCGAGCAGGAGCGTTTGGAGATGGAGGCGCGTCTGGCGAAACAAAACGCCGAACGCGAACGACGCGGCGAGACGACGCGTCGGTTTGAAGTTTCGGCTTTTGTTTCGTTCGCGTACCGCGCAGCGCGGGGAGACGTCGAGGTGGAGGTTCGCGCTCGCGCGGGCATATCCAGTCCGGCGACGGAGAGCGGCGTGTACGCGAGCGTCGCGCAGGCGCGCGTCGCCGCGACGGCGATGTGCACGTCCGTCGCGAGAACCGCCGTGGCGTCGTGGGCGAGCGACCAGCGTCTGAAGCTGATGACGGGCGAAGCCGGCCCGAACTCGCCCCTGCGGGCGGCGGACGCCTCCGAGCACGCGGGGGGCTTCGACGAGTGCGAGTTCGAGCACTGGACGCGCGTGGGCGGCGCGCGGCTGGACGCGGAGCTTCGGGCGCTGACGCAGCGCGCGGGCGCGGGCGTCGAGTTCAAGATGCGCGCGCCGGGCGGAGGCGACGCGAACCAATCGGCGTCGAGCGAAGCCGAGCTCGTGTTGGAGCGCGCGGCTTTGCCTCTCACCGATCGCGACAACGTCGCGAACCGACTGTACGCCGCGATGCTCGCCGCCGGGGACGGCGCGTTCGGCGTGGCTTCGGATGATCTGGAGTGGGTCGCGCGCTTCGAGCTCGGGCAGCTGCACGGCCTGGACGGGGGCCTGTGCTTCCCGGCGGTGACGCAGGCGGACCTGAGCGACCCCGACAAGCGGCTCAAGGGCGGGCTCCTGGCGTTGATGGTGACGCTCTCGCACTGGCTGGCGCGCGCGCGGCTGGAGCTGCTCGGCAGCGCGGGCGCCGACCCCGAGGCCTCGGACGCGGACCCCGGCGCGCGCAAGACGTACGCCAACTGTTTCGCGCTGGCGAACCGCATGCTCACCACGGAAGCCAACGCGGAGGGCGCGAGCTGGCGAGCGATGTACCTGGACGGCTTTTCGGGCGACGTGCTGAGCCAAGCCGCGTCGACGGCGCGCGCCGTGCTGTCGAAGCGCGACCCGATCCGCGCCATGCTCGAGGCGGCCGAGGAGGAGCAGAGGCGCAAACTCGCGGGCGTGCCCACCACGGACGAGGAGGCGTACCCGGATCGCGAGGCGTCGCGAAAAGCCAGGCACAAAGCGGAAAGAGACGCCGTGCCCTTAGCGGAGAAACTGTGGGCCATGCGCAACGCCGCCGCGCAGATGGCTGTTTCGGGGTCCAAGGGACAGGCGCGGAGCATGTTAGAGGAGGCGTACCAGCTCCGCGTGGAGGCGCTCGCGAAACAAAAGGCGCGGGAGGAGGAAGAAAACAGTACCGCGTTCGGTGCGACGAAGACGACTGTCGAAAAAGAAAAACCCGGGACAGTCGTCGTCGCGCCCGAGACGCTTCCCGAGTTGACGGCGCTCGAGGACTTGTTCGCGTCGGAAAAGGCGTGGTCGCGCGAACTCGCCGGCGTGCGCGCGCAGGTCCTCAAGGCTGTGCGCACGGCCGCCGACCGCGCGGCGAGCGCCGGCGACAATCGCCGCGCCGCCGCGCTGCTGGAGGGCGCCGCGCGCGAGTACGGGGGGGAGAGGAAGCTGGGGCCGGAGCACCCGGCGGCGCGGGCGGTGTTTGCGGCGGCGGAAAAGGCGTGGGCGGCGGCGGGGATCGATTTCGACGACGAGGACGCCAAAGACGCGGCGTTGGCGGAGGCGGCGGGGACGCCCGTGCCCCGCGGCCAGGGCGGGGGGATCGTGCTGAGACTCACGAAGAAGTACCTCGAAGAGCTCGAGGCGAGGCGCAAGTAGGCGGCCGCGGGTTTTCTTTGTCGTTCATGACGACAAGTGAACCGACGAAGGCGTTTGTCAGACGGCGAAGCGCGAAACGCGTCGCTCTCTTCTCGAGGGCACTTTCGTTTTCGAACAACGCTCTCGCGCGGACGAGCGAGCGAGCTATAGCTAGACGGCGCGTTTACACTCAACGCATCTGTATTTTAGCCTACCGTGAGGGCAGCCGGTGCAGTCCACGCACTTGCTTTTCAGCTTGCCATGCGGGCAGGGGTTGCAGTCCACGCAGTTGCCTTTCCGCTTGCCATGCGGACAGGAGCTGCAGTCCGCGCAGCCGTGTTTCAGCTTGCCATGCGGGCAGGGGTTACACTCCACGCAGTTGTCTTTCCGCTTGCCGTGCGGGCAGCCCTTGCAGTCCGCGCAGTTGCGTTTCACCTTGCCATGCGGGCAGGGGTTACACTCCACGCAGTTGCCTTTCACCTTGCCATGCGGGCAGGGGTTACACTCCACGCAGTCGTATTTCCGCTTGCCATGCGGGCAGGGGTTACACTCCACGCAGTCGTATTTCCGCTTGCCATGCGGGCAGGGGTTGCAGTCCACGCAGTTGCCTTTCACCTTGCCATGCGGGCAGGGGTTGCAGGCCGCGCAGTTGCTTTTCACCTTGCCATGCGGGCAGGGGTTGCAGGCCGCGCAGGCGCCTTTCCGCTTGCCATGCAGGCAGCCGATGCAGTCCGCGCAGTCGCGTTTCCGCTTGCCATGCGGACAGGGGTTGCAGTCCGCGCAGTCGCCTTTCCGCTTGCCATGCGGGCAGGGGTTGCAGTCCGCGCAGTCGTATTTCCGCTTGCCGTGCGGGCAGCCCTTGCAGTCCGCGCAGATGTATTTCACCTTGCCATGCGGGCAGGGGTTGCAGGCCGCGCAGTTGCATTTCACCTTGCCATGCGGGCAGGGCTTGCACTCCGCGCACTTGTGTTTCACCTTGCCATGCGGGCAGGGCTTGCACTCCGCGCACTGGTACTTAAGCCTGCCATGCAGACAGGGGTTGCACTCCGCGCAGGCGCGTTTCAGCTTGCCATGCGGGCAGGGCTTGCACTCCGCGCAGTTGCTTTTCACCTTGCCATGCGGGCAGGGGTTGCAGTCCACGCAGCTGTATTTCAGCTTGCCGTGCGAGCATCGCTTCCCCGCCATCGCCTCCCGGGCGACCCCGCACCCCTCACCTCATCGCCGACCGCGCCAAAGCGCGATGCGATCTGACAGCGTGGCGCAAAGTATTTCGCGAGGAGCCGAAACAACAACATTGAGCCAGAGACAACACGCCGCTTCCGACGGTTGGAGAAGCGCTGTTACTTTTTGACGCGCTTCGATGTGGTCGGCGGCGTCGACGCGCGGGGGGTGCGTGTGCGCGCGCCCGGGGGACGCGCGCGGCGGGTTCTGGCGCGTGCCATCTACTGCACACCGCCCCAGGCCCGTCGACGCGCGCGCGGCCGCGTCCGCGGCGTCCTCCAAGAGCCCCCCGCCTTCGTGGGGCGCGCCGGGCGAGCGCCGCGTTGACGTCGTCGGCGACGGGTCCATCCGAGTCAGCGAGGCGTGCGTCTCCGCGGAGTGCTGGGCGTCCACGCGCGCCCTGGACGAGCGCGTCGCGCACGACCGGTTATCCGCCGCGTTGGAGTCCGACGTGAACTTCGTGGACGCGGGCGTCCCCCCCCCGGACGTCCGCGGGGACGCGCGGTTCGCGCGGTGGCTCCGACGCAGGGGCGGGCGCAGGGAGGATCTCGTCGTGGGCGGCCATCTGTCGCGGGGCGCGTTCGCGCCGCGCGAGAGCGACGACGAGGCCGAGCGCACCGCCTCCGCGGTCGACCTGAAGCGCGCGTACAGAGACGTGGACGACGCCATCGACCGCCTGCTGTTGTCCACGGGCGCGGATTGGATCGACGTCTTGCACGTCCCGTGGCTCGCCGCGGCGCCCGAGTCGCTGCGGGGGCGTCGCCGCTTCGAGCGGATCGTCTCGTACCCTCTCGCGAAGGACGGATCTCGGACGAATGTTCATTCGCGGGTCGCGAACGAATTCACTAACAAGAAAGGCGTTCACGAAGAGGCGTTCACGACCGCGATGGACGCTCTGCGTTGGGTCCCGCTCGCGTCGGTCGACGCGGAAAAAAACCAAAACCAAAAACAAAACGCGCTCCTCGTTCCGACGCGCGTCTCGTCGTCGTCGTCGTCCGCGGCGGAGGCTCGTTTCGCGGCGATCCGCGAGGCGCACCGCCGCGCGCTCTGCGACGCCGTGCGTCGCGGCAAGGTGCGTACGCTGTGCGTCTCCTTCGAAACCCCGTGGGACGCGTGCGGCCTCGAGCTCGGCGACGCGGCGTTGTACGAGCCGAGCGAGCTCGCCGAGCTCTGGTCGGAAAACGCGGGGCCCGACGCGAATCAAAACGCGCATTCGTCTCAAAAAAAAACGCCGAAGCGCCGAGACGGCGCCGGGTCCCTGTTCCTCGGGGACGCCGTCGCGGGCGTTTCCCTTTCGCTGAGCGCGCTACGGGACCCGCGGCTGGAGAGCAGGGGAGACGACTACGAGGCGACGCTGGAGAGGTGGTGCAAGCCACCGGGTTTTGGCGAAAAAGACTCTTTCTCTTTCGAGAGACGCGAAAGACGTCTCCCCGTCGTCGCCGCGCGCGGCGTGTTTTTCCCAGACGCGTCACCCTTGTTACCCGCCCAAAACGCAAACTCTACAGAGGCGAGAAGAGCTTCCGAAGCTCTTCTCGCCTCGTCGATGGTCCGCGCGGCTTCCGCGTTCGGCGATTTCACGCGCGAGGACGTCGCGCTCGGCCTCGCGCGCGCCCGAGGGTACGCCGCGTGCGTCGCGATGGGCGCCGTCTCCTCCGCGGCGGCGACGTCCGCGATGGACGACGAGACGTTCGCGGCGCGGCTCGCGTCCTTCGCTCTCCGCGACGCGGATGACGATTTGAACATGCACCTCCACGCGGCGTGCCTGGCGGCGGTGGACGCGGCGCGGCTCAGGCACTTCAAGGGCGCGTCCGACGCCGAGCGCGGCAAAGGCAGGGGCCGGGGGAGGGGACGCGACCCGTTCGAGGAGCTGGACGAGGACGAAAAAGCGTAGAGGAGATGAAAAAGCGCTTTTTTCGCAAGACGCGGAAGGGAGCGACCTGACGGATGACGATGACGGAGGCGGCGCGCGATGGCGGGCGTACGCGCGTTTCGCGGTGATTCACGAGTATGACTCGGAAAAAAGTAGCGCGAAATAGTCTAAGTGCTAGTACTCTAGTAGGGCACGAGGTGCCTCCTCACCGGCGACGGCGCCGTACCTCTCAGTCCCCCCTTCCCGCGAGGCGCGGGAGGCGGCGTGCCGGGCGCGAGAGACTCGGCGAGAGACTCGCTTTTTTCGTACGCCGTCAGAAGCGCGCGCAGGTTCGCCGCCCACAAATCGAGGCTCGGTTTCCCCCTCGCGTTCGCGCACAAAAGCTCGTTCCCCGTCCCCTCCGCGCGCTCCGTCAGGATCCATCCCGGGACGTGTGCGTTCGCGACGTGCTCCGCGGCGACGAGCTTCACGCCGCCATCCGCGGATGTTTTCGTCGGAAGTTTCGTCTTGGGTCGGGTCTTTACCACGCGGACGACGTCGCCGCGACCGATGAACCACTCGCCGTCGCGTTTGACCACCTTCGGTGTGTTTTTAGGCTGGCGAGCAATCGGACGCCACTGGTACCGCAGCGAGAGCGGGTCTTGGACCGAACCAGGGGTCCCGCCCACCCAGAACGCGCACAGCTTTGTCTTCGTTCCCGGGAAGCCGCACTCGCGCACGAAAAACAAACGCTCGTCCCGCAGAAACGCCAGCGCGGAGGAGACGTGGTTCGATTGGGGAGTCGTCCGCCTCTCGGCGGCGTCGGAGAGGAGCGCGTCTTTGGCGCCGTCGGCGCCGTTCACGCGTCTTCGCGCCGCGACCAGCGCGCGTTTGTCCACGGGCCCGACCGCGACGCTGTTCTCCACCGGGAAGTCCACCGTCCAGGGCACGCGCGCGAGCCCGGGAGCGTCGTTCTTGGTAGTGCGCAGACGACCCAAACTCGCCGCGCGTCGCGCGCGTTCGTCCGCGTCCGCATCCGCACCCACCGGTCCGTGGAGCACCGAAGGCGCGGCGGTGGCTCTCCACGTCTCCTCGCGCGTCTCCGGCGTGCGCAGCGCGGCGTACGCCTCCTCCACGCGGCACTCCGCCACGGCGGAGCCCAGGTCTCGAGACGCGCGCACCGCGCGCGCGCACCGGCGGTACGCGGAGCGCACCTCCTCGTCGGAGACATCCCGCGGGCGCAGGCTCCCGCCGTCGAAGCCCAGGACCTCGAAGTGCGTGCGCGCGAGGAGCATCCCGCGCACGGTGGGGATGCGCACGGGCGAGGTGGAGGGCGAATCGGAGTCCGAGTCCGTCATCGCGTGCAGTCCTCGCGCGCGCGCGCACGCGACTGATGTTAGATTCGCCGAGAAACGCGCACCTGCAACGGCACACGATTTTCTCGCGTTCATCGGCCGTTCCGATGAATTCGACCCATCCGTTAAGAGTTTTATCGCGCTCACCGGCGGGCGATCGATGAGCACCACCGCGTTGCGTTTCGAAGCTCTTCACGGGGAGACGGGGTGCCGTCGAACCTTCTCCGAACGCGTCGATTTCTCACCTTCACGAGCGCGGCCGCGACGGCCTCCTCACCTGCTGGCGCGGCACGCACGTGCACGCGCGCGTCCGTCGGCCGAGTCGCCCCCCCAGGGACGTCGGGAGCCGCCTCGCGCGCAGCGCGCCGACGGAGACGCGCGTGCGCCCGCGAGATTCGCGTCTGACGCAAACACCACCGAAAACCTCGTGAATCTGACACCGCCTCGGAGCGCGTGGTGTCGCTCGAGACGCGCGTGAGTCGTGAACCATGCCCGGCACGAGGAACGGCGGCACCCCCGCCGCGGGCGGCGCCGACGGCGACGCGCGCCGCACCCCCGCGGGCGCGAAGTCCTCCCCCGCCACGGAGGACCTCGTGACCCCCGCGGACGCGAAGGCCGCGACCGTCGAATCCCCCGTTGACGCCCAGGCTGTGCGCTCGCTGCCGAGTTTCAGCCGCCTGGCCAGCGACGGGTTGGTGACGCGCGGGAGCGCCGGGAGCGACTTGAAGTCTGAGAACGGCAGCGACCGCGACCCCGGGACTGCGAGCGGCTCCGTGCGCCCCATCAAGCGCCAGCGTCGGACCAGCGACGGCGCGGCGACGAAGAACCTCCGCGCGGACGTGGACGTGGTGGCGTTTGAGAATGTCGACCTGGCGGGCATCTCGCGCGCGTTCCCCGAGGAGAAGCGCGTGGAGTTGGCGGCTCGGATCAACTCTAGGGCGGAGGAGGTGGCTGGCGCGTGGGCGGCTCTTCTTTTGGCGCAGACGGGCATGCGGTACGCGGAGTGGGCGCACACGCCGCAGCGCGTCGAGCAAACAAAACAAAACACGCTTCGCATCGTGAAAGCCGTCGTCGATTACCTCACCACGGCGAGCCAAGCGAAACTGCGAAGGACCATCTCGTACATCGTAGCGAAACGCCGGCGACAAGGGTTCGGGCACGAAGAGGTGATCACCTCCATGTTATTACTCAGACGGTCGTTCGAAAAAGGGTGCGGCCCGATCAACGGCGAGGCCGGGTTCCTGATCGACGCCGTGACGCGCGTGATGGTGGGCGAGGTGGCGACGTACCTGCACGCCATAAACCCGCACGAAGAGAGCGCGCCGGACGTGTGCTTGGCCGAGGAGGACGACGACGAGCTCGGGGTGGAACGACCTGAGGATGTCAACTTAGCGGACGACGGACAGATCAAGGCGCACGAAACACCGCACGTGGTGGAGGACGTGCGACCGCCCATGCACCTGTTCATCGTGCCCAACGTGCCGGCGCAATTCGTGCGCGCGCGGCAGGGCGGGTCGCCCGTGATGCTGGCGCCGCTCTGGAGCCGCGCCGCGCACGAGCCCGCGGGTCTGTGGACGTGGCCGAGGGGCACGGAGCCTTTAAACGGTGCCATCGTGAACAACCGCTTCGTGATCGAGAACTACGTCGCGTCCGGGTCGTACGGCCACGGCTGGAAAGCGATCGATCTGCAAGACAAGAAGGCTGTCTTTTTAAAAACGCCGCGCGCGTCGCACGATTACATGCCGAGCGCGATGATGGCGGAGTTGGCGCGCGAGCTCGGCACGATGCGCCGCATTCTGCACACCATCCCGAAACACAGGCGGTTGGTGAACGTGATCGAGGTCACGGCGCCGCACGCGCCCAAGCCGTGCACGTTGCCACACTCGCGCGGCGTCTCCGCGCCCATCCACTACTTCGTGTGCGACTTGTGCGAAGGCGGCGACCTCTTCGGGTACGTAAGCACGCAACCGCTCGAGCCGATGCGCGAACCCGTGGTGGCGCACATCTTCACGCAGCTGTGCGAAGCTTTAGAGTTTCTGCACGGCCGCAACCTGTTCCACCGCGACTTGAAGACGGAGAACATCTTAGTGAGCCGGGAAGGAGGGCGGTACGCGTTGAAGGTTGCTGATTTCGGGCGCACCGTCTTCGTCCCGCCGCAGCCGTCCGAAACTGGCGAGGGCCCCACGAACATCCACGAGCAGTTCGCGTACGATAACGGCATCTTCCCCGCCGAGGCGGTCAGACAGGGACGCATCGGGAACGAGGTCGTCGCCGCTGAGGACGGCATGTACCGGCTGCCCGCGAGCGACATATGGGCCGCGGGGCTCGTGCTGTTACTGCTCACGGGCGTCGGCAGAATGGGCGCCATCAAGCACAACATCGCGGACGCGCTGAGGGGCCGAGGCGCGCGGTTCGCGCCGACGTCCACGTTGGAGGAGCCCATCGACCGGCTGTACCGCCTGATCGGCGGGCCGAGGGTGTGGCAGGTGAGCCCGGAGCTGGACCAGCTGTTCCGCGCGATGGTACACAAAGACCCGATGATGCGGCCCAGCGCGAGTGACATCCTGCACTGCGACTGGATGCGACGCGCGGAGGAGGTGACGGAGGCGGAGGTTGTGGCGGCGTTTGAGCGCCGGCGGCCGGTTTCAGAGGAGGCGCACAACACGATGTCCGTTTCGTGCGCGCCGCGCCTGAAGGACACCACGAAGGCGTTCGAGGCGCTTCTTGAAGCGCTGCGCACGCTGGAGTGGCCGGGCGGCGCCGCGGAGAACGTCAAGCCCGAGGTGCACGAGGACCGCGACCGGCTGACGGCGACGGCGGTGTTGGGCGAGACGCGAATAAGAGCCATCCTCACGCCGGTGGAGGGCCTCATCGCCAAAAACCCGACGACGCCGTTCAACCCAAACGCCGCCGACCCCGTCGCGGCGATGAAGAAGGCTGCCTTGATGGAGCGCGAGCGCGAGCAAAACGCCACGCCGGTGGTGCGGCTGGTGTGGATCGGGGGGTCCGCGGGAGCCATGCAGCTCGTGAACGTGTACATGCACGTCTCGGCCATCCTCAGCACGTAGCGAGACGAGACGAGACGTTCGACGCGACGTTCGACGCGGAGAGAAGCGTTTTTTTACGTGTAGTGAAAAATCCCTTGGATAACGAAACGGTACGCGACGGGCAGTCTCTATCGACCGAAACGAGTCGCGAGTCGCTCGCGAACGTCGCCTCGATCACTTCCCCGCGTGCCATTGCTGTTGCGCGTACCCCCACTGCGCAGCGGAGTCCTCCACCCCCGACCCGCCCCACTGGGGCGGAGGCTGCTGCTGCTGGAACTGCTGGTACGGCGGCTGCGACGCCGCCGGATACTGCGCCTGCGCCGCGGCGTTGGGGTTGAAGAACGCGGGCGCCGCCGCCGCCGCGCCCCACGCCGGCGACGCCGGCACGGAACCTTGCTGAGACCCGCCGCCGTACTGCGAGCCGTGCTGAGAACCCGGCTGCGACGCGCCGGGGTCGTAAAACGCCGGCGCCGCCGGCTGCGAGTACTGTTGGGGCGTCGGGTACTCGTGCGTCTGCCGCTGCGCGGGGTACTCGGAGAAGGCGTTTCCGGCATCCGGCGCCGCCTCGGCCCACGCGTTCGGGGCGGCGGGGTACTCGACCGCCTGCCGCGGAGGAGGGGCAGGGGCAGACTCAGCCGCGCCCGCGCCGTCGCCGTCGAGGCGCTCGAAGAACGCCGCGTCATCGTCCCCGGCGCCGCCGAAAGGCCCGCCCGCCGGCGCGGCGACGACCGCCGCGGCGAGCGGCGCCGGCGGAACGGCGGAATTTCCCTCGCCGCCGTCTTCGCCCTTCGCCTTCTCCGTCCCTTCTCCCGGAACGAAGACATCCGCACGTCGCTCTAGGCTCTCGTTCTCCGCGAGGACGAGAGGCGAGTTCAGGTCCCAGCCTCCCGGCGAAAACGCCGACGCCTCGCCGTCGCGCGCAATCTCGCCGCTCATGTTCCACTCGTCGAAACGCGCCGTCGCCGCCGACGCGGCGCCGTCGCCGGCGTCGCCTCCGCCGGCGTCGCCTCCGCGCGCCTCCGCGGGCGCGTCCTCGTCGAAGGAGGGGATGTCCGGCAGGGATATGTCCTGCAGGACGCGCGCGCCTCCCGCGGTGGGCGTCTCCGGGTTCCTCTCGGCGTGTGCGCCGCCGCCGCGCCGCGCGCCCGCCGCTCCGCCGACGCCGTCGGCGGGCATCGCCGAGGCGTCCGCCATGAAGTGCACGGACGACGCGAACGACGTCTCGCCGGCGTCATCCTCCGACGCGTCTTCTTCGTCGCCCGGCAGTCCAGCAGTCGTCCGTCCACGAAAGGTCTCGCCGCCGTCATCCTCGCCAGCCTCGCCGCGAACGGACAAAAGCAGCGCGGCTTCGTTCTCCGCCTCGATCTCGTCCATCACCTTCTCCGTGTCCACGCCGCGCGCCTCGAGTAAAGCGCGGAGGCGCTCAATCTTGCGGTCCTCCTCGCCGAGGCACACCAGCAGATCGGCCATCTGCTCGTCGTGCTCCGCCTCGGCGGCGGAGGCAGCCTCACGCGTACCGTCCGCGTGGCCCGCGCGGTACCCAGCCGCGCGAGCCGCCTGCACGGCGTCGCCCGCGGCGTCGCCGGCGTCGCCGCCGGGCATGCCGTCGTCGCCGGAATCCTTCGAGGATTCCGTCGCCCCGCGCGCGCCGCGGGGCGCGCCGGCGTTCGCCTCATTCGCTCGCACGCGCGCCTCCTCGGCGCGGCGCTCGGCGTCGCGCGCGCGGTTCTCCCACGCCGACGCCGAAGCCTCAGCGTTGGAAACCTCCACGCGAAGCGCCTCGAGTTGCGCGCGCAGAGACTCCGCGGATTCGCGAAAAACCGCGCTCTGCGCTTCGGAAGCCGCGAGCTCCGCCGCGAGCGACGACTCGCGATCCGACTCGCGCTCGGTGGCATCCTCCGCCGCGCGCCTGAGCGCCTGCACCTCGGCTTCGCGGAGCATGAGCGCCTCGCGCGCCGCGCTTGCCTCAGCCTCCGCGCGCGCGTGCGCCACCTCGGCGTCGTTCGCCGCGGCGTACGCGGCGTCAAGAGCGGCTTGCCACTGCGCGTCGTAATCGACGTCGTCCTCGACGAGAGACGCGTCCGGAGGCGCCGTCTCCGCGCTCCGGCGCGTTCCGACGGCGCGCGGAGTTCCCGCCGCCGAAAACTCCGCCGCCTCTCCGTGAAACGCCGTCGCGGGATCCGCGCCCGCCGAGGCATACGGCTCGGTTCCCGCGGAAGCCGCGACGGTCGAGAACTCCGCCGCGGTCTCGGCGGAGGCGCCGGCGCCGGCGCCCGCGTCCCCGGTCCACGGAACGGGCTCGCCGCCGTCCGCGGGGTACCAGTACCAGTTCCCGTCATCCGCCTGCGCCCACGCGCCGCCGTCCTGGTACGCGTACGCCGAATCGGAAGCCGCCGCATGCTGCTGCTGCTGCTGCTGCTGCTCGTGCGCCTCGTACGCCTGAGCGTGCGCCGAGCGTGAACTCCCGCCGCTGAGACGCGCGTGCGCCTCGCCCTGGTTCGAGCCCTGGCTCCGCCGCGGAAGCAGCGCGCCCGCGTCGTCGGCGCCAGTGCCGCCGCCGCGCGCGCCGCCGGCGCCGCCGAACCCGCCGCCGGGCGAGCGGAGCAGCGACGCCTCGCCGGCGTCCGCCGCGCCGTTTCGGCCCTCGGGGGCGTCGTCGCCCGGCGCGGGCACGAAGAAGCCGGGTCCCGGGGCAACCAACGCTCCGCCCGCGCGCTTCTTGAACGAGTTATCCTGGTCCTCCTGACCAAGCGCGCGAGCCCACTGGCCGAGCGCCTCGTTGCCCGCGAGGCTCGGGGTCCCGGTCCCGCCGTTCGCGTCGGAGACGGTCTCCGACTCCTCGACGCGCACGTCCACCGGCGGCCTCGCCTTTTTCCCCTTGGGCGAAGCCGTCGCGCTGTCGCCCTTCAGGAGCACCGGCGCCGAATCGTCATCGGCGCCGCCGCCGAGCAAGGAAAGCCCTCCGGCGGCGCCGGTAGCGACGCGCAGGCCGGACCGACCGACGCCGGTAGCGCCGCCGTACAGGGATCCCGATCCCTCGCCGGCGGTGGCGCCAGTGTCTGTGTCCGTGTCCCCGTCCTGGGACGTGCCGCTGGTCATCGACTGCGCGCTGGGGACCATCGGCATGAAAAACTTGGGGGCGCCGCCCGCGCCGGCGCCCGGCGCGTTCGGCGCGAGCGCACCCGAAGTGGGCACGCCCCCGGGGAGCACAGGCGCGAGCAGCGTGTTGCTCGAGCTGCTTTCGCCCGGGGCGTCGCCGTCGCCCGGCGCGGCGTTGGCGAAGACGTCAACGTACCGGTTGCGCACGTGCGACATGCTCGACGATCGAGACATGGGGTTGGAGC
>Ga0209666_1001540_pt1 | contig 17659 bp, 15 predicted proteins | sample SaaInlV_125m_DNA_FD_184679 | JGI IMG/M metagenome (GOLD analysis project Ga0209666, IMG submission 184679) | Marine microbial communities from expanding oxygen minimum zones in the Saanich Inlet - Saanich Inlet SI037_S3LV_10m_DNA (SPAdes)... | ecosystem: Environmental > Aquatic > Marine >...
GAGTTTATTTTAGAGACCTTTCCAACGTCGTTTCTACCAAGGTCTAACAACATTAAATGTTCAGCTAGTTCTTTTTTATCTTTAAGAAGATCTAGTTCATATTTTTTATCTTCTTTATTGTTTTTACCCCTTGGCCTTGTGCCTGCAATTGGCCTAATAGTAACTTCTCCTTTTCTAAGTCTTACTAAAATTTCAGGACTACTTCCTAAAATATTAAAATCTTTATAATTAAAATAAAACATAAAAGGAGAGGGGTTTGATTTCCTAAGGTAATTATAAATCTCGATAGGTTTTTTGTTAAATTTTCTTTCAAATCTTTGGCTTAAGACAACTTGAAAAATATCACCTTTTTCAATGTAGTTTTTTGCTTTTTTGACTAAAGATTTAAATTTTATTTTAGTCGTATTAGACTTAATTGAATTTTTATTAGGTTTATATGTAAATTGATCTGGTAAAGTTATGTTTTCAAAGTCTTCATATAAATCAAATTTCTTATTTATAGAATCATAATGTTCTTTATAATTTTTAATTTTTGTATCTGCATAAACATTCTCTATATAATAAATTATTTTCTTTAAATTATCATAAATAATTAAATTTTTAGGTCGTGATAATCTCACATCAGGAATTTTTAAATCATCTTTACAGTTGTTAGGAATTTTTTCTACATAACGAATTACATCATATGAAAAATATCCTACTAACATTGAAGCCATTGAAGGAAGTTGTTTAGGAATTTTAATATTAAAATTTTTAATTAATTTATTAACATATTTTAAAGGGTCAGCTTTAATTTTACTTTCTTTTCCTGAATTGTTGAGAGTTATAATATCTTTATTGATATCCCATATTTTATCAGGATTTAAACCAATTATTGTATAGCGACCTTTAACAGTTCCTTTTTCAACGGATTCAAAAATAAAACTATTTTTTTCTGCTAGAAGAAACTTAAATAAGTTTTCTACTTTGTAGTAATTTTTACAAGACCTAGATCTAAATAAAATTTGATGTATGTTTTTAGAGTGATTAATTTTATATTCTTTAAAGCTTTTATTAATTTTCATTAAAATGAATTCTTAACACGGTCGATAGTTCTTTGATTTAATTCCACTTTATATTTTTGATTAATACTGTCATCGTAAGTCTTGTAAATTTTATTAATCAAATTTAACCGCGCTTTGGCCGCATACTTCTCAAAATCATTACTAGATTTATCTAACTTTTTATATTCTGTTTTTTCTGTAAATATTAAAAAAGTTTTGGTTAAGGTACTATTCGTTATTAAGTTTGTTTCTTTATCTTTGGTTAAAAATATTCTTTTAACTAAACCTTCTCCAAAAATATCATTTTGTTTTAAATTAGAAAGATTATAATTTTTTATTTCTAAATTATTATCGTCAGCAAATTTTTTAAAATTATCACCATCATATGCCCCTAAACCTATATCTTTTGCTATTGATGTATTTTTTTCAATTTTGTCTTTAAAACTTAATTGGGCTTTTAAAGCCTCTTGAACTTCCGGGTCGTCAATTAACTTATTTTTCCTCTCGATACTGCTAATTTCAGCCAGATAATACTTACCTTCGAGATTTATGACTTCAGGTGATTTAGTAGATTTAATGTTATAAATTTTATTAAATAAATCATCAGGTATACTATTTATTTTATTTTTATTTTGGTCTTCTTTTTTTAAATTAATTTTATCAATCTTAACTTTTTTCAAATTATTATCTTTAATTGTTTCATCAAAAGATTTCCCATCTAATACTTGGTTTTCAATTACATCTAGCTGTTTAAAGAAAGTTTCATCATAATCGGTGCTACCGCTCACAAGATCAGGTTTAATTTCTGCGTATTGAATTGATTTAAATTCAATAAAAAATATATTTTTATTTCTTTCGTAGAGTTTTTTAATATCTTCTTCTGCAGGTTTGCTGTTAGAATGGTACTTTTCAAGATTGATATATTTTATTGTTTTAGTTTGATTTTCTTTTTTAAATTCTTGAACAATTAAAGTTTCGGGAATTATAATTCCTCCGGCCAAAGAACTTAAGAACTGTCTTCTCTTTTCTTGTTCAATAATGTTAGCTTCAAATTGTGGTGCTGTTATACCACTTTTAATTAGAAACTTTTCATATTCAGTTCTTGAGAATTTGTTGTCTTTATAAAAAAGTTTATCATTTTTGATAATATTTCTAAGAGCATTATCATTTATAACTACACCATTTTTTTCAATTTCTAACGCCATAACTTTTCTACCTATGTATTGTGATAATATTTGCTCAATTAAATCTGTATTTGGTAGGCTTTTAATTTGCTCCTCATTAAGATTAATCTGTCTTATATAATTTACAAATTCTTGTGTACTAACTTTTTCTGACTCTATTGTTGCTATAATGTTTTGATTGCCACCTTTAAATACATCTCCCATGCCCCAAAAAACGAATGGAAGGATTATAATCCCTACCAGGAGTTTAATAAAAAAGGATTTTGATAATTTTGCTATTGATGTTGCCATTATATTAATTTAATACCTTAGAATTATACACCTATAAATCAAATTTTAAGCTAAGGCAAACTATGAGATACTTTATTGGAAATTGGAAAATGTTTGGTATTCCAAAGTCTATAAATATATTGAATAAAATTAACAAATTTAATTCAAAAGACAAAAATCGAAATAAATATAGGGTTATAATAACCCCTCCCTATACTTTGATTGAAAGTTTTTCAAAATATTTCAAAAATAAAAAAATTTCAATTGGATCACAAAATTGTTACCAAAAAGATCAATTTTCATCAAATACTGCAGCTGTAAGTCCGTATATGCTGAGAAGTGTTGGGGCGAAATATACTTTAATAGGCCACTCTGATAATAGGGGTGAAGGAGACACAGATTCAATGTTAAAAGATAAAGTTGAATTTGCTCTTAAAAATAATTTAAAGGTTGTTTTTTGTATAGGTGAAAATAAATCTGAGAAAAAAAATAACAGAACTCTTGCTGTTCTAAAAAAACAACTAACTAATGTTTTGGAAAAAAAATTTAATAAAAACAACATTATTGTAGCTTATGAACCTATATGGTCTATCGGGACAGGCAAAATACCTAGTGCAGAAGAATTGAAAAAAACAACTGTTCATATTAAAAAAATTTTAAAAAATATATTTAAAAAAAATAGCCCTGCAGTTCTATATGGGGGTTCAGTTGATGGAACGAATGTAGAGATGTTTAAACAAATCACGGAAATTGATGGTTTTTTAATAGGAGGCGCTTCTAAATCTTCAAAAAAATTTATTGATATAATAAAAAATTACTATAGATAAACACCATGGAAAACTTACTAGTTTTTGTTAATATAATTCTTGCTGTTATTTTAATCATTTCTATTCTTTTGCAGAGATCAGAGGGAGGCGCATTAGGTTTAGGTGTTTCACAAGATAATTTCACGACAGCGAGAAGCATGGGTACGTTCTTAACTAAGTTTACAGCTATTATTGCTACTTTATTTATTGTTTGTAGTATAGCCATTGTTGCAATTTCAAGAGATGAGCTTCGTGAAACTCAATCAGTTTTAGAAAAAGAAGAAGAAGAAAATTCAAATCTTCCACAGATACCTCAGACTAAATAATTAAGACTTTGTAATTAGCAAAATATAAAGTATAACATACTTCCATGGCGCGATACATATTCGTAACTGGCGGCGTGGTTTCATCTTTAGGTAAAGGTTTATCATCAGCTTCACTAGCTTATCTCCTACAATCAAGAGGATACAAAGTTAGGATTAGAAAACTTGATCCATATTTAAATATTGATCCGGGAACAATGAGTCCTTTTCAGCATGGAGAGGTTTTTGTAACTGATGATGGAGCAGAAACGGATTTAGATTTGGGTCACTATGAAAGATTTTCTGGTATATCTGCAAAAAAATCTGACAATATAACAACTGGTAGAATTTATAACGATGTGTTGAAAAGAGAACGTCAAGGAAAGTATTTAGGTAAAACAGTACAAGTTATTCCTCACATTACGGATAGAATAAAAGAATTTATAAAGCACGATGTTTCTAAAGAAGATTTTGTTATTTGTGAAATTGGAGGAACCGTTGGTGATATAGAAAGTTTACCTTTTTTAGAAGCTATAAGACAATTTTCAAATGAACATGGAAGGAAAAACACTTTATTTATTCATTTAACTTTAGTTCCTTACATGAAGGCTTCTGATGAAATTAAAACAAAACCCACTCAACACTCTGTAAAAGAACTTAGAAGTATTGGTGTCCAGCCAGATATAATTATCTGCAGATCAGAAAGATCTATTCCGTTGGACCAAAGGAAGAAAATTTCTTTATTTTGTAACGTTTCAATTGATGATGTTATTGAAACAGTTGATGTAAAAACAATTTATGAGGCTCCGATCAGTTTTAATAAGGAAAAATTAGATGAAAGGGTACTAAAATTTTTTAAGATCAAATCTAAGAAAAAAGTTGATTTAAAACCTTGGAAAAAAATTACTAAATTAGTTTTAAACACAAGAAACAAAGTTAACATAGCAATTATTGGTAAATACGTAGAACTAAAGGATGCCTATAAATCACTTGATGAAGCTTTAACACATGGAGGCATAGCAAATAATTTAAAAGTTAATTTAATAAGAATTGAATCTGATTATCTAAAATCAAGTGAAATACAAAATAAATTAAAAAGTGTTTCAGGAATACTAATTCCTGGTGGCTTTGGAAAAAGAGGCACAGAAGGAAAAATAGCAGCAATTAAATATGCTAGAAAAAATAAAATTCCTTTTTTAGGAATTTGTTTTGGAATGCAAATGGCAGTAATTGAATTTGCTAGAAATAAATTAAATATTAATAATGCTTCATCTAGTGAATTTGGTTCTTCAAAAGCTTCAGTAGTAGGATTAATGAGCGAATGGGTAAAAGACGGAAAACTTATGAAAGGAACTGATAAAGATTTAGGTGGCACAATGAGATTGGGAAGTTATGAAGCAAAACTTACAAAGGATACGCTTATTAGAAAAATATATAAATCTCCTAACATAAACGAAAGACATCGTCATAGGTACGAGGTTAATATTAATTTTAAAGATGATTTTGAAAGAAAAGGAATGATTTTCTCAGGTTTATCACCAGACAATAAATTACCAGAAGTAATTGAGCTAAAAAGCCACCCTTGGTTTATTGGAGTTCAGTTTCATCCTGAATTTAAATCTAGACCTTTAGCTCCACATCCTTTATTCTCTTCATTTATTAAAGCTGCAAAAATTAATTCAAATAAATAATGATAAATCATAAAGTAAAATGTGCAAATTTTGAAATTTCCAACGACAATCCGTTCACGTTAATTGCAGGACCTTGTCAACTTGAAAATGAAGCACACGCTATTAAAATTTCTACTGAGCTAAAAAAAATCACGAGTGAATTAGGAATTAATTTAATTTACAAAACATCTTTTGATAAAGCTAACAGAACAAGCCTTAAAGGAAAAAGAGGGATGGGTTTAGAAAAATCCTTACCAATTTTTGATAAAATTAGAAAAGAAGTTGGTTTACCAGTTTTGACTGACGTTCATACAGCTGAACAATGTTCGATGGTAAAAGATTATGTTGATGTTTTACAAATTCCAGCTTTCTTATGTCGTCAAACGGATTTATTAATCGCTGCAGCTAAGACTGGAAAAATTATTAATGTAAAAAAAGGTCAATTCTTAGCACCATGGGATATGGCAAATGTAATTAAAAAGATTGAAGAGTCGGGAAATAAAAATATTTTAATAACTGAACGAGGAGCAAGTTTTGGATATAATACCCTTGTATCAGATATGAGAGCTTTACCTATAATGGCTAAGTTTGGTTTTCCTATTGTGTTTGATGCAACACATTCAGTTCAACAACCTGGTGGTATGGGTGAAAAGAGCGGAGGACAAAGAGAATTTGTACCTTACTTAGCCCGAGCAGCTATAGCAGTTGGCGTTGGTGCAATTTTTATGGAAACGCACGAGGATCCCGATAACGCACCATCAGATGGACCAAATATGGTACCTTTAAATGAGGTTAAAGCTTTGTTAAAAAAATTAACTGAAATTGATAAGTTAATTAAATAAAAATAATGGCAAAAATCAAAAGTGTTAAAGGTAGACAGGTTTTTGATAGTAGAGGAAACCCTACTGTTGAAGCTGAAGTTTTCTTAGATAACGGCATATCAGCAACAGCAATTTCCCCATCTGGTGCATCAACAGGTGCATTCGAAGCTCATGAATTGAGAGATCAAAATAAGAATAAATTTTTAGGCAAAAGTGTTAATAATGCAGTTGAAAATATTAACAATAAAATTTCTTCTAAATTAAAAGATTTAAATTCAGACGATCAATCAAATTTAGATAACATTTTGCTTAAGCTAGACGGCACTGAAAATAAAACAAATTTAGGGGCAAATGCTACGTTAGCTGTATCCTTAGCAAACGCTAAATGTTCAGCGTTATCAAACAAAAAATCTCTTTTTAAAAATTTAGGAAAATCTTTTTCACTACCCATTCCTTTAATGAATATTATTAATGGAGGCGCACACGCTGATAATGATTTAAATATTCAAGAATTTATGATCAGACCAGATTCCGCAAATAATTTTATGGATGCTATTGAAAAATGTTTTATCGTAATTCAAAATTTAAAGAAATTACTTCAATCAAAAAAAATGCTTACAAATGTGGGTGATGAAGGTGGTTTTGCGCCGTCAATTAATACAAATGAGGAAGCATTAGAATTGATCGTCCAAGCTATTGAAAAATCAAATTTAAAACCAGGCAAGGACGTTGTAATATGTCTCGATGTTGCTGCTAATGAATTGCTTAACGAAAATGGGGAATATTCAATTCAATCAAAAAGTTTTGCACCAGTCGATGATGTAATAAATTATTATAAAAAGCTTACTTCAAACTATCCCATCAAATCTATAGAAGATCCTTTCGCAGAAGATGATTGGAATGCATGGAAAAAAATTACTAACACTGTAGGAAACAATGTTCAAATAGTTGGTGACGACTTATTTGTTACAAACCCGAAACGTCTCGACAAAGGCATTAAAGAAAAATCAGCAAATAGTATACTTGTGAAGCCAAACCAAATAGGAACTTTAACTGAAACACTTGAAGTTATTTCAATGGCAAAAAAAGCAAACTTCAAGACTATTATTTCTCATAGATCTGGAGACACAGAAGACACTTTTATTGCTGATTTGGCGGTAGCCACAATGTCTTCACAAATAAAAACTGGATCTCTTGCTAGATCTGAAAGAGTAGCTAAATACAATAGATTATTACGCATAGAAGAAGAACTTGGAAATCAAGTTAAAATGGCTAAAATCTAGTTTATGAAAATTTTTGAAAATTTAAAAAAAAAAAAATTTCTTTTATTTAATATTTTTTTCACTTTGTATATTGGAATTAATCTTATTGGAGGAGAAAGGGGATTGATATCTTATTTTGATAAAAAAAATACCCATAAAAAATTACAAAAAAAAGATATACAGCTATCATTTGAATTAACAAATTTAGATCATAAAATCTTATTAATTAATAAAAATGATCCAGAATATCTAGATATGCTTTATAGACAAAAATTTAACTACGTAACTGAAGATGAAATAATTATTAAATTACAATGAGTGAAAAAGTTAGACATCCAGAAAAAATAAATAAACCCATAAATCCAATTAAAAAGAAACCAGAATGGATTAGATCTAAAATAATAGATTCAAAAGTTTTTTTTCAAACAAAACAAGTTGTAAATAAAAATAATCTAGTAACTGTATGCCAAGAGGCTAATTGTCCAAATATTACTGAATGTTGGAGCAAAAAGCATGCAACTTTTATGATTATGGGTGATACCTGTACAAGAGCTTGTGCATTTTGTGATGTTAAAACAGGGAAACCAAATAATCTTGATGTTTTTGAGCCAGCAAAAATTTCTACAGCAGTTAAAAATTTAAATTTAAAACATGTAGTTATTACCTCCGTAGATAGAGACGATCTAGCAGATGGTGGGTCAGAGCATTTTTATAAAGTTGTAAAGGCAACAAGAGAAAAAAATCCATCAACATCAATTGAAGTTTTAACTCCAGATTTTTTAAGAAAAGGTGATGCTTATAAAAAAATATTAAAAGCTGATTTAGATGTTTTTAATCATAATATTGAAACTGTACCTAGACTTTACACTAAAGTTAGACCAGGAGCGCGCTACTTTGCGTCATTAGAACTTTTGAAAAATGCCAAAATTTTTAATAAAAAAGTTTTTACTAAATCAGGAATTATGGTTGGTTTAGGAGAAGACAAAGAAGAAATTATACAAGTGATGGATGATTTAAGATTCGCTGACGTAGATTTCATTACTATAGGTCAATATTTACAACCTTCAGTCAAGCACCATCCTTTGAGTCGTTATTATCATCCAGATGAGTTTAAAGAATTAGATAGCATTGCTAGAACTAAAGGTTTTTTATTGGTCTCTTCTTCTCCATTAACAAGATCATCTTATCATGCGGATGAAGATTTTAGAAAATTACAAGACGCAAGAAATAAACAGCTTGAATGTCATCAGCATCAATAAAAAAAATTATTCCTTGTAAAAAAGATCAACTTATTGAAATGGTTCTTGATATTGAAAAATATCCAGAATTTGTTCCCTGGTGCATTGAAGGAAAGATACATGATAAAAATGAAAGTGAAGATTTAATATCTTTTAATGGTGATTTAAAAGTTGGTAAAAGTATTTTAAATGAAACTTTTTTTAGTCAAGTAGCTTATTATAAGGAAAAAGATAAAATAATTGTTACTAATCTAGACGGTCCATTGAAACATCTTAAAAATGAATGGGTATTTAAAGATGTTAATAATGCAACTCAATTAGAATTTTTTATCGATTTTGAGTTAAAAAATCCTATCCTAAATTCAATCATGAAAAGATCTTTTGAACTAGGGTTAAATAAAATAGCTAAATCTTTTGAAGAAAGAGCAATTAAATTATATAAATAATGTTAAGTGTATTATTTTTACTAATACTTTTTTCAATTATTTGTAAATTTTTGATTTATTACATCAAGTCAATTAGGACTGGGGATCCAAATGAAAGTGACTTGACATATTGGATGTTTTCTTATGATTTTAAATCAAAGAATAAAGAATGGCTTCCTGAGGATAAAGATTTATTAAAAAAGAAAAGACATAGAAATGCTCTTATTTTTATTCTTTATATAAATGTATTTTTAATTTTTTTAATTTTTACTAGTTTTGTTGCTCATCTTTTAGATGAAATCATAAATTTTAAAAGATTTAGCTATCCTATTTGATAAATTTTAATAATAAATTAAGGGATTTTTTGACAGTTTGTTTTTGAATAAATATTCTCTTTTTTTTCTTAAAATTACACTTATTTACAATTACTTTTTTTCCAATTTTAATCCCAATATAAACTAAACCAACCGGTTTTTGTTGTGTGCCTCCTTTCGGGCCAGCTATACCAGTTATTGAAATACATATCTTAGATTTACTAATTTTACTGAGATTATTAACCATTGCTAAACAGCATTGCATGCTTACAGCTCCATTTTTTTTAATTATTTTTTTTGGGATTTTTAACACTTTTATTTTGGCTTGGTTTGAGTAGGTGACTAATCCCATCGTAAACACCGCAGAGGATCCGTCAACAGAAGTGATAGCGCTAGAAAGTAATCCTCCAGTACAAGACTCAGCAAATGAAATCTTCATTTTTTTTCTTTTTAATAAAGCAACTACTTTTTTATTTAAATTCATGAAAAAAATTTTGATTTAACAAACATAAAAATAATTAACGTTAACACTACATATAAACCAGCAACAACATCATCTAAAATTACACCAAAACTATTTTTGAATTTTTTATCAAAGTAACTTACTGGAAAAGGCTTTTTAATATCAAAATACCTAAAAAGAATAAAAATATATAAATAAAATAAAACTGCTTCTTGTGGATCTTTTATTGTTTTGTGAGAAATTTCATAAAGATAAATTGGAATAGATTGACCAATAAATTCATCTATAACAACTTCTTTTGGATCTTTATTTTCATTATCTTTAATATATTCACTAACGGCATAAAATGAATACATGAAAATCAAAAGTAAAGTTATCAAGATAATATTATTTGATAAGTTTATAACATGAAATAAACTAAATAAAAAAATTGTCGTCGCTAATGAAGTAACTGTACCTGGAGCAAATCTAAAAGACCCAATTCCAAAACATGTAACAAATAAATAGTTAAAAATTTTAATCATATTTAATTACTGATGTTATTACTTCACAAGCAATAGCATTTTCTTTTCCAACAACTCCTAATTTTTCTGTTGTTTTACCTTTGATATTAATTTGACTTTTATTAACTTCACAAAGTTTAGCAATATTATCTATCATTTTATTTTTATATTTTTGAATTCTTGGTGTTTGAGTAATAATGTTAATATCTATATTATTTATAAAATAACTTTTTGATTTAATAAATTCTATCACTTGTTTTAACAAAATGGTTGATCTTATGTTTTTAAACTTTTTACTTTTATCAGAAAATATTTGACCTATATCACCCATTTTGCAGGCTCCTAGAATTGCATCTGTAATAGCGTGTAATACAGGATCACCATCAGAGTGGCCTAAAGTACCTAACGGTGATTTAATTTGTAAGCCAGCTAAATAAAGTTTTCTTTTTGGAACCAGCCTATGCACATCAAAACCAATGCCAACAGTTTGATTTGATTTATATAGGTTTTTTAAGTTTTGAAAATCTGATTGATCAGTAATTTTAAAATTATTTTTTTCACCTTCTATAAATTTAACTTTATTAAGATCCATATATAAAGAAATGTCATCATCTTTATATTTTGTTGAATTAGTTTTATGTAACTCAAAAATTTCTTTTAAATTAAAAGCTTGCGGAGTTTGAGTTAAGAATAGATTGTCCCTTTTTTTTCCCAAAATATATTCTTCTTTACTCGATTCAATTATTTGTTTTACCGCATCTTGAATTCTAATTTTCGGGACTACAGCTCTAGAATGACTCATATTTTTAATTATTGAGTTTAATAATTTTAGGGAGAAATTTGGTCTAGCAGCATCGTGTATGAGCACGTTAGTAATATTTTTTTTGTTAATTAAATATTTTAAAGCATTAAAAGTTGATTGTTGTCTAGTTTTACCACCAACAATTAATTGTACATTCTTTAATTTAAGTGAATTGACTCGTTTTGAGTCCTTTTTATTATAGACAATAATAATATTTTTTATTTGATTGAATTGACGGGCTTTATCCACGTTAATTTGGATTAATGATTTACCTGCTATTTTTTGATAAGGTTTAGCTAAATTAGATTTAAATCTATGGCTATTACCTCCTGCAAGAATTATTAAACAAAAACTCATGGTAAAACTTATATAATATTTATATAGATATTTAACGGTTAATTAAGATGTTCAAGATTATAAAAAATTTCAATTGGATTATTTTATCCTCATTTTTATGTATTTTTATGGGGATAGTAACATTTTTAACATTTATAAATGAAGGTTTCGTTCCATTAACAGACAAAAATCTACAATCATTATTAATTATTGATTTATTCTTATTATTAGTTTTTTTTACATTAATTTTTAAAAATTTTTACAGATTTTATTATGCTAGGAAAAAAAATAAAAAAGGCTATCAGACTAATTTAAAATATATATCTGTTTTTTCTTTATTTACTGTAATTCCTTCTTTGATTGTAGCAATATTTTCATTATTTATTTTTAATTTTGGTATTCAAAATTATTTTGACAAACAAATAACTAATGCAGTTAATAATTCATATGATGTAGCAAAAAATTATCTAGAAGAGAGTAAAGAAAATGTTTTATCAGATGTAATATTGATGAGTGTAGGTTTGAATCGTGCGTCAGGATTTTACTATTCAAATCAAAACCGTTTTAAAAATATTATGAAATCTGAGAAGATTTTAAGAAGAATTGATGACGTTTATTTAATTGATAGTTTAGGAAATATTTTATTATCAGATGTAAGAGATGTTACAGAAGAATTTATAATTCCATCTGATGAGGATTACAATCAAGTTTTAGAAGGTAAGCCAGTTTTTATTACGGGTAATTTAAAAAATAAAACAACTGTAATGAGTAAATTAACTTCACTTGTTGATACTTACCTATATATCTCTAGAAATATTGATCCTGAAATTCTAAGATATTTAAATGAAACTGAAGAAGCTGTAAGTTTTTATTATTCAGTTGAAAATAGTCAAACAGGTATAAAAGTTACGTTTGCAATAATTTATATAATTGTAGTTACGTTGCTATTATTTTTATCCACTTCAATTGCAATTACCTTTGCCTCAAGGCTAACAAAGCCAATAGTTAATTTAATTGGAGCATCAGATTCAATCAGTAAAGGAGCGCTTGATGTCAAGGTTCCTGATTTAGATACTGATGATGAATTTAAAGAATTGAATAAAAATTTTAATTCAATGATTGAAAGATTAAAAGAACAACAAGATAAACTTCTTACTACCGAGAGGTACGAGGCGTGGGAAACTGTTGCTAGAAAATTAGCTCATGAAATTAAAAATCCTTTAACACCAATTCAGCTATCAATTGATAGTTTGAGAGAAAAATACAAAGATAAATTGCTTAATGAAGGTCGTGATTTCGAAAAATATTTAGAAACAATTAATAGGCAGATCAAAGATATTGAAAAATTAGTAAATGAATTTTCTAATTTTGCAAGAATGCCAAATCCAATATTGAAAAAAATGGATATTGTAAATTTAATCAATAAATCTTTAGATTTTATAAAAATGACTTCAAAAAATTCAGTTAATTTAATTGTAAAAACAAAAAGCACTTTAATTTATGGCGATGAGGATCAACTTAATAGAGTATTAATTAATTTAATCAAAAATTCTGAAGAGGCTTTTTTAGAAAAGATTGAAAAAAACCCTAATTTTAAAGGAAATATTGACATAGAAATTAATGACAATAATGACTATATAATCATTAGATTGATAGACAATGGCACAGGAATCTCAGACGCTAAAAAAGCAATGACACCTTATTTCACAACCAAAAAAACAGGCACAGGCCTTGGTTTACCTATAGTTACTAAAATAATTAATGAACATTCTGGTAATTTTTCAATTAAAAATAAAACAAGCGGATCTGGAACAATAGTTAAAATTTCATTCCCAAAAATAAATGCTTAAAGAAATACTTGTTATAGATGACAACCCCGATATACGTTTTTTAATTTGCAATATTTTAAAAGAACAAAATTTTCAGGTTCGTTCTGCTGCCAACTACGATCAAGCAGTATTAGAAATTAATAAACGTTTACCAGATTTAGCAATAATTGATATTAAGTTAGATAAACCAGATAAAGATGGAATTGATCTATTAAAACTAGTTGTAAAAAAAAACAATCTAACCCCAGTGATAATGATTTCAGGACATGCAACAGTTCAGATTGCTGTAGAGGCAATTCGATTAGGTGCCTATGAATTTATTGAGAAACCTTTTTCTAAGGAAAAAATATTAAACTATGTAAATAGAGCTCTAGAGTCTTCTGATCTTAAAAAAGAAAAAGATTTAATTGAAAATAAACTTTTTCATTCTTTTGAACTGATTGGAAAAAGTCCAGCTATAATTAAGGTTAAAAAAATTATTGAAAAACTCTCTTCATCGGAAAGTAGAGTCTTGATTACTGGTCCAACAGGGACAGGTAAAGAATTGGTAGCTAGAAAAATTCATAAAAATTCAACTAGATCAAAAGAGCCATTTATCGTTATTAATGCTGCTTTACTTAAGGAGAATACTTATGAAAAAGAATTATTTGGAGAAGAGTTTGAAGATGGTAATATTTCATTTGGTGCTCTTGAAAGAGCAAACAAAGGAACTTTATTAATAGATGAAGTTTCAGAAATACCTTTTGAAACACAAGCTAATGTACTTAGAGTTTTAATAGATCAAAAATTTAAGAGACTAAATGGATCAAAGAATATTGATGTAAATATAAGATTGATTTCTTCAACATCTAAAGATTTATATAATTTAGTTAAAACAGAAAAATTTAGAGAAGATTTATATCATCGTTTAAATGTTATGCCGATCGAACTAACTTCTTTATCATCAAGAACCGAAGATATATCTTTATTAATTGATTATTTTAAAAAAAAATTATCAGATACTAATGGCGTTAAGCAGCCAGAAATAGATATTCATAACGATAACTTATATACTTATAATTGGCCAGGCAACGTACGTGAATTAAGAAATTTAGTCGAAAGAATTACAATTCTATCTTCAAATGAACCTAAAGATAAAATCAACAAAGTAATAGATGATATTTTAAATCCTGCATCAAAAATGACTGAAGATAGAAATATTTTAGAAGAATCCTTACAATCACCGCTTAAAGAAGCACGTGAAAGTTTTGAAAAAGAATATTTAATCACTCAACTTAAAAAACATCATGGTAATGTATCTAAAACAGCAGATTTTATAGGTATGGAAAGATCAGCGCTTCATAGAAAATTAAAATTATTAGGAATTAAAGGTCTTAACTAAAATGAATATTATTATATGTGGTGCAGGTAAAGTTGGTTTTTCTATTAGCAAACAATTATCAGCACAAGGTCATTCTGTAACTGTTATAGATCAATCATCTGAAGATATTAAAAAGATTAATGATACCCAAGACGTGAAAGGAATTGTTGGTAGAGCCACTCTTCCCTCTGTTCTAGAAAACGCTGGTGCAGAAAACGCTGATATGGTTATTGCAGTTACAAGAAATGATGAAACAAACATGATTGTTTGTCAGTTAGCTAGTTCATTATTTAATGTAGCAAAAAAAATTGCACGAATTAGAACTAAAGATTTTTTAGAGGGTAAATGGGGAAAACTATATAATAAATCGAATATTCCTATCGATGTAATTATTTCACCAGAACTCGAGGTTGCTAAATCACTTTATAGAAGACTTGAAGCTCCTGGTGCATTAGATAATGTTCCATTTGGTGACAACAAAGTTAAAATGTTAGAGATCTCAATAGAAAAAAACTGTCCAATAAAAAATATACCATTAAAAAAACTTACTGAAAAATTTCCGGATTTTAAAGCAAATATCTTAGGTGCTTTAAGAAAAGATAAATTTATCTACTTAAAAAAAAATGATCAAATACTCGAAGATGACAATGTATATATAGTTATAAGCAGTGATCAGCTTAACCCGATTTTAAAAGCTTTTGGACACGAAGAAAAAGTTGCAAAAAATATTCTTATAATTGGCGGAGGTAATATTGGTTTAAATTTAGCTAAAATGCTTGAAGAAAACTTTGAAGATTTAAGAGTAAAAATAATTGAAAAAGATAAAAAACGTGCAGAAGAAATTGCAAACGAGCTTTCTTCTTCAATTGTTATCAACGGAGATGCTTTAGATGAAGAAATTTTAAAAGAAGCAAATCTTGAAGGATCAGAAACAGTATTAGCTTTAACTAATGATGATGAAAATAATATGATGGCTTGTGTGTTAGCAGAAAAAACAGGTATGAAAAAACGTACTATCGCAATAGTAAATAAAACTAATTATAATTTACTACAGGATTCTTTAAATATTGATGATTTGGTTGATCCAAGAATGACTACAGTTTCTAGGATAATGGAACATGTTCATAGAGGAACAATCGGAACAGTTTACTCTTTACTTGATGGTGATTATGAATTTATTGAAGCAAAAATTCTTGAAAAATCTGAATTAGTCAATAAAAAAATAAGAGACTCGAATTTGCCTGAAGATATAAGAATTGGCGCTGTGTTAAGAAAAGATCAAGTAATAATTCCAAGATCAAATTTTATTTTTGAGAAAGATGACTTGGTTGTTTTCTTGGCAAAAAGAGAAGAGTTAAAAGCTGTAGAAAGTATTTTTAGCTTAGGTTCAATTTAATAAATAATGAACTTCAAAAGCATCAGTTATTTTTTAGGTTTATTTTGTTTCCCGATTAGTTTTTTATCTTTTGTTAATATTCTTTATTCATCTTATTTTGATTATTTCCTGAGCATTGATGCTTATTTTACAACTTTACTCATTTCCTTAATAGTTGGTTATGGTCTTTTATATTATGGAAGAGATTCTCAAAAAAAGATTAATTATATTGAGCAAATATTATTAATTATAATTGTTTATTTTTTAACCGCTTTATTAATTTCTATACCTTTCTACTTAAGTAATAATCAAGTAACTTTTATAAATTCATTTTTCGAGTCTATATCTGGATTAACTGGAACAGGTTTTTCAACTTTTAAAAATATTAAATATCTAGACCCAACTTTAATTTTATGGAGGTCATCATCACAATGGATAGGTGGGCTATATTTTTTATTTTTTTTAATTATAGTTTTTTCTAATAAAAAATTTAATTATAAAATGATTTCACTGACTTATTCAGGAGATAGTAGCTATAGTTCTCAAGAAAATATCAAGAGTAATATTTTTAAAATTTTTATATATTATTGTATTTTAAGTTTTTCAATATTTTTACTATTCAACATATCGGGAGTAAGACTTTTTAATTCACTCAATATAAGTATGACATTAATATCTGGAGGTGGTTTTTTACCGACAGATTCTTTAAATAACATTATTCAAAGTAATTTTCAAAAAATAATATTTATTACCTCTCTACTCATAGCAATGTTAAACTTTTATTTAATATTTAATATTTTTAATAAGAAAATTTTAGCAAGAGAACATAAAGAAGATTTATATATATTTTTATTATCAATAATTTTAGTGATACTGGTGTATTTTAATAATAATAGTGGATTTGATTTGATTATAAGCGTTATTAGCAGTTTATCCAACTCCGGACTAACTTTGATTGAATCAGATAAATTAAGTTTATATTTTTTATTTATTACAATTATTGGTGGATCATTAATCTCGAATACTTCCGGTATAAAACTTACTAGATTTTATATTCTTTTAAAAATAGCTTCTTCTGAAATAATTAAATTAATTAGTCCAAATAGTGTGATTAATAAAACTATTTTTGGTTCTGACAAAAAAATCACTGATGATAATGTAAAAATTTCTTTTCTAATTTTTATTTCTTTTTTTTTGAGTCTATTTATTTTATCTAGTTTTTTAGTTTTAGACAATATCGGCTTTGAAAAATCTTTTAAACTTTCAATTCTAACTTTGACTAATACGGTTAATTCTGAATTATTTAATATGGAGATTTTAAATTTTGCTAATTTACTAACAACATCTAAAATAAGCTTAATAATTTTTATGATTATTGGAAAAATTGAGTTAATATCTATTTTTTTAATTTTCAAAAAAATAATATTTAAAGATTAAATATGTCAAAAATTGTAATTATTGGTGCAGGTGCAATGGGTTCAGCTTTTGCTTTACCGTGTTTAGACAACAATCATGATATAAATATTGTCGGTACACATTTAGAAAATGAATTTATTGATAATTTAAAAAAAAAAGACAATTTACATCCAGGTTTAAATACTAAAATCCCCCAAGAAATTAAAATATTTAAGTTTGAAAAATTTGATGAATTATTAA
>Ga0209666_1001542_pt1 | contig 17652 bp, 9 predicted proteins | sample SaaInlV_125m_DNA_FD_184679 | JGI IMG/M metagenome (GOLD analysis project Ga0209666, IMG submission 184679) | Marine microbial communities from expanding oxygen minimum zones in the Saanich Inlet - Saanich Inlet SI037_S3LV_10m_DNA (SPAdes)... | ecosystem: Environmental > Aquatic > Marine >...
GGGCCGGGAAAGATCGTTGTTTTAACGGGATGCGGGATTTTCCCCGTCGGTCCTCCCGGCGCGCGCGCGCGCGTCGCGAGCTCCGCGCGCGCGGCACCCGCGCGGGCGCGCGATTCGCGCGGTTGCGTGCTCGCGCGTCCGTCGATCGCGCGTCCCGCGAGGTCCCGCGCGTCTCGCGCCGCGCGCGTGCCGCGCAACGCGGACCGCCGCTCTCACATGCCGAGTGCGCTTCGACGAACACCCGAAAGCGCCGAACGCGTTCGAGAAGCGCTTCAAGGGGGTCGGTTCTCGAGTCCTTTCCGCCGCAGGGAGTTTCCCTTTCGCGACCTTTCGGATTTCCCGAAAGGGACCGAAACCGCGTGAAAGGAAACCCCAAAGGAAACTTTTGGTTTCACCGAGAAAGAAATAAAGCGCTCGCGTCTCGGTCGAGGTTCCTCGACCCTCGCCGCACGCGCTTTTCTCGTCGGTCGTTTTCGTGAAGGTTCCACGGCTGACGCCCTCCCCCCCCATTGCGCTCGCGCCGCAGCTCAAGATGGTGGACGCGTACTCGCCCAACTTCTCGCTCGACGGCCTGGGCCTCGACCTGAGCTCCGTGGGAAGGTGCGATCTCGGTCCGCGCTCGGGCGCGCGTGCCTCGACGCGCGCCCTCCCTTTCCCCCTCTCGCGCAAAAGCGTGCGCAGGGCACATTGGAATCACGACCCCCTCTGGCGCCGCGCGCCCGCCGCGCGCCTGCGCTGACCCGCGCTGACCCCCGCTCCCTCGAAACGCAGGTCACCCCTCATCGGCGGTCTCGACTCGCTGATCCACAACGATCACTGGAGGTGCGTCGCGCCGCCCCGTCCCCTCCCCCGCGCGCTTGAAACCGGTCGTTGGCGAAGAAACAGAGCCGTGACGTGGGGCCCTCGCGAACCGTCGACCGGAGAGTTATTTTCCACCCTCTGCGTCAGACGGAGTCGAGTCAGATCGATCGAGATCCGAGGCTCGTTTGGGTTAGTGAAAGGGGCTTTTCTCGACCGTGCTTTTCGAGAGCCTCGACGCTTCGATTCGAGACGCGCGGAGGCTCTCCGCGAGCGCGCGCGCGCGCGCGTCTCCACCCGCGACCGACGGGCGTTTCAACGCGCGGTCGACACTCCGCGCTTTTCATCGACTGACCGACGAGTGAACCCGAACGAACCTTCCTTCGCCCTCCCGACCGCTCTCAATGCTCTGTCGCAACAGCGCCGAGGAGGAGAAGCTCTTCGAGAACTCGCTGGCGAAGCTGGGCGACATGGACGGCGAGGACCCGTTCATGGCGTTCAACGCCGCGACCATCCCCGGCAAGAACATGATCGGCTTGAAGCGAAGGTTCAACCTGCTGCAGGAGGATGTCAAGAACATCGAGAGCGGCCGAGTCCCGCTGCCGCACTACGTGCACGACGAGCAGCCCGTGTCGCTCGCCGGCGCCGTCGGCGCCGTCTCGGCGCGTCCGTCCGGCTCCGCGACCGCGAACGGCACTGTGAACACCACTAACACTAACGCTAACACCAAGAAAAGCACCAAGGCGCCCGCCGCGAAGACCTCCGACCAGGAAAGACGCAAGGGCATCCCCTGGACCGAAGAGGAGCACCGTCTGTTTCTCCTCGGGCTCGCCAAGTTCGGCAAGGGCGACTGGCGCTCCATCTCGCGCAACTTCGTGGTGAGCCGCACGCCCACGCAGGTGGCGAGCCACGCGCAGAAGTACTTCATTCGGCTCAACTCCATGAACAAGAAGGACAAGAGGAGGAGTTCGATCCACGACATCACCAGCGTCGGCCAAGCCGGCGCGAATGAAGCGAGCGTCGGAAACCGCGGCGGGCGCGGCGGCGGCGTCGGAAACGCGGCGCCGCAAAACGGGGGGGCGTACTACGTGCAGAACGGGTACATGGCGACGCCGGGGATGATGCCCGCGTACGCGCAGCAGTCGCACATGTGAAGACCTCACATGTGCGATGGATTCGAACGCATGATTCGATTCGATGCATTTTTTCTCTCTCACGCGAGTTATGAGAGGGTTCCGTGATTTTTTTCGATGCATTTTTTCTCTCTCACGCGAGTTATGAGAGGGTTCCGTGATTTTTTTTAGCGAGCCGCGCGCCGGGGACGGGCTCCGCGCGCGCGGCGATTTTTTGAGGAGGAGGTGAAGCGAGCGCGCGGGTTTCGGTGGCCGACGCGAGACTACACGTCTCGAGACGACGTCGTCTTCGACCCCGCGCGTGTACTATTTGGGGAGGGTGCAGAGCAGAGACCGAACGTCCTAACCTGCGGGGCGGTTTCGGTCCGAAAAACGCAACCTCCGTGGGCGGCGCGCGGCGCCCTGTCGATTGTATTAAACGACGGGTACCCGGCCGCGGCGGAGGCGCGAGTTTCTTTTCGCGAACGTTCCGACAACGTTCACGAAAAGAAGCTTCGACGACAAAAACAAAGAAAGCATTCACGCGAGCAGCGAATCGGCGTGGCGCATGTACAACGAAGAAGCGTACGGGGTGGCTTTGGAGGAGACTTTCGTATTACGCCGCGAGTCAAACGTCTTTCGTATTACTGAAAGACGCGAAAGGCTCGCGGGCGAAAAACCTCCGAAACGACGCCAAATGTTTTTAACGAAAAGAAAGAGACGTCAACGCCGATCACACGTACAGTCAGTCACACGTATCGTCACACGTATCATCCCACGAACGCTCTTTCGCGCTGTGTATTACATCACAGAGAGCCCTCGAGCGTTCGAGCGTCGTCGTCGTCGTCTCGCGCGGCGCGCGCCTTATTTTTTTTTTTCCATGCCGCCCCGTCTTTCGCGTCTTTCGCGTCGTCTCGGACCCCACAGAGATCGATCGGCGTGTGGCTCACGCGCTCGTGACCTTCGCGGCGAGCATGTCCGTGACTGCCTTCTTGCCCGCGTTTACCTGCGCCTGGACCCGCTCGATGGCGGCGGCGGCGTCGGTCTCGAGCCGCGCGGCGCGCGCGGACGAGTCGCCGACGCGCGAGCTCAACAGGCTCTGATACTTTTCCTCCCTCTGCGCTCGGTACGCCGCGATCTCGGCGTCCGCCTCCGCCTTGGCCTGCCGCAAGCGCGAGGTCTTCTCCGCGCGCGCCGCAGTCACGATCGCCTGCGCCTCCTGCTCGGCCGCGAGAAGTTTCTGGATGCCGTCGCGCGAGTCCATCGCGGCGACGGGCGCGCGGGGAGCTCCGCCTACCGCGCGAGCGACGAGCCCTCCGCTGGGATCTGGCGGGGGAAGCGCGACGCGCGAGGCCGCCGGGAGGGAAACGCGACGCGCGAGGCGGCGGGAGGGAAACGCGAGCGAACGGCTCGCCCCTTCGCGACTCTTCGCGCGAACGCCGTCGGGGACTCGAGGAGACCCGCGACGCGACCAATGGCGGGACGCGGAGGCTCTCGCATCTCGTGTTTTTGGGGGAGTCCGGTGTTTTTTCCATATTGGAAAAAAAAAGCAGACTGAAAGCGCGTCGCGACGAAATTTCGTGACTCCTCACCATACCATATCCGCTCCTTCTCGACGAAACACGCTGAGTCGCGCGGATGAACACGTCTCGGCTTTTTGCCGGTCGATTGGCGCGTCCGCGTCGCACTCGACGACGTCGCGCGCACAGTACCGCAACGATGTCCGCCGCCTCTTTCACCGTCAAGCCCGTCATGCAGGTGCGTGTCCGGCCCGGCTCGTCAGCTCGCGCGCGCCGCGGCACGCTCGCCGCGTGCCCCGCGCCGCTTCCCCGACGCGCGCATCTCGACACCGCCGAGCGCAATAACTCACCGCGATTCCTCCACCCTCCGCTGTCGTTCCCGCAGGTGACGCGCCAGTTCGCGTCCCTGGGCAACACCTTCACGAAGAAGGCCGCCGCCGCGCCCGCGAAGGTGGACACCACCGTGCAGAGTACGTACCATCGCATCGCCCGACGACGCATCGCGCGCGCGACCGGCCGCGCCAGCTTTTCCGCTATAGATAGGGTCATAGGGTTTTGGTGCCCACCGAAACGGCCGGCCGCACTGTGTTTTCAGTCTCGCGAAAACGAAAACGCGACCGCGCGAACGCTTTTTTGGGAGCGATAAGAGCGAAAAAGCCTCTACGCACGCGCGCTGACCCTGACCCGCCTACGCACGCGTCTCTCACCCGCGCAGGCATCCACGGCAAGTCCGGCCGCAAGTGCATGTTGACTGGCAAGAAGGCGAACAACGGCTGGACCGTGTCGTTCTCGCACATCCGCAACAAGAAGCTGCAGGGTGTGAACCTCCAGTACAAGCGCGTGTACTGGCCCGAGAAGCAGCGGTACATTCGCCTGCGCATCTCCACCAAGGCGCTCAAGACGATCAACAAGGTTGGGCTGGAGGTTCTGGCGGAGCGCGCCGGGCTGGATCTCGAGTCCCTGCCGTACACCGACGCGGACCCCGCGCGCAAGGAGTGGCTCGTGGAGAACGGCGCGGCGCCTACGAAGAAGAACAAGCGCGCGCCCAAGGGCCCGAAGAAGCTGTACATCCCCAAGTGGAAGGAGGCGCGCATGGCCAAGCAGGGGAACGCGGCGACGGAAACCAAGGCTTTCGCGGAGCGCTGGGGCATGGAGGTGGCGTGATCGGTCGACGTTCAGGCTTTTCGAGCCCAAAGCGTTTCAGGTTCGAGCGGGCTCGAACGCGGCGGTTTAGATGGCATAGGGTAAAAGCGGCGCTTTACGTCTCGGCGCGCGCGCGCCGGCAAACGAGAGGGACGCGCGAAGGAGGGAGGAGTTGAGGCGTGTGATTCATTCTTTACACCACACGCGCACTACCGGTACGTACGCGACACGCACCACCGCGCCCTGCCGTCTCTCTCTACCTCTCTACCCCATGTACTTGACGCAGAGCTCCGCGCCCTGCTCCGCCTCGAGCCCGAGGTCGGCGGGTCGCGCGCCGGCGGCGACGGCGACTTCCGCGACGGCGCGATACTCGAGCGGATTTTGCGTGAGCGCGTTCGCGAGCGCGTGGTCGATTTTCTTCGCCGCCGCGAACGCGGCGCCCCACGCGGGGTCGTGAGAAGGCGCGTGTTTGGCGTTTTTCCTTCGCGACGCGAACGTCTCGAACGCGCCGTCCGCGTCGTCCACCTGGAAAGAGACGCCGTAGGTGTCGTGGCGCGCGACGAGCGGCGCGGCGTCGCCGGACTTCACGACGAATTCCTCCAGGTACTGCACGGCTTGCTGCCAGGTCTGGCCTTTCGTGCCGTCGTACGGGGAGGTGGATAACGTTATCGCGTCCCCGTTTGCGTCCGTGCCGAGCTCGAGCTCGAACCAGAACGCCACCGCGTTACACGTGCCGTCCTCTATGATCGGGGCTCGAACGCGCTTTTCCTCCGGCGCGAGCGTTGAGGGCGAGACGTCGTAAAAGTCAAACTCGAAAAACGGAAACGGCGCGCTCAGCGGACGCCACTTCTTTGCGTTCGCCGCGCTTTCCAAGTCGACGCCCTCGTACTCCTCGCGCCAGCGCCAGCGGTTGGCGTGCGAGAAGTCGAATTTGAACGACGACGAGGAGGAGGATGAGTCGACGACGTCGCGATCGTCATCGTCGAGACTTCCGACTTCGCGATCGTCGGACGCGAAGCCGCCGAGCTCCACCGTGGAGCTTTCCCCGAAGCGCGCCTCGATGAGCTGCGCGAACATCCGCGCGCGCGCCGGGACGAGAACGTGTTTTTCGCGGAGCAGCCGCGCGCGCGCGGCGGCGATGACGTGCAACGCGCCCTCGCCGATCAGACCGCTGTCGAAGATCTCGTACACCATCAAATCCGCCTTGGCTTGCATCTCCGTCGGGACGCCGTCCGGTTTCAGCGCACCGTTCAACGGCGAGACACCCGGCAGACTCTCGCGCGTCAGAACGTGCCGCGCGTCGCGGTGCAGGCAGTGGATCTTCCCCGCGAAGCCGTTGACGCACGCGATCTCCTCGCCGACGTCGGTCATGTGCGCCGAGCGCTCGATCGCCGTCACGAAATCGGCGCCCGCGCGCGCCGCGAACATCGCCAGAAGACAGGAACCGGAGCCGGCGTCGATCACCGAGCACGGACGCGTCGTCGGAGGCGTTTCCGGCGCGGAAGAATCGTTTCCGGAAGGCGCGTCTTTCGTCGAAAGAGCGTCGCCGAGCGTCTCCGCGCGTCCGTTTACGCGCAAACCCTTCACGCGTCTGACGGCACAGGTTATCGCTTCGTCGTACGCTTCGTTGCGTCCCGCATCGTTGAGCATGTCGTAGTGCCAGGTGGGAATCGTCGCCGTGCGCGGCGTCGACGCACTCGCCGCCGACGCGAAAAGAACCTGGTCGTCGTCGCGGCGGACGCGCAGAGAGACGGTCTCCCCGCGCCGCACGAACACCTCGTCGAGGTACTGCGCGGCGAGCCCCCACGAGCAGGCCGTGAAGACGTTTCGGTGGACTTTTAACATCTCGGAGGCCTCGGAAGGAGAAGGTATCTCCGGATACAGTATCTGCTCCGGAAAACGCATCCGCGGCGGCGGCTCGGCGCTGCGCAGGACGTCGCCGGAATGGCCCATGTCCGCCTCGAACCAAAACACGACGGCGTTGAGCGCGCCGTCCTTCGTGATCGGGACGGAGAGCGTGAAGTCCTCGTCCCACGACGCCGCGCCTCCCGCTCCTCCGCCTCGTTTAGGCGCGTCTTCTCCGTCTTCTGAGACTTGTCTCGCATCGAAATTCGCCCTCAGCCTTGCTTCCAAGTCAATGTCGAACACCTCGAACGCGTCGGACAGCACGACGTGCGGTTCGCGCGTCGGGTCGAAACGCGCCGCCTGAGGGTGCCACCTATACGCGTTCATCAAGCGCAGGTCCAGACCGCGCACGCTCTCGATTTTGATCTGCGCGAGGCACGCGAAGGTTCTCAGGCGTTTAGGGGACACGAGGGCGTCTCTAGACGCGAGGCCCTTGCGTGCGACTTGGTCGATCGATCGAAGCAGGCGCATGCCCAGCCCGCCGGCGCGGTCGAGGACGTCGAGAAGCACGACGTCCGCCGCGGCGCCGCGAAGCTTGTCGTCCGTCGGGTCCACTTGGTCGATCGGGCGGTCCAGCACGGTGATCGTATTAGGTCGCACAACGCCGCGCGCTTCGTTCGCGCGGCACACGCCGCGCGCCGCGCGGAACGAAAACGGACCGCGCTCGAGCGAGAAGACGCGCGCGGCGCCCGCGGCGGCGGCGCACAGCGGCAACACCCCCGGGCCGCCACCGGAAAGGCACAACGCCACGACGTCGCGTTTGTTTTTTTCAGACTCCGCTTTTTCGTCTCCTCGCTTCGCCTTCTTCGCCTTCGCCACGAGTCTCTTCGCGGCGCGCGCGTATACGCGCGTGCGCTCTTCGTCGTCCAGCGCCTGGAGCGAGAGTTTTGGCGCGGCGAGCTCCGCGAGGTTTCTGAAGTGCGCCAGCACGCCCGCGCGCCTCGGGTCTTTTGCGAACGCGTGCTTGTTCAAAACGGAGAGGCGCGCGTTTTGCGCAAACGTCGGACGCCACTCTTGGTCCTCCACGTCCCACTCGGGACCGGACATTGTTTGTTTCCATCGCATGAGCGTGGCTTCTCGGTCGTCCGCTCTGCGAGCCGCGCGCAGCCGTGACGCGAACGCGCGGCGCTTCGAGAGCTCATGCGCCACCATCCGCCCGCGCGCGTCTTCGCTCTCCGCCTGCGCGACGGCGAGGAGCTCGAGGACGCCGTCCAGAGTCGCGGCGTCCCGCGCGTTTGGCGTAGAGTCGTTTACGGTAGTCTTCTTTCCGGCATCTTCCGCGTCCGTGACGGAAAGCCGTTTGTGTGTGTCTTCTTTCGTCGACGTGTCTTCCGAATCTTCCGACACATCGCGAGGCACGCCATCGTGTTCATCGTGTTTCTTCTCGTCGAGCCCCACGCCGGTCATGAGCCTGGCGCACGTCTCGAGAGAAGACGCGGCGGCGTGCCACTCGCCCGCCGCCGCCAACGCCTTCCCGAGCCGGTAATGCGCCTTCGGCCACCTCGCGTCGAGCGCGACGCACCGAACGCCGTCCGCCACAGCCTCCTCGGTTCGCCCTAACGCCAGGTACGCCGCGGAGCGGTTACTGCGCAACGCCTTGTCATCCGGAGCGCCCGCGATCGCCTGCGTGTAGAACCGCGCGGCGTCGGCGAAGCGTTTGGCCGCGAACGCGTCGTTGCCGGCTTTTTTGCTGACCGCCACGGCGTGGCGCACGAGCTCCGGGGGCACGTCCGACACGCGCGTGCGCATCTCCCGCTCGATCGCGGCGAGCACGTCCGCGGGAAGCTCGGCCGCGGAGGCAGCGAGGCCCGAGGGGGGGATGGGAGGGGCGGTCTCGGGGGCGGGGACGTTCGAGCGCGTCATCGCGAGTCGTGCGTGCGGCGAGTCGCGCCGAGGGGATCAAGATGCGCGGTGACGTGACCGCGATCGATCTCGGGGATCGCGCGTCTCGGGAGCGACGGGCGTCCACGCGCTCGTGGCCGGCCGGGGGTCGTTTCGCGGACACGCGGTGCGTGTCAGGCTCGACGACGACGCGTGCTTCGAGTCGAAGCGGAGCTTTCGCGCGCCGTACGCTGTGATGCGCGCGACGCGTGCTCTTCCCGCTCTCGATCGTTTTCTTCGAGAAAAGGCGTTTCTTTTTCCGAGATCCGGGAGGCGAGGAGCCGTTGTTTTTTTTGCGGAGTCTGCGATTTCCGCTTCGGTCAACGCCTTGGACGCACCGCGCGCGCGGGCACTTCCGCCGCGCGCTCGGTACCGCGGGAGCGCCGCGCGTATCATCATGGACCCCGAGGTGGCGGAGAGAGCGCGGGGCGTGTTCGACGCGCTCGCGGTGCGCGGCCGGCCGTTCGAGGATATCCAGGCGAGCGACTTCGCCGACTGGCGCATGTTCTTCCGGTTCGTCAAGGACGCGTCGGCGGACCCCACCACCGCGCTCGGCGAGCTGAACGCCACGAGCTTTCTGGGGAAGCACGACATCTCCGTCGCCGCGTGGGGGAAGAGCGTCAAGGAGCGCTCGCCTCTGTTCAAGGAGGAATTCGACAAGTTCATGCGCATCGAGCGCGTCCGCGAGGCGCTCGCGGCGGATCTCGGGGTGGAAACGCCCCCTCGCGTCGAGGCGAAAGATGAAAACGTCGCCGCCCGACCGAGCGTCTCGAACGAGCATTTGTCTCATCCCGCGGTTCCCGCGGTTCCCTCGAGCACACCTCCGAGGCGCGTCGCGTCGTCGCCGCGAGGCGCGGCGGCGTCGAACGGTGACGGCGACGCGGCGTTTGGAGACGGCGCGGATGAGACGCGTTTTCGAAACGCAGACCGAGCCGGAGGAGAGGCTGTTGTTGAAACCACTCTGCAGGAGACTCCGCACGTCATCACGCCCGAGTTTCACCGCGAGCGCGTTTTGGCGTACCTGGACGGTTTCAAGACGCTCCTCGTGGATCTTAGACAAAAGGTGGACGAGATCGCCACCGCGAACGTCCTGACGGTGGGCGGCGCCGTTGAGCGCGCCGACGCGCGACTGGAGACGGCGCTCGCGCGCGTCGACGCCATGGTTCAGGAAGAGACGAACGCGTTTCGGAGGTGACGCGAACGTATGCATAGTACTAGTCTCTGTTGAGTTGAAACGACGTTCGAAGCGCTGTTCCGTCTTCCGCGCGCGTCGGGAACCCTGCCGAGTCCTCACTCCTCGTCGAGGTCGCCGGCGACGTTCGCGACGCCGACGGGCGGCCATCTCGGCGGGTCGTACCCCACCCCCCCCCACGGGTTACACCGCAGGATGCGCCACGCAGTTAACACAAACCCCTTCGCGGGCCCGAACGTACGAAACGCCGTCATGGCGTACTGCGAGCAGGTGGGGACGAAGCGGCACGAGGGGGGGGTTAACGGGGAAATCTGCGTGCGGTAAAAGCGGATGAGCCCCAGAGCGACGCGCGTCGCGAGGGGCTCCTCCGCGTCTTCGAGAGGCTCCTCGTGGCCTATTTTTTTCCCGTCCGCCTCCTCGGTTCTCGCGTCGTCGCCTCGAGACGACGACGCGAAGGGCGCCGGTCGGTCCGGGCACGCGCGTCGCCGCCGGGGCAGAAGCGACGACGCGCCCCTGCCGACGCAGAGGTGGCACGCGCGCACGTTCGCTCCCGGCGACGTTCGCGGCGCCCGACTTCGCGCCCCGGACCTCGTCCACCGCACCCCGTGCCCGCGCATCTGCCGCGGGAGCCGCGTCGCGGTCGCCCCGGGGAAAAACGCGGACGCCGCCCCGCACGCCGAGACGGTCGCCATCGCGCTCGCGGGGGTGCGCGACAGATGTTTGAGGGAGTGAGAAGCTCGCGAGGCTTGCGCTTTTTCGTCGCCGCTGGCCGATTTCTGCTTTCGTGATTCGTCTCGGACTGCTCGCCATACGAAATCGTCTCGGTGACTCTCCGCCGCTGCGTCTTCGGGTCTGAGAATCTCGATCGCGGCTGCCTGCGCTGCCTGCCGTTGAGTGAGACTGTCGAGTTCCGACGCGCCGACTCCAGAGGGACGGCGCGCGGTTCGGCGCGACCTCCCGACCGGCCGGCGCGATGGCCCCTCTCGGCGGAGGCGTGCCCGCGCTCATCTCCTCGCCGGCGCTCATGAGCGCGTTGCTGGCGTTCAGGTACGCGCGAGCGCCAGTCGCAGACGCCGGGTTTTTTCCCCTCATCTTTGCCACCTGGACGTTTCGATGCCGCCGGCGAGTCTTTGCCACCTCCCCGACTGACCTCCCCACACCGCGGACGCCGTCGCGACTCCCTCCCCGGTCCCACTCCCGCAGCTTCGCGCAGTCGGCGAAGGTCTTCACGCACTGGTGCGTTCAAAGGGCGCGCGAATCCGAGAGCGGACGCGGACGCGACGGCAGAGGCCCCGGATCGCTTTCAGCGCGTATTTTCACGATGCGAGTCCTCCGAGCTCCGGTTCGCCCCGCGCCCTTCTCGACGTCTTGGCGCTGACGACGAACCCCACACCCCGACACGAACCTCACTGTGAACCGCAACACAGGTACTCCACCGGCAAACTGGACTGGGGCCGCCTGGTGGGCAGCGGCGGCATGCCCTCGTCGCACACCGCGTTGGTCGTGGGCCTGACCACCGCGGTTGGGTTGAAAGATTCCGTCGACTCGTCGCTCTTCGCGCTGTGCCTGGTGTTTTCGCTGGTGGTGATGTACGACGCGACGGGCGTCAGGCTGCAGGCGGGCAGGCAGGCGGAGGTGCTGAACCAGATGATCCTGGAGTTGCCGCAGCAGCACCCGGTGAGCGACACGCGGCCGTTGCGGGACTCGCTGGGGCACACGCCGGTGGAGGTTGGCGCCGGCGCCATGGTGGGGGTGGTGATCGGGTGGCTGCACTACTCCATGTGGATCACGCAGTGGGGACCGTGACGTGTGACGTGCGCGTGCAAGCGCGAGACCGCGCCGGGATTCATTATTTAATACACACAGAAGGCGGGTGATAGAGAGGCGTCGGAAAGTCAAAAGAGAGGCGTTCGCTCCGGAAGCGCGGCGCAAACGCCAAAGCGCGCGAATACGGATGAAAACCTTTTTTGGCGCGTCCGACTACCTCTCGAGCGCGACGAGCATAGTGCCTCCGACTACGGTCAGACCCCCGACCCACCCCACCGTCGCCATTCGCTCGCCCATGGTGGCCGCCGCCCACGCCGCGCCCCACAACGGCGTCGTGGCCAAGAGCACGGCGGCGCGCGCCGCGGGCACGGACGCTTGCGCGACTGTTTGCCACCACCCGCACAACCAACCGGGCCCGACGGCCATGAACGCCGTCAACGCGAGCGCGCGCGGAGACGCCAGCCACGAAACGTGCGTTTTGTGTAGTCGCCCGAGACCGTCGTCATCCACCGCGCCACCGTCATCCACGGCGCTCCACGACATCAAACGCTCCACTAAAAACCAAACGCCGACGAAGCACGCCATACAAAACGACCGCGCCACCGCGAGTTTTAGCGGGTTGACGTTTGGCGCGAGTCGCGACAGACGGAACGTGAAGAACGCCCAAGCGACGCTTCCGATCAACGTCAACACGTCGCCGAAGAACACATCGTACGAAGCTTCTTCTTCTTCTCGCGTCGTCATCACGTCGCCTTGTGATCGCGCCGAGGACGCGAAGACGATGAGCGCCGTACCGCACACGGCGACGCACGCGGCGATCCACGTCGTGGACTTAACCGCCTCCCCCGCGAGCGTGGACACGAACGGCACCATCATCGTGGTGGACGCGGCGATGAACCCCGCGCGCGTGGCACCCGTGTATTTCACGCCCGTGCTCTGGAACGCGATGGTCACGAAGTGCCAAAACGCGAGCTCGCACGCCGCGCCCCAAAGCGACGCGTTTCGGGAAGAGGCGGACGATTTGGGCCCGGTCGCCGGCGGGGCGGACATCCAGGCGTCGAGCGACAACACGCGGTTGAGTTTTTTTCGCGGAAGGTCTTTTGCGCCTTCTTCCGCGGAAAGGAGGCTCTGCGTGGACCCGAACGCGTCCCCCCGACTGTTCAGTGACGCGCGGTCGTCGCCGCCGCGTCGTCTCCCCAGTCGCCCGAAGCACGCGGCGTCCGCGCAGGCAGCCTGCGCGACGAACAGCACCGCCACCAGAGAGAAACGCGCCAGATTGATCTCGCTGGGCGTCGGCGTGCTCCCGTGCTCCGTCGTGTCCGTCAGCAGCATCCGCATGCACGGGTGGTACCCGCCCCACACGAACGCCGTCAACAGCAACAGGAGCTCGGGGGGCATCGCGCGTCCGGTTGGCAGACGTCCCAACAGGCTCCCTCGGTCGTTGTTCGCGCCACGTTTCTGGTTCATCTCTGCCACGTTGGAACCGTCGCGCGTCCCTCGTCCCGTTGAGGCGTCCGCGGCACCGAGCCCCTTCCGGAGGAGGCGCTCGAGGCGCTCGCGATACGCTCTCCCCGAGAAGCGACCGTCGCTCTCGCGGCGGGTGTCCCCTCCTCCCGCGTGCTCCCTCCGCCCGCGCGCTCTCGTGTTTGGGACATGCGAACATGTTTGGCAACCGAACATCCGAACTGCAATCGATCGAGGTTGATCGGCACCTCCGGTCGACGCGCGACGCGCCGGTTTCGGGTTCACCCACCCTCGATCGGCACCTCCCGTGCCGTTAAATACACCTTCCCAGGAGTTCAAATCGAAGCACATCAGCCGGCGCGTCCGAGACTTCGGCCGCTCCGAGCCGGGGCCGGGGGCGATGGCCGCGGAGGAGGGCGCCGCCGCGCGCGACACGGCGCGCCCGTTCCCCGTGGACGACACTCGTGCCCTCGCCGAGGAGCTCGAGTCCCTGGGCGGCGCCAAGGACGTCGCCGTGGGCGTCGCGTCCGTCTACTGCTCGGTGTGTCCCGCCCCGGCGCGCGCCGCGGCGCTGAGATGGACCGCCGCGCGCCAACCCCGGCGCGAGGTTTGCCGCGCGGTGGACGAGCCTGTCGCCGGGTCGGGCTCTCGGGCGCTTCTCGAGGTGGACGACCCCGACGAGACGCGGACGCGCGCCGGGACCGACGTGGACGGCGTCGTCGGACGGAACGACAACGACTCGGCGTCAACATCTTCGGACGCCGCGAAAAACCGTCGCCGCGCCCGCCGGTACCGCCTGGACGGCGTCGCTCCGAGCGGCGGCGTCCCCGACGCGATGTGGCGCGACGTCGCGGACTGGCTGCACAGGGGCTTCGACGCCGTCGTCGTCGCGCACGGCCAGAGCGGCAGCGGCAAGACGAGGGCGCTTTTCGGGGACGGCGGCGGCGCGCACCAGGAAGACCGCCCGGGTTTGACGTCGCGCGTCGTCCGAGCGCTCTTCGCCAAAGCGCGAAGGAACGAAGATACGCGACGTCGGTTCGCGGTCTCCGCGTGGGAGATGTCGCCGAACGGCGACGTGCTCGACCTGCTCGACCCCTCCGGCGAGGGAAAGGGGTTCGCGGTTTCGGGGAGCGGTTCGTTCGGCGGCGCCGGCGACCGCTTCGGCGACGGCTTCGGCGCCGCCGGCGCGCGCGTGCGTTGCGTCGAGGTGAAGAGCGCGGACGAGTGCGAGGCGGCGTTGGCGCTCGCGAGGCGCGCGTCGAAAAACTGGACCGTCCCCGCGAGGAAAAACGCGCGCGCGCCCACGGAGGGCTTCGCGGGAACCGCCGCGACGCCGCGGCCGGGACGCGCGCACGCGTTTTTCCGGCTCACCATCATCTCCGCCGCCGACGACGTCGTCGCCGAGCTGCACGTCGCGGACCTCATCGGCGCCAAGTCGCTCGCCCTCGCGTCCGTCGACGACGAGGACGACGATGGGGACGACGACGGGTATCTCGACGCGTCGGTACGTCGCGCGAATCGGCGCGACGTCGCGCGGCAGCTCCTCGCGTTCGGGCGCGTGGTGGACGAGCTGGCGTCGCGCGAGAATCGGCGAATCGTCGTCGGAGACGGCGGAGACGAAGACGTCGGAGACGTCTTCGACGCGTCGTCGGAACGCGCCTCTTCCTCTTCCGCGCCTCTTCCGTCGTCTTCCGCTGTCGTCTCCTCGGTCGCCGTCGCCGCGCGCGAGAGTCGCTTGACTCGTTTCCTGGCGCCTCTGCTCGCCGCGGGCGCGCGCCTGTTCTTCCTGGCGTGCGTCTCGCCTCTGGACGTGGACCGACTGGACACGCTCGAGACGATGCGCGTCGCGCAGAGAGCCGCGAGGCTTCGCTCGGCGTGCGTCCGGCGCCGGCTCGCGCCGGAGCACGAGCGCGGACTCGACGCGGACTTCGTAACGTTTCCCCGGCTGGAGTCCCTCCGGGACGTGCTCGCGGAACGCGCGCGGGACGACGCTCGGTACGACGCCGCGGACTACCGCGGACGGAACCGTCCACGTAGCGAGAGGCGCGCGGCGCGGGACTTTTTTGAGCGCGACGGCGGCTCCGGAGTCGCTCCGGAGCTCGTCGTCTACGGAGACGTCGCGTATTCCTCTTCCTCTCGACCGGGCGTCCTGAGTCCGAACCGACCGGCCAGGCTCCCTGTCGGGCTCACGAGCTCGCGAGCGTGCCGCGACGCCGGCTCGGCGCGTCGAGGCGTACCTCCGCGCGCGGACGAAGACGGGAGCGTCGCGACGCGTCAAGCCTTGTCGCCGTCGCGCGACGCCGTCGAGGCGTACCTCCGGCTTCACGAGCGCGCGACGCTGGACGCTCTGGCGTCCAACAGCCTTCGGGACTTCGAGAGCGACGCGGACGCCTCCGTCGCGGCGGCACTGGGGGACCCGGCGGAAATCGGGCGCTCTGTGGACTTACCGGCTTCGGAGGCGATAAACGGCGACCGAGCTTTGGACGACGAGGACGACGCGCCGCCCACCGTGCCGCGTCCGCTCGTCCGCGCCGGATCTCCATCCGACGCGGACGAAAGCGTTAATCCGCATCCCGCGCCGCGATCCCGCGAACGGTCCCCCCCTGAGCCCACGCCGGACGCGCGTTTAGAGCCTTCTCGAACGTCGCTCAAAGAGCGCTTCTCCGAGCTGTACGCCGAATTAGTGACGGCACCCCCGGAGACGTCCGGCGTCTTCGCGGACGCCGGGCGAAGCGCGACCCCGGAGTCGACGAGAAGATTGAACGAAAACGAACAGAACTCGCCGACTGACGCGTACGGCGAGTTTTTCGCCGTCGACGGCGTCGAAGACGCCATCGGCGATACCTCGAATTCGAACGTTCGATTCGAGCCGTTCGACCGCGCGTCGGACGCGCGTCTCGGCGCGCACGAGCTCCGGCGGCGCCTGGACGCGTTGACGGCGACGCTAGGCGCCGAGAGACGCGCGCGATCGGCGTGCGAGGAGAAACTCGCCGCCGTCACTTTAGAGTGCGAGACGCGCGTGTTGGAAGCGCGCGCGGAGACGGATTCGTCGACGCTGGAAGCCGCCGAGCTCCGACGACGACACGACTTGCTTCTGGAGTCGAGCCCCGAGGCGTTCAAAGAGGTGTTCGCGCGGTACGAGCGCGACGTCGCCGCCGCCGAGCGCGAGTGCGCGCGTCTGCGCCGCGAGAACCTCGACCTGACCGTCGAGGCGGCGACGGCGACGGCGTCCACCGGCGCGCGCGAGTCAGCGGACGCGCGCTCGGCGGATCCGTACTTTCCCTCCGTCCCGAACATCTCGAGCGTTTTTAAAGACGACACCAAAAGCCCGCGAGAACCGGGCTCGAGCGTGATCGGCCCCGAGGCTGGCATCGCGTCCGTGCTGGCGTCGCGGGACGTCCAGCGGCGCCTGGACCGGCTGTGCGCGGCGCTGCGCAAGTCCGAAGACGCGCGCGCGAAAACGGAGTGTGAGAACGCCGAACTGCGACGCCGCGAGCGGGTCACGGCGACGCGCGCGCGCGCGTTTGAAGACGCCCAGCGGCGTCTTCGGGTGCTGGAGACGCAGTGTCGCGACGTCACCGAGGCGACCCGCGAGGCGCATTTGGCGACCGCGCGCGCGAACGCGCTGAGGCATGAGGCGGAAGAGAGAGCGCGTTTGGCGAACGACGCGTTGGATGATTTGTACGAAGACTTTGATCGCGCTTCGGCGGATGCGCATCGCGCCAACGCGCGATGCCACGAGCTGGAGGCGTCGTTCCTAGAGCGGCGCGCGGCGGCGAGCGGGGCCACCTTGTTGGCTCGGGACGCGGCGCTGGCGTCCGCGCGAGCGGCCGTGAACGTCCCCGACCAGCCCTCGCTGCTGAAGATGGCCGCCGAGCTGCGTTCGGCGGCGACGCGCGCGGCGAGCGCGGGGGACGCCGCCGCGCTCGCGGAGATGTTCGACGCCTTCGTGGACGACATCGATTTCGGGTTCGAGGCGTCGCGTTCGAAACGCGTTGGGGCAGAAACGGTTGGCGGTGAAAAAGACACGGAAGGGGCGGCGCGGACGAAGACACGCGACGCGGAAGGGACGGCGTCGCGAACGAGCGGGTCGAGATCCGCTCGCGACGACGCGACGACGCCTTTGTCGCGCGGGGCGAAGAAGACGCCGCGCCGCGAACGACCACCCGAGACGGTTCGAGTCGAAGATGACGACCACAGGCTCGGTTCGGGTTCCGACGCCGAGCTCGAACGCGAAGAAAAAGAAGCGTTCGATGCTGATCCGGAACCGGTCCTTTCGTTTGGCGGGCCGACGAGCGCGTCGAGCGCGCTCGGCGCGACGCGACGCGGCCAAAAAAAAATCGCCGCCGTATCCAAGAAGCTGACGCTTCGCCCCCCCCCGCCGGACATCGCCGCCGCCGCCGCCGCCGCCGCCGCGGTCGCGGCTCGGCGCGCGCTCGCGCCGCGCGCGCCGTTCGCCACGGACGAGACGTACGATTTCCTCTTCGACCCGCCTCGAGAGGCGCGCGACGAACCGGTGGCGACCGGCGAACCAGTCTCAAAAAATGCGCAGACGGGACGCGCGCGGTCGCCGTACCTCCCCGCGCCTCTCACGCCTCCTCGGAGACGCGACGGGAACGACGAAAACGCGAGGACGACGACGTCTCCGGGCCGACGCGCTCGGAAAGAATATTCCTCCGAGAGGATCCGCGAGGCGGACACGGACTCGCCCCCCGAAGCTCGCGCGACATCCTCCGTCGGCGGGCTCGTGCGTTTCAAAGTCGGGCGGTCGCCCTCGCCGAGCCGACGGCGCTTTCCTTCGCCGGCGGAGCGCGGCGCGCCCGCTTCGCCCTCGTCGCTGGCGCGGTCGCCCCCCACCTCGCCGCGCGCG
>Ga0209666_1001544_pt1 | contig 17637 bp, 13 predicted proteins | sample SaaInlV_125m_DNA_FD_184679 | JGI IMG/M metagenome (GOLD analysis project Ga0209666, IMG submission 184679) | Marine microbial communities from expanding oxygen minimum zones in the Saanich Inlet - Saanich Inlet SI037_S3LV_10m_DNA (SPAdes)... | ecosystem: Environmental > Aquatic > Marine >...
TTAGAACGTTTTTAGAACGTTTTTAGAACGTTTTTAGAACGTTTTTAGAACGTTTTTAGAACGTTTTTAGAACGTTTTTAGAACGTTTTTAGAACGTTTTTAGAACGTTTTTAGAACGTTTTTAGAAAATTCGTTTTCGTACTGATACGATGTATTTGACCGATCGGTCAAAAGTGATTCCCATTTTCGTCAAAGCTCTATGGTACGCAAAAAACAACGCGCGCCAACCACGCGCTCGGCGTCGAAACGAGAGAAGGAACGATCTGAATAACATAATATCGGCATGGATACATACAGAGACGATCAATAACACATGCACGATATCATGAGCAATCACATAATGTTGTTTGCGTCGGCGGGGAATCCAGCCCCTCAAGAGGAAAACATCGTCTCGGCCGGCTTTCTGAAATCTGCCTTTCCGAAGGCAGTCAGACTTCTGAACGAGGCGGACATCGTACTAAGACGCAAAGCATTGCTGACAATATCGGTAATGCTTCCACCTTTATTTCAATTCGATCCTTTGCTTGCGCTCGACGCCCTCGTTCGCGTCACTTCGGTCCTCATGCTGAGATGCCCCCACCCTTTCACTAATGTAGGAACTCTTGACAAACGCTTCATCGTGCGTCCAGTTGATTGACGAGGGCGTGATTGTTGTTTTAAGCGAATGCCTCGCTTCTGAGGATGAAGTCGTGCAAGAGCGCGCGGTTCATGACATCAACATTATCATAAGTATCGTCGGGTCAAAAGGATGCGAGCATCTGTTGAGAACGGGTGCTGTGGAGAAAATGGTCTTGCTGCTGACTTCCTCTTCTGAAAACGTGCGTCGTGCCACATATGACGTCCTGATGAACGCCTGCATGCGATCCTCTGAAATTCAAGATCTGCTTTGTGATGAGAAGGGCATGCTGGACAGTCTTCTTCTGCAAGTTGAAAGCATGAGACTGATGGATTCACGTCAAGCACTTGGCTTGATCCGAACTTGTCTGGCTGGTCAACGGCGACCAAGTGACGTCGCAGTGAGTTTTGAAGAAATGACCCTCTCAAGCCCAGTCGTGAAGTCACTAAAAATATTCTAACCTTCTTTATCCTCCTTAACACAGAGGCGCTTGGTGCGCGAAGAAATGCTGTCAATCCTTGCGCGCGTCATGAATTCCACGGTCGACGAGAGTTTGTTAGACGCAGCTACCCATGTAATGTCTTTGCTGTGTTCGGAACCAGGTACCAAAAAGGATGTCATACGAGCTGGAATTGTTCCCATCCTGATCCCGTTACTCAAGAACCACGTGCAAGTGGATACGAAGACAGCCGCAGCAGCTGCTCTCATGCATCTCTCGATCGATGTGTTGGGAAAGTCAGAGTGCATAAAATTTGGGATCAGTCGTTACCTTATTGAGGGCCTTGAAGTGCAAGCAGACCACGAAAAATTTATCCTGAACTGTCTTCAGTGTATCTCGAACATCGCCGAAAATAACGAAGGTCGCATACAGTTTCACGTCCTGGAGCAAAAGTTGGAGATATTGACGTATCATACATCTGCACTTATTCAGCACGAGGCAGCCCTCGCTCTCAGATCTATCAGATTTAAAGTTGTTGGTAAATAAACAACTCTTGGCAGATAGACCTTGTCACAGAAGAACTGGGCGGGGAGCGTCAAATCAAGTAGATACGTTAACTTGTTCCGAGTGAGAACGAGGGAGATAGTAGTCTGCTAGCTAGTAGTGTTTAGCTGGAGAGTCGATGGTCGAATGAAGAGCTTTGTATCAGCATTCAAACTTTTCAATCCGGTCTACAGTTTCTGTCGCTTGAACCTATCCAACGCACCTGCGTTCTTGTCTCGTGCTCCTACCTCTCCGTCGCGCGAAAACAAGCTCTCGGGGAGAAGTGTTTGTTCCACGTCTATGCCCTCTCCCGCGTTTCCATCTTCCTCAACTTCCTCGTCTCCAATGTCTATTTCGTCAGGATCTTCAATACTTGAAACAACACCGACAGCAACACCCCCTCCGCCTTCGGTGCGTGCCTTGACGAAACCTTCAATTTTGTCGGAAAGACCTCCTCGTTCTAGCTCTGCCATGGACTCTTCTAGAGCTTCGCTTTCTTGACGCCTTGCGTTCACTGGCGGCTGAAGATTGCCAGAGTCAGAGTTGCCTGCGCGTGAGGGGAGCTCAACAGTGGCCATGTTGAAGTGCATTTGGCTGAAGCTGGCACTCACAGATCGCTTTATTCGCAGCATCTCTCGGAAGGTGTCTTCATTTCCATGCCGGATTTCGAATTGATTCCATTCTTCCCAGAACTCGCTCTCTTGCTGAGGATTTGCAAATTGACTTGCGTGGATATAGAGGCCACGCGCACGATCGACTTCTCCGAGCTTTCTCTCAAGACGAGCATAGCGAGTGCACAAAACTTTCGTAACTCCATCAGGCAGATTCTGTCCGATGGCTGCTTCGTAAATGTTTCGAACCTTCCCCACGCCAAAAGAATCCATAGCTCGCGAGGCATAAAGCTCATACAAGTCAAGCTTTTCATCATTTGGCACTTTCTCACAGGCACGCTCGTATATATCCATGGCACGCCGCGCGAGCCCGTGCTCTTCCTCTAAACGAACATACTCTAAGAAAAAAGGCTTAGACTCCTTTGACGGGACGGCTGCAATACAGTGCTCAAACAGGTCTCTAGCCCGCTCGAGCTTTTTCGAACCAAACCTGCTAACAAAATCCTTCAGGTATGCTTGCCAAATCTCACGACAGTGAGGAAACTTGAAAAGGCTGATACCTCGTTCATAAACCTTATAGCTTTCTTCAAAAAGCTTGTTTTCCTGGAGCAGAAGAGCGAAGTTAAGAATGATTTGTGGCGACGCTATGCGGAGATCGATCATACGATTGTACACCGCCTGAGCAGAATCTAGAGAGCCCAAAGATTCCTCGAGGTCGCAATAGAATGTCCAAAGCTTCAGTGACTTGAACACTCGTCCCTGCACAGGCAACAGCTCTGAATTTGTTTGTTGCAGACCAGGAGAGCGAGGTGGCTCAGTTGTAGCCCGGCGCATCAGACTGAGTGCACCTCCAAAATTCTGCTGGCGTAACTCAAGCTCGCCCCACTCACACCACACAGTTGCGAGATCATCAACTGCTGAATATGGAACACGAACAGCCTTCTCAAACACAACACGCGAGTTCTCAACATCGCCATGGATCTCATAAAATTTTGCAAAATCGACCCATAAAGCGTGTGGCTTTCCAATAGCTTTTGAGGGATCCACGCTTGTAACAGCCTCCGTAAATGTCAAAACTTGGCGTGCAGGATCATCTTCAAACAGGGCGATGCGTTTTCGCCACTCGTGTACATTGTGCGGATTCTGGCGCAACATCACTGACGAGAGTAACTCGGGTCTTCGGCTCATGAGAAACTCAAGACGCGCAAGTCGAAGATCAAGATCATCACCAGAGTCTGTCAGCAAAAAGTCAGACCCACAGTGGCTCCCATCCTTCTCTGCGTCATCATCGAGTGCGCCCCCTGCAGCAGATTCCATTTTTGCACTCAAAACGCTCTCTTCGAATTGAGTGTAAGCGTCAAATATCAGCGAGAAATCACGCACAGTAATAACGGTTGCCAGACCCTCCTCATACACGTCGCGGGCCTTTTCAAAAAGGCCGCGACGAATGTAGAAATCAGCGAGACAGGTCCACAGTCTTCCAACCTCGTCAGTGAACTTACGAATGCCACCTCTTATCATCGAGTCAACATCCAGGCAATCAACTTCCTCTGGATGAGTCGCGACGATCTCACATAGTTCTAACCACATTTCGTGCTTACTCTTTCCAGCCAGAGACTGGAATGTCTCATCGTTTACTATTTTTGCGAGTCTCTCTGCAACCTCATCCCAACGGCCACGGGCTTTCAGAAACTCTACGTACTCCTCGGCATGTCCTGGCTCAAATTTCAAATAACGTCGGTAAATGCGGCGAGCTGTATCGACAGGTACACCATTTTGTCGAATGAATCCCTGGATGTGCACAACATATCGAAAACAGTTTTTTCAGGAGCAAATGCTTGTCAGAAAGAGAAGAGAGGAAAACGTGCGAAGAAGCGGCAAAAGACGAAAAAAAACCCGGATCGTGGGCTGGAGCTAGTAGAAGTCTCAGGGCATACTTACCAGATAGATTGTCCAAATGCGATCGTGCTGAGTCACTGGAAGAGACGCAAGTGCTCGATCGCTTGTCTGTCTGACAGAGGTCACATCTTGTTGTTCAACAAGAAAGTTAAGGTAGAGCTCCCAGATCTTCGGCATCTTGTGCATCGTGACCAATGCACGCTCAAACGTGTTATTGAGAGCCACGTGCGCAGCATCAGTAATGCGCAGAAGGCGTGCAGCCTGATAACGTTCTTCAAGGTATGCATGCCATAACTGTTGTTGACGAAGAAGGAACCATGGGAAAGGGGGTCAGTTGAGGGTTGTCTTGGCAAAAAAAAAAGTGAACTGAGTTGGATCCGAGACGCGGAGCTGTCTGCAGAAGTAAGCCGTTGCACCTCGCCCCGCGACATAGATTACCGTATATATCGCATGGAACGTCCGATCCGAGCTGCATACCTTATAACTACCAGGCAAAGCATTCACTGCGCGTTCGAAGATGATGTAACGTCGCTTAGCGGGCGCATCTTTGCGCGCGTCGAGGTAACGTGACCATAGGCTGGGAAGCTTGGGGTTGCGTATCAGTTCAGCCTCAAAAACAAGATCTGGTTCCTGGGGGAGCAGATCATCGTCTGCGTAGTTTATCCCCGCTTCAGATGAATATGTCAAGGGGCGGTGATCCCTTTGATGCTTTGCCATCGTCCAAGGCTCCTCTGAACGGGCTGCGCCGATTAACCCACCTTATTAAATTATGCCTATGCCAATATATATATATTATTGCTTGCAATTTTCTTAGAACCGAAAAGGGCGGTCAACTACGGAAGGCGTCGCACTTACGTCCTACAGTGACATGTTTTGACCAAAACCTTGCGCATGTCGAACGAGGCCAAGCTCAGGCACAACGCCTTGAGCGCGGTATGCGATGATCATTTCAGCTTGATGCGGTGCGTTTCCGGTCTTTCTCGGAGCTTAAGAACGGGTCTTTCTCCTTGCGAACGAGAATTGTGCTCACCTTTTTCATTCCTCTTTTGCTTCCGCAGTGCTTCCGAGAACCTCCGTCAACGAGAGGAACAAGCTTCTACGTACATACAAAGTCGCTGGAGATCATACAACACTCGAAACAACTTTGAACGGTTGAAAACCGCTGTTCTTTCGATACAGGCTGGATATCGCGGACATCTTGGCCGCAAACGGGCGCTTTGCAGGTCTCACCTGGTAAGTTCCTAGTCAACTATTTTCAACTCGAAAAATGTTTATTGGTCCAACCTCGCCTGACCTCATTTTTCCTTGCGTGCAGGTGGCGTCTGATAGTCGCCTCCAGCATTTTCAACGAGCTGCACTTATTCTTCAGCGATACTGGCGCGGGCACTTCAGTCGAAAAAAAGTTCACAGCTTTTATGACAGAAGGAGATACTTGCAGTCTGTGCATTCTGTGGGTGAACGGTTACGGGAAAATCTGTACGCTCAACACGGGTCACTTAGACACGCGACATGGAAAGGAAAGGTAATCATTCGACGATAGCTTAGCTAGCTAGCTAGCTAGATAGTAGCTACCGCAGCATAGCTCTAGTAGACTCCAAACACGTTTCCTCTCATCATTCAGTTAACTTTCTAAGCGACGTACTCACCTACAGCCCTGCTTCCCGCTTTTCTATCAGGATTCACACTTGCGCGGGGCTTTTGCGACAGCTTCATGCCAATCACATCACCTTACTTCGACAAGATCATACGCGAGTGTAGAATCTCGATACCCCGATGTCGTCCGAGCCAAAGTGAGAGGCGTTGAAGCAAGCACACACTATTGAATGTTATATTTGCAAAACATGACACGAGAGTGATAAGCTTTACGTACAAGCTAGTCACCACGTCGCCCGTCTTGATGAACGAGCCTCCAGAGGTGTGCCTGTGAGAGGATGGTTTCCAACTGAATTACGTGTGAGGATGAGGCAGGGTAAGTATTCGGGAGCAGAAAACAGCAGTGAGTTGTGAATTGCTTACCTCCACAAGTGTCCAGTTGTCTGTCGGTAGACGTTGCAAGAAAACGATGATACCCTGGAAATCCAGAGCTTTTAAGTCAGCAGACCAGTTCAGTAAAAGTGCGGCGCAGAAGTATGCTACGAAGTCACCAACTTGATTGTTCTCAGCAACATATGTATCCTGATGGTCATAAAACGTTTTCGTGATCAGTCGAAAGAAAAAGTAATGAGCGAAAAATCGTCTTCTCTCTCCAAATGAAAGCGAAACTTACCCATAGACGTGGAACGAGAGCAAACGGGATCTCACGGAGCAAGAGACAATTTATCCAGCGAAATCCAAACTGTAAAAAGTCGACTCCCTATAGTCAGTCAGGGGTGGTAGATCGTGTGAGCATAGACATGTAGGCATCGTGTGAGTGATAACATTATTGTGCAAATACTTACCTCCTGTTTTAAATGCTGATGCAAGTCGCCATCAAGGAGTTTAACAAGCTGTATCCACGTAGTTGTTAAGTTTACGAAAGACGAAGAGAAGAAGCTCACGAAATCACAAAAGTCTGCTGCCCGCAGCCTGTGGATTCTACGCACCTCGCTGAAGTGGAAACATGTTTTCTGAACACCAGGCTGAGCAAATGTGTAATTTTCCTGAATGTAGTCAAGAACTTTGCAAAGACACCAATAACAATCCGCTTCAGCATCGAAGAGCTCGTTGCATGATGATGCGGTCTTGTCCAACCGGTCCGTCTCCTCCGAGCAAAAGTCAGACAAAAAGACTGCGGCGGTGAAAGACGTGTTGCGTTGTCAGTGTTTGATTCGTTCGCCAGACGCCATAAACAAAAAAAATGTTTTCCCTGAACCTCACCTGACATGAATGGGATGACAAGGTCATTCATACCCTGCACGTACGATGTTCCAGGATTTCGTATGGATCTTACGTAGAGGATTCGTTCGATGGACCTGAAATAACCGATGATTTAAGGTTCGTAATCAGCTGGAAGTTTGGTGACGGATTCGGTCGGACAGCGAGCGAAAAAAGGATGTTGCGCTTACTTTCGGAAACCGTCGTTTTTGCTTGGGAGAAATCCAAGTGCTGCGGTGCGCGGCACGTCAATCTTAATCTGGTGCAATATTCTGAGCTCGTCTTCACTCTTATCAATGTCATCAACATCGTAATGTTCTTGTACCCAGATGTGATATTCTTCGCGCTTTCGAGAGAGCACCTCGACGCGGCGACCCGAACTCTGGGGCAGATATCCCTGCGACAGAAACAAGGAAGTGATGATCAATGACCTGTACATGCATGATCGAAAATTTTTCATATTCATTCCTACTCACCAGTAATAATTTCCAGCAGATGGAACGTCGCCCTGGGGGGCAACCGTTCCACACCAGCTTTTGTAGTTCCTGTGCTCAGTCGAGGACGTGGACGATGTGAACTCGTGATTAAAAAAGTGCCGTGAAACTGGGGACCGCCTGTTGACACATACACACACCTGTAGATTGACAACGGGCTCGAGAAGGAGCCTCTCGAATTTCCCATCGCGCGTGCCGTACACGCCGATCGCATCGATGTTGTTGACACTCTTGAAAGCCGGAACATCTTCATTCGTTGTTGTTGAAAGCACTTCGGACTTCACCTCGTGTACTTTTTGCTGCTGATTCACTTGTTTTGAGCGAACTCCAAGTTGTCCCGGGAACCTGCGCCCTTGGGTGTAACTATAAAGATGTGGTTGGGATGGATATTTCTTGTGGTTCAGTTGATATTGCCTCAGGAGGCACCGTTTTGCGCTCCGCAACACATTTGACGCATTCGCGAGGAGAAAAGTAACGGCGCCTTCGAAGGACCTGCCTGGCAAGGAGTCGGAATCTTTCACCCAGATTCACGGTTGGATCTTGTTCAGTCACTGTTCTTTCTTCCTCACTGGAAGAAGAAGAGTGCAACTCAATTCGTGTCCTTGCACTCATACACTCGCACGGACATACAGTTTCAGTTGAAGTGTGATACCAGACTTGTCCATTCCGCGGCAAGCGGCACTGCTTGTATTCCAGTTCGCTTGCTGGTATTGTTTTGCTTTAAGCCTTTTTGTCCGATGAAGTTCTTCGATATTTTCTAAAAACGTTCTAAAAACGTTGTAATCCTAAGAAAAAAATAGAACGTTTTTTTTTGAAAACGATGTACAATTGTACTACATATTGCTGTATTAATATGTAGTTAGATAGTTGTTGTTGTTAGTTGCTTGTTCGTTTTTAAATTGACATGATGAAGCTGCTCATATTCATGCGGAGGACGCGGAGGAGGAAAAGTGTCGTTCGCTCCGCCCTTGCCCCTTCGGCGAGTTCTCTTCCGCTTCATACGCAGCGGTACAGAACAAAACGCAGTCGTTCATCGATACGACACTCTTGACGGCGCCCAGGGTGGCACGTGCAAGAACAAAGATGACAAATGGTTCTGGCCCGTTCGATGTCGCCATGGACGTCAGCACGATCAACAGGTGTGTTCTTTGTTCGGCAAGCATCTTAAATCAGTCCGCCGAGAGAACGCAGTGAACTTGGTCTATCCGCTGGTCTTACGTAACATAGAGAAACACCATCTCCTTACTAACTTACACGAACGGGCGCAGACTCTTGCAGGAGGTCGTGCAGAAAGAGCGGCGTCTTCGTCGCGAACTACATGACACAGTAGAAAAGAAAGAGCTAATCTCTTGCAGAATGGTGAAGCACCAGGTAAGTCCTTCTGAAGCACTCGAAACAATCTTTCACAAGTTACAAACCCTCCCGCAACTCTTCACAACCATTATTCGCAGTCCGACATCTCCTCTTTGGAGACTGTGCGAAACCACTCGGCTTCTCTACTTGATGACATCAAGGACACAAGCTTGTCTGCAAGAGCCGCAAGCGACCAGGCAAGTGTGCCACCCGGAGCAACAGTATGTCGATTGCAACCTACCTCACTCAAGATAGTCTGACTCCTCATTTTTATTGTTTTCGTACAGGTTCGTCAGCTCGATACCGCTCATGGCCATGCTCAAGAAGCGATTGCTAGAGTGTCATTGAATGCAGATGTAACACAGTGCATGGACGGTGTCACGGTATGTTTCTTTCCCCAACACGCTGACGTGGTTTATTGCTTGTTAACTAGGTCTGCATTCTAATCCAAGATTCTGCTCCTACAGAGCTCTCTGGAGAACAAAGAGTATGAGGCTGCGGCTCATTTCGTGGACACCCTCGCAAAGCTTCATAATTTTGTGCCCCAAGAAAAAGGCATCACCGCGTCAGACAGTGAAAATGCGCAGTTTGTTCGAGTCCGAGACGCTGTGGCCAGAGTTGTCCGGGAAGAGCTGCATACTGCAGCATCTAAGAGTGACGTGTTGCAGGTACGTATGCGGCAATAATTTCACTTGACGGAAATCCAGCTCTGCACGCTTCTTTCAAGTGCAGCGTAGGTTCTTGCTAGTTCACCAAGACCAAGGCACTTACTATGCGAAAATTGTTTCCAAACTTCAGGTCTTGAGATTTGCAAAACTATTTCCAAAGCTATGCTTGTCTGACGAGGGGCTAACTACAGTGTGCCTCCAACTTCGCAAGGTACGACGTAAAACTTTCTCTTTGTTTGTGTTCTTTATGTTGACTGTTTTCCCCCTCCTTTGCTTACAGCTTGTCACTGCACATTTCAAACACGGTGAACGGACGTGGAGCGCCGAGAACATAGAAGGTGAGTATCACTTTGGGTCCATCTAGTCTTGCTCGCGGAAGACCTTAGCTCTCTCACCAAACTGACCATATCAACAACATTATAACGAATATCGGAACACTCAGGCAATGACAGTGGCCCTACTAGTCTTCTCGCTGAGCTCTTTGAATCCGTAGTTACCATAGTCGACCAACACGGAGACGACTTAACTTCTTCTTTTGGAGGTGCTGCCGTACATGCCGTGGTCCAGAGTCTCAATAAGGTATGTGTCTTTTGAACTTTAGCTAGGTGTATCTTCAACTGTATGAAAAGTCTTGGTAGCTTTTTACCAGGCTTGAGGTAACGGCATTCATTAAGCAGGAAAACTAACGCTTCTTTTTTTGTGCAGGAGTGTGATATCTGTGGTGCTCAGCTGCTGAAAAGATACATTGTACGTGCCCTTCAATATTTTCCCAAGGTGAGACGTATTAATTAACTCCCGAATGTTCCCAACGATTTCATCTTGCATACCTCACTGTATCAGGACCAGAGGAACATCCTTCAAATAGCGAAAGACGTCAGTTTACGATCTAAGAAACAGGGAGAGAGCAACGTCGATCCAAGGTGCGAAGACAAAAAGAAAAAGTGGCGAGCAGAACAAATAACGATCTGTTTGACATCGAAAAGTCAAGTGCCACCTACCTACAGTCACCTTCATTGACTTCCAGCCTGTTCCCTTCTCTCGTACACGCAGATTGATCGAAGAATACTTGGTACGCGACTGATCTTCTTTATTAATACGGTTATTTACGACTACTTGTACACCGGTTGTTTGTCGTTAAAGGTTTTCTTGACATGCGCCTTTTTTGAAAGCAAAGAATATCTGAGGGCCCAAAAAAAATTAATCAAAACCCTTTTTTTTCCACCACACACAGGAAGAAATCGTTTCCATATGCCAGGTTTCAATCAAATACAACAGGCAAGTCGAACAAACCACCGACTTTTTTCCTGCGTTCTTAATAGAGTGTGTGGCTCTTTCCGCTAACGAGTCATCATGATCAAATTCAATTCGCTACCATCGCAGGTATCTCAAGGAAAGGCTGCAATCATCTTCTACGAAAGAAGCTTCAGCATATCATCTTCTTCATCAGCAAAATCCTGTTTCGACTAAAACCTTTGATGGAGAGCATTATTTCCGTGTATTGCACGAGATGGTCGGCTTCTACATCAGGCTGGAGGTACGATGACACATTTTTTGCTCGTGCTAATGAAAATAACCCAGATTGATTGTACGGTTACTTACTTGCTCACCACACAAGTGATGCGGTCCACTTACTAACTAACGATGGGAAATGCGCACAGGAGTTCTACATGTATGAAACAGTCGCGGTTGCAATCAAGATCAACGAGAGAGGCGAAACACTAACAAGTTCCGTAGTAGATGACGTGTTCTACATCTTGCAGAAATGCGCAAGACGTGCGAGCGAGACAGGTGAGAAACGCCAAATGAACCCGACCTTCTCGACACTAGAATGCTATCGTCGTGCGATAAGGATTCTTGAAAGGTTATCAATGATCTAAGAGCGCGTTTCTGGTTCGACAGGTTCAATTCAAGCGGTCTGCGCATCGCTCCATCATGTAAGCAACATCCTCAGCGACCAGGTGCTTTCGTTCGTTCAGCATGAGCTCGCGGAAGTTTCCCAGGAAGGATTTACAGACATCCTGAGCAAAGATTCAAAGGTAATGATCTGTGCACTTACACTTTGATGCGGCTTTGTTTCCGACGTTCCTTTCTGAATTATTTTTCTCTGCGAGGGCACAGGAATCTCTGCATTCGTGGACAACTGCGGTGAACAACGCTGAAATTATTTTTGAGAACGTCAACATTCTCACACGCGACATTCAGGTGCGCTTTCACGCGTTTTTGTTTTCGTTTCGTTGAATTACATCTGACTTTGAATTAATTTTTGCATCTGGCACCAGGAGTATCTCCTTTTACTTTTTGACATTCCCGGCGAATGGGAGCGCATTTCTAATTGCTTGAATGAAATTCGGGTGCGCGGAATGCTTCCCCATTACTCTTTCTTTCATCGGCTATCTGTTTTGCCTCCGCTCTCGCAGCTAACAACATGTATTATTTATTTTCTTCTCTACAAGGAAACCTCGCAATTCTTCGAGCACTGTTCGCATAACTCGTTGAAAGTTTTTGCGAACACTTCACTTCAGTCCGTCGACAATGCGTTGATGCACTTGTCATCTACATCTTTCGAGCTTGATGATCTAGATCAGGAGGATCAAGACAGTTTGGATTCCTGGGTCCATCATCTTTTAATTGCCGTGGACCATGTAAGTACGCCGCTTTTCTCTCCTCTGCTTTCTCCTTCTTCACTTGTTTGGTTGTTTTTTGATGTTCGTTCGATTGTTGCGTACCTCCAACTCTTTCTGTTTTCCTTCCTGCACACCGAAAGCCTGAAGTTTGACTCCCCTCCGCATTCTCCGTACTCAGCTCCTTCATGCTCTGAAACCGTTGCTTGTGACATCTTGCTTTCGCGCCTTCTTACATGCTTTCGAGGAGTCTCTTGCACTACGGATCGAGGTACTGAACGAACGAATGCTTTTTTGTTTGCTACACACGCACATACAGATCATATCAGATCGCGATGAGAATTTTGTTCTGTCTTTGAGCCCCTGTTCACAACATTCTGACGCGATTTCCATCTTCCGTGACGCAGGTTGTCCTTCTCAACGATCTCCGGTTTACGCAGCTTGGGGGTCTCCTGCTAGAGCGCTCTGTCCGCAGAATCGTCTTCCACCTCTCAACTTCGTTTCCCGAGGCCCCTTGCCGTGAGTTATTCGGTCGCGTGCTGCAGATTTCGATGATGCTTAGCATGGAAAGCCCATCTGAAGTTCTCGACTATTGGAATGATCTCTTGGAGCGACTTTCAGAGATAGAGATCAAACGGGTTTTAAGTTTGCGCTCCGATTTTCGCGTTGCAGACGTAAACGCACTGGGTCGTTAGCTTAGTAGATATTAATACTTCCCTAGCTAGAGCTAAGCCAGCAAGCTAGCAGTTGTGTCCCTCTTATTGTGTAAATGAAGTCTTTTGTAAATCCAAACAGGAAGCAGTTTCTTCTTCTGTTGTCAGGACTTGTTTTTTTTTCGAAGTTCTTTTTTCTGTATCTCTCGCAATCGAATCGATTACAAGTTTAATAATAAACCACGATATCAGTCCGCCTCCTCAGAGGCGCCTCAGCCGCGCTTTTTTTTTTCAGTATCTCTCGCAATCGATTACAAGTTTTAAACCGCGATTATCAGTCCGCCTCCTCAGAGGCGCCTCAGCTGCGCGAGTAGCGTCGGCGTTTTTTTTTTTGTCCTGTGTCCTGCGTTTGATTTTCTTGATAAATGACGATGATCAAGCAAGATCAAAGCTCTTAGTCAGTCGACGTATGTCCTATATCAGATTACCGAGAAGAAGTTTCGAGGAGCTTTTTCGGTGTGCCGCATAAGTGACCTCGCAAGCGCAGAAAGGCGCGCACCCTCATCCGCGCCTACCGGTTTACACTTTGCGAACACCTCGGCTAACATCACATGGAGTCGCGTCGACGCAGCTCTCGCGCGATTGCTGACAAGCACGATCCTCAGGATCAAAAACCGGCCGGGGCGGAAGGCAGTGTCGGCGGCGGATTGTCAAGTGAGGACGATGCCGAGGACATGGTGAGTATCACTGGCATAGAACGGTATAGTCGCTGTTAACGGTCATCGGTTTGCTTACGCGAAATCCTTCATGGCGTGGCGTCTTCGGGAAGCGCACGCTTACAAGAACGCTGAAGAGATTCATTCCCGTTTTCTTGCCCTGACCTAATCTTCCTCCCCTTTCGTTTGCAGGCTGCTGGTGCCAGAGCCACCCCGGGCACCTCTTTAAAGCGACAGGATACCCGTGTTGATCTTTCCAGACTAGAGGTATGCGACATCCCTTGCTTCTAGCTGTTTACGGCATAACTTTCCATGTTCAAACCCCTGACCAGTGATCCTTAATCACAGGCTCCTTCACTTCGCAAATATCGTCGAACCTACAAGCTCGGAGAGGTGCACAACGGAGGCACAAAGGAGGAGCTGATGCCTGCTGTTCTTCGCCACTGGAACCAAACAATCGTAGATGAGGATGAAACGCTGGTTGCGTTTGCTTTTGCTCTTCGAAAGCAAGCCACGACAGGCTCCGGGTCCGGATTCGGCGTAAATAGGACCACTGCCATGAAGTCAGGCGCACGATCAAAAGGCACGAACAAAGGCAAGTGAATCGCGTGGCGAAGAGCAATAAATGTTTGAAACGATGAGACATACATAATAATGTAGTACTAATATGTACGTTTTACTCCTGGAGTCGGGCGAAGTATTTAATATCAGCATTGAATCCCCATCTTCTAGCTACTAGTATGGCTATGTCTGAAGTTGATTTGGCTGCTTGCTAGCCAGCGCATAATAAATACTAGTACTATGAAGAGCGGCATCCAAGTAAGGAGCTAAGTTAAGTTGTGCACGACCTTTTTCGTTTCTCGATCTTCTTGATGTTGCGCGGCCTTGCCAGTGCCTCGACATTTTTTTCCAATATTCCTCGTTGCCGCTGAGCATATCTTAGAGCAACGGCACGCTGTAAGCTTGCTTCTTTTTCTAGCCTGGTACCGCGACGAGTCACGATTAAATCAGTATTTGAGGGCATTGGCAACTGTTGAATCAAGCTCCTCAGCATCGTTCGAGCCACTTTCTTTGCGTTCTTACTGCTACCGATGTTCAGCTGCAAAGCTGCAGCAGCCAGCTGAAAAGTACACAGGTAGTTCCGTGAAGGTGCATCAAGGATCTGATCTGAAACATCGAGCATAGACTCGATCTCGAGTGAGCTCTCAATCTTCTTCTGTTTGCCTACTGCAGAGGGGAACTTTCGATCAATAGAGCTCGACGCACCAAACGAGTTCAACTCTCTGCGGCTCGCTTGTGAAGCATTTGTGTTGTCAACTTGACTCTCAGGTGAATTACTGAACTCGACAGCTGTCAGCCAGGCATCTCGAAGCCTTTCCAATCCCGCTTGATTTTCGGCACTACAAACCAAAAGTGCGACGCAAAATATTTCTGAATTAGGTGACACTGAAAGATAGTGAGAGTCGCCTACTCCCATAAGCCGGAGCAGCGCAGTTTTGCTTCGGCGAAGGTTCTCATCTTCATCGGCAGGCTCTAGAAGCAGCTCTACCGAGTTACACATGACAAACCTCGAACAATCCGCTTGTGAGCCTGCCGCGCGTGATGTCGATGCATATGAAAATTTGAATTTGCTGTCTTCTTCCATGAGCGAACACAGCGACTCTGTCCCGATCTCTAAAACTTGAGTTCCTTCGTCCATGCCGTCAGTTGGTTCGATAAGAAAAGTGCCAGCGTCCAGGTCGCATAAGCTCTTCAGTTCCAGATGCCATTTTCCCTCGCAAGTTGGGGAAGCTACCACCTTTTGCGTCCAAACGAATTTTGCAACGAGATCTTCAAGTGCCTTAGGGAAGAAACCGATAAACGGTACAATTGCTAGACGTCCGGCCTCAGGGACTTTGATCTCACGCTCGCTTTGAGGGAGTCGGACCGCATATCGTTCGACAAGTGTTCGTGCCCTCGCATACAAAGGGCTCAAGTTTGAACGCGAAATGTCGTTTCGTAAACAGGCAGCTTCATAGAGCATTTCGAGCTCTTCGTCGTATTCTGCGCGCAATCCAAGAGCACTCTGCCCAACTGCAGTTCCCTGAAGAACTGTCAGAACATCTGAATTGAAAGCCGCAGCAGTAACAGGTGCACACATAATCCAGTTCACAAAAGGCGCATACCTTTCTCGTTCTTTGCCATTCAACGTTAATCGTAAGAGGGTAGCTGCCAGGGCAGCCTGTTCGGCATCTATGCCAAGGTTTGAGCAAGATTCAAGCATGTCATCTGATGCAACAATGATGGCATCAGATGGCACACTTCCGAGAAAATTTCCTTCTGTTATCGACGATGTAACCCGCAAACCGTCTGTGAAACCAAAGTAACTTCGGACAGAGATCTCTTCCACGGCACTGTTCAGAACACCAAGCTCGGATAACCATGACATGTATTCTTCTTTCTCTTTCAAGTATAGTTCGTCACAGTCAAAAGTAATACGTTTTTCATCGATGGTAGTGCTTAGCTGAGATAAGAGGGATCTGGCCCGTTGTTTTATTGCGGTGAGTGTCATATTAGCAATACGAGTTTGAGATTTACGATAAACGAAACTCATTTTTGCAGAAAAGCCCTGACCTATTTCGGGGCTGTCATTTTCGTCTGGCGTTGCGTGTTTGCTGAGCCGTTTCAATTGTTCCATAATTAGCATGTGCAAGGAGCGTAACGCGCGGAAAGATGTACATACATCGTCTGAAGGTATGCGTGCAGAGAGTGCTTCGGCGGGCGACTTGCCGGGCGGAATCTCAGAACACAATCTGTATGCAAGCGCAGGCGTTGACGAGAGAATCTGAGCTGCAAGCAGAAGTGATCCTGGCAATGGATCATCTATCCGAAGACAGTGGGTCGAGCTTATTTCATAATGACGCAAGAGTGAGTCACGAATTCCACTCTCACGAACAGAGTGTGTGCCACCAGAAAGATCGTTCGGCTCAAATGCTTCACTCGCTGCGAGTTCTAGGTGAAAGGTGTCTGACTTGTTCTGCTCAAGGACAAACGCGTACCCAAGCAGCAGTTCTTCGTTACACTTTGCCCCATAGTTGTTGAATACTTCACTGCCCTCAGAGATGGCCTCATAGGAGCGTATAGAGAAAGTCGCAGCTGTGTCGTCTGTGAGCCACTCAACCCGAGCATCAGGAGAATGATCGAACATATCGCCTAAAGGAACTAAGGCGATTGTCTTGGTCTGATTCAAGAAAAGTGAGAAAGCTCGACTCCACACGCAGGTTCGCGACCAAGATATCATTTCTGGTATTAAAGCCCTCCTCGCCAGCGCTTGTGCTTCAGCGGATACAGATTTAAACTTATTCTGCTGAATGTGTGCAAGGAGCAACGGGGTCCAAACCTCAATTTCTTGTTGGAGAGCCTTGCGATGTTGCTTAACAGCGTGCTCCAAACGCGTACCTTCAAGGCATTTTAGATCAGAGTCTGACCAGCTTAGAGGAACAGGAATGCGAGCGGGAAGTCCGTTGATGTAAGGTGCCCACTTTGAAGACTCACCCCGCCCTCTTTCCAAGGCAAGAAAGAGAGTGAGGACGATTCTATCGTCGACGCCTGGCTCGAGAGCGAACGAAGTAAAAGCAGGACCATACACGGAGTCCGATTTTGCTGAATCAGGGTGTAACAAGCACGAGGTAGGGATAGAGAATATCGTATCGCCTTCATCTGTAGTTCCACAAATTTTCGACTTGGCTACCAGTTTCCGTGAGCACGACGAATCCTCAGCGAACTGGAGTTTGTCCGCAGAGCCTCCGTTGGACTGGACCCAGGCTAGGAGCTTCCGTAGCGCCAGAATATCATCTCCCAAAATACTCTCATGAGACCTCGCCAAATCCTGCATGAAGCGTCTGTCACACTCGAAGGCGCATTCGGAGAGTGAGCGGCGCCGCCTCGACGCGATTTTCACGTTACTGAGGAAGATGCATGAATTAATTAGATAGGATAGGTGGATAGCTCTAGATGGACATAGCATATCATGCACGGTCTGGACTTTTTTTCTGTGTGAAAAATCCCACAGTGTGCTACGTAGCTAGCTCTAGCTGTTCGTTGCGATTGACGTGACATAGTGTGCGGTACACGCACACCCGAGGGCACATACTTCCCTCACACTCCAAATACGCGAGGAGGGTGAAACTCG
>Ga0209666_1001545_pt1 | contig 17616 bp, 20 predicted proteins | sample SaaInlV_125m_DNA_FD_184679 | JGI IMG/M metagenome (GOLD analysis project Ga0209666, IMG submission 184679) | Marine microbial communities from expanding oxygen minimum zones in the Saanich Inlet - Saanich Inlet SI037_S3LV_10m_DNA (SPAdes)... | ecosystem: Environmental > Aquatic > Marine >...
GATTTAAATAAAATGACTATCAATTTTAATAATAAATCAAAAAAAATTAACAACTCTGAAAAAAAAGTTCTCGTAGAAATGCTTATAAATCCTGGTAAAACATTTTCTAGAGAGGAAATAGGTAAGATTTCTAATATCAGTCAGGAACGTTCTATTGATGTAATGATAACTCGGTTAAGGCAAAAATTAGAAATTAATCCCAAAAGTCCAAAATATCTTCAAACAATAAGAGGTTCAGGCTATGTTCTTTGGATTGAATAAATTGTTAAAATATATATTACCAAAAAGACTTTTTTACAGAGCTTTAATTATAGTAGCAGCACCAACAATAATACTTCAATTAATTATTACTGTAGTTTTCTATGATAGCATATGGATTAAAGCAAATAAAAATATCACGAGATCTTTAGTTGCACAATTAAAGACAATTCAAGAGGTCTATCAAAATGATAAAAAAAATTTAGATTTTTTTACTGATAGTTATAAAAATAATTTTAATTTTGAAATAGGAGTTAGCCAAGAGATGCTTCCAACTTCAAGCGGTGAAAGGAAATTCAGCCCTATGGACAGGTCTTTAAGAAGAGAATTAAAATCTGCCTTTGGAAATAATAATTACTGGTTCAATACATTGAAATTTAAAAATGCGGTTGAAATAAAAATTAGATCAAATAATGAAGTAATGAATTTTTTAATACCTAAAGAAATGGTTTCCGCTTCATCTGTAAGATTATTTTTATTGTGGACAACGCTTCCTTCAATAATATTAATCATAATTGCATTAATATTTTTAAAAAATCAAACAAAACCACTTGTAAAATTAGCTAAAGCTGCTGAAAGATTTGGTAAAGGAGACTATGTTAATAATTTTCGGGCATCAGGATCTTTAGAAATAAGAAAGGCTGCTTTTGAATTTGACCGTATGGCGAAAAGAATTAATCGCCATCTAAATCAAAGAGCTGAAATGCTGTCAGGTATTAGTCACGATTTAAGAACACCACTAACTCGTTTAAAACTTCAACTTGCAATGTTAAAACAAAAAGATCTATCTGAAAAAATGTCTAAAGATATTGATGAAATGGAAAAAATGCTCAACGACTACTTACAGTTTGCGAGAACTCAAGCCCAAGAAATTACATCTAAAATTAACCTAAAGATGTTATTCAATTCAATTGCAGATCAGTTTAGTAATCAGAGATTGAATATTTCAATCGAAGAGGACGTTGAATTACAAGGAAGACCCATGGCTATAAAAAGATCTTTTGAAAATATTATACAAAATGGATTAACCTATGGTCATAGTATTTATATCAATATTAAAAAAGGAAATAATCGAGCTATAATTATTTTTGAAGATGACGGACCGGGAATACCAGAGGATCAATATAAAAATGTTTTTAAACCTTTTTTTAGATTAGATAAAAGCAGAAGTCTTAATCAATCAGGTGTTGGTCTGGGTTTAGCTATCGTAGAAGATATTATTAATTCACACGGAGGGACTATTCAATTAAGTAAAAGTAAACTAAATGGACTTCAAGTTAAGATCTCTTTGCCCTTTTAGTTTTTTTATTTTTTAAAATTTTTTTTATTATTGAATCTTGTTTCTGAACTATTTTTTTTAAAACTTCAAATTCTTCTTTTGATACAAGCTCAAGCTTATTAATTATTTTATCTTTTGTAAATTTTAAATCTGTAGATAATTCTTTTTTTATATCTTTTGAGGTCAAAACTCCATTTTCAATTAAGCTTGAAATAGTATTTAATATTTTTTTTGAATTGCTCATAATTCATCTTATTTGATGGGCATGTTAAATTCAAATATGTTATAAGGAAGTATGTATACCCATAATTTAGACCCCTACTTATTCGATTTTGGATTTATAGCTATTAGATGGTATTCCTTAGCTTACATAGGCGGAATATTAATTGGATGGGGATTGGGAAAAAGAATAATCATTAAAAAATTTCAAAGCTCAGCTACAAGAATTAATTTAAAAGAATTTGATGATTTAATTACTTATTTAATCATTTCTATAATAATAGGCGGTAGAATTGGTTATATTCTTTTTTACAACTTTGGCTATTACATGTCACGGCCCTTTGAAATAATTAAAATTTGGGAAGGTGGAATGTCATTTCATGGAGCTTTAATTGGAATAATAATTGGAACATATATATTTTCCGTAAAAAAAAAGGCATCCCCACTTGCCTTATTGGACACAATAGCATGTGTGGCTCCTATAGGAATATTTTTTGGACGTATTGCAAATTTTATTAATGGCGAACTTGTAGGAAAAACTACTGATGTTTTTTGGAGCGTTGTATTTCCAACCATTGACATGTTGCCAAGACACCCTTCACAGCTATACGAAGCGCTTTTAGAGGGTGTAATGCTATTTTTGATTTTAAATATTTTTATTCTTAAAAAAGACTATAAAGTTGGTACATGTTCATGCTTGTTCTTAATTAGTTATGGTTCATTCAGAATTGTATCTGAATTTTTTAGAGAACCAGACTTACAGGTAGGTTATTTGTTTAATTTATTTAGCATGGGTTCAGTTTTAAGTTTTTTAATGATATTGGCTAGCTTGGTGCTCTTTACTTTTATAAAAAAAGATGAAAACTAATTTAAAATTTTTTAAAAAGAAAAAATTTCTTCCAGTTGACAAATTTTTTCAAAATGTACTTTATGACGAAAAAATTGGCTACTATGCAACAAAAAAGCCTTTTGGACTAAAAGGTGACTTCATCACTGCTCCACAAATATCTAAACTATTTTCAGAAATAATTGCAATTTGGATAGTTTCAACATGGCAAATTTTTGGTAACCCAAAAAAATTTAATATAGTTGAGCTGGGTCCAGGTGATGGAAGTTTAATGAAAACTTTACTAGAAACATTTAAAAGATTCCCTGATTTTAATAAGGCTAAAACAATTTATCTATATGAAGTAAGTAATTTTTTAAAAGGAATACAGAAAAAAAATATTAAGAATAAGAAAGTAAAATGGATAAAAAATTTTCAACACATGAATAGTGGTCCAGTAATATTTTTTGGAAATGAATTTTTTGATGCTATTCCAATCAAGCAGTTTAAAAGAAAAAAAGATTTAATGTTTGAAAAATATTTTACATTTAATGAAAATAATAAAATTACTGAAATTTTTAAAAAAGCTGCAGAAAAAGATATTTCTATTATAAATTCTTACAAATCGTTAATTAACTTAAAATTTATCGAATTTCCTAAATTTGGTCTTGAAGAACTAAAAAAAATAGTCAATAGAATTTCAAAAAAGGAAGGTTGTTTATTGATGATAGATTACGGGTATTTAAAATCAAGCAATCAAAATACATTACAATCTGTTATGAAGCATAAAAAAAACTATTTATTTGATAATTTAGGTAAAGCAGATATTACTTCTCATGTAAATTTTAATCTATTAAGTGAGTTTTTTTTAAAAAATAATTTAAAAATTAAAAAAGTATTGCCACAACAAAAATTTTTAAAAAATATGGGTATACTTGAGAGGGCAAAAATAATCAGTAAAAATATGAAATTTAGTGATCAGTCTAACATGTATTTAAAACTTAGAAGACTATTAAGTCCCAAATTAATGGGAAATTTATTTAAAGTATCTTTGGCTTATAAATCAAAATCTAATAAATTTTTTGGCTTCAATTAATGTTTTATTCAAGAAAACTTAAAAAATACAATAGTATAAAACATTGTTTTTTTTCCAAAAAAGGTGGTTTTTCAAAAGGTATTTATAAAAGTTTGAATTGTGGCAGAGGTTCAAAAGATAATAATAAAAATATTTTAAAAAACCTTAATTATGTTGCAAAAAAAATCTCAGTTAAAAAAAGTAGGCTTATTTTAATGAATCAAACTCATAGTAATAAAGTAACTGAAATAAAAAAAGAAAATTACAAAAGAAAAATAAATGCTGATGCAATGATAACAAGCATCAAAGGATTAGGGCTCGCCGTTGTAACTGCAGACTGTGTTCCTATTATTATATATGATTATAAAAATGAAGTAATAGGCTGCATACATGCGGGATGGAAAGGTGCTTTTTCCGGTATAATAAAAAATACAATAAATAAAATTGAAAGACTTAATTCTAAGTCTAAAATTATTGCAAGCATTGGTCCTTGCATAGGTAAAAATAGCTATGAAGTAGACCTGCCTTTTTATAAAAAATTTGTTTCTGCTTCAAAACAAAATAATAGATACTTTTCTAGTAAAATAAAAAATAAAAAGTTATTTAATTTGAGAAAATTTGTAGCTGAAAAGCTTAAGGAGCTTGGGGTTAAAATAGATCATGTAAATCACGATACTTTCAAAGAAAGTAATAATTTTTTTAGCTTTAGGAGATCATATAAATTGAAGCAAAGTGATTATGGAAGATGTATTTCTGTAGTTCGTTTGATTTAAATTTATTAATTTGAAAATAAATAGAAATAATTGTATAAATAATAATATTTCATGAAAATCTTATCTGGAACAAGCAATCTTAAACTTAGTAAGAATATTGCTAAAAATTTAAAACTTAAACTAATTAACACAAACATCAGGAGATTTGCTGATGGTGAAATCTATATTGAAATCAATGAAAATATTAGAGGTAATAGTGTATTTGTAATTCAATCCACGTCGAATCCTGCTAATGACAATTTGATGGAACTTCTTTTGGTGATTGATGCTTTAAGAAGATCTTCAGCAAAAACTATCACCGCTGTAATTCCATACTTTGGTTATGCTAGACAAGATAGAAAAGTCGCTCCAAGAACTTCTATATCAGCAAAAGTTGTTGCCAATCTTTTAACTAACGCTGGAGCAAATAGAATAGTAACAGTTGATTTGCATGCTGGTCAAATTCAGGGATTTTTTGACATGCCGGTAGATAACTTATTTACTACACCTTTATTTTCTAAATTTATTAAAAAAAAAATAATTTCAAAAAAATTAATTTGTGTTTCTCCAGATATGGGTGGCGTTGCGAGAACAAGAGCTTTAGCAACAAGGGTAAAAGCAGATCTTGCAATAATTGATAAAAGAAGGCCAGCTCCTGGCAAATCACAAGTTATGAACATCATTGGCGATGTAAAAAATAAAACTTGTATTATCGTTGATGATATTATCGATAGTGGTGGGACTATTATTAATGCTGTTGATGCATTAAAGAAAAAAGGTGCAAAAGAAGTCTACGTATTCATCACACACGCAGTTTTAAGTGGAGATGCGGCAAAAAAAATTAAAAACTCAAAAATAAAAAAACTTATAATTACTGACTCGATTGATAATTCTAGCAAGATTAAAAATAACAATAAAATTGAGGTCTTATCTATTACATCTTTAATGTCAGAAGCTATTAAAAGAATAGCCAATTCAAATTCGGTATCCGATTTATTTAATTAACCCTTGTTTTGATGAAGATCTTAGGTTATATACCTTTTCCAATTAAATTATGAGTAACTTAAAGGCAATAAAAAGAGAGACTACTTCTTCCGGTTCCAATAAAAAATTGAGAGCCAATGGATTCGTACCAGCTATTTTATATGGTGGTAAAGATCCAAATCAAAGTATCTCTATAGAAAAAAAAGTAATCAAAAGTATTGTTAACTCTGACACATTTTTATCAAAAGTTTTAGAATTAGACATTGATGGGAAAAAAGAAAAAGTAATACCTAGAGATGTATCTTATCACGTGGTTTCAGAGGAACCTATTCACATAGATTTTATGAGAATAGTAACAGGTAAAAAAATTATTTTAGAAATACCTGTAAAATTTATTAATCACGCTGACTCACCAGGTTTAAAGAGAGGTGGTGTATTAAATATTGTGAGAAGAAAAGTTGAATTAAAATGTCCAGGTGAAAATATTCCAGATGATATTACAGTAGATTTAAATGGCACTGATATTGGAACAAGTATAAAAATTTCTTCTGTTAAATTAGCTGAAAACGTAACTCCAACAATTGATCGTGATTTCGTTATTGCGACTGTTGCGGCGCCAACAGTAATGAAAGAACCAGAAAAACCTACAACAGAAGCTGAGGCTGAAGGTGGTGCTGAAGGTGAAGCGCCAGCTGAAGGTGTTGAGGCAGCTGCAAAAGAAGGAGATGCAGTTAAAAAAGATGACAAAGCCAAAGATAATGCTGGCAAAAAACCTGAAGATAAAAAACCCGCTGAAAAAAAATAATTAATATGCTTTTACTCGTAGGATTAGGAAACCCTGGATCCAGCTATACTAATACACGACACAATATTGGTTTTAAGATAATTGATGCAATTAATTCTCATTTTAAACTTTCTAAACAAAAACCAAAATTCAAAGGTCTTCTAACAACAGGAAATATAGATGAAAAAAAAATTTACGCTATTAAACCATTAACTTTTATGAATAATTCTGGAACAGCAATTAAAGAATTAATTGACTACTTCAAAATAGATGCAAAAGATGTTTTTGTTTTTCATGATGATTTGGATATTGATTTTGGTAAAATAAAAACTAAATTTGGTGGTAGTAGTGCTGGACACAACGGAATTGAGTCAATTGATAAGTTTATTGGCAAAGATTACTCAAGAGTACGCATTGGGATAGGACACCCCAAAAAAAAGAAGAAAGTTAATAATCATGTTTTAGAAGATTTTAAAGAAGATGAAGAGGAAAAAATAAATGAAATTACTGGCAATATCGTGAAACAATTACCTACTCTTATTGAAAAAAAAATAGATTTATTTTCAAGTAAAGTTAATCAAAATCTTAATGGGATTTAAATGTGGAATTGTTGGGCTTCCTAATGTTGGAAAATCAACTTTATTTAATGCTTTAACTGCCTCAAAAAATGCAGAGGCAGCTAACTTTCCTTTTTGTACAATTGACCCAAATATAGGAATAGTTGATGTAATCGATAAAAGATTAGATCAGTTGGCGACATTATCGAATTCTAAAAAAAAAATTTATACTAACATAACATTTGTAGACATTGCTGGATTAGTAAAAGGGGCATCAAAAGGAGAAGGGTTAGGAAATAAGTTCCTATCACATATTAGGGAAGTGGATGCTATTATAAATTTAGTAAGGTGTTTTGAGTCAGATAAGATAACTCATGTAAATTCAAAAATTAATCCTACGGAGGATTTAGAAACTATAAAAACTGAAATTATACTTTCCGATATAGACATTATTCAAAAAAAACTTGATAAAGGGAAAAAAAAACTTCTCAATGAAAAAGAAATTAAAATCCTAGAAGAAAAACTTGATCAATTAAATCAAGGTTTAGAAATAAAAAATAATAAGGAAGAAGATAGCGAATTTTTATCTAACTTAGGATTACTTAGTATAAAACCTAAAATAATAGTCTGTAATGTTGACGAGGAAAGCCTAGTCAAAGGAAATGCTTTTACCGAAAGTGTAAAAAATAAATATTCAAATGAGAAAGTTGTTACTATCTGTGCAGATATTGAAGATCAAATTATGGGTCTGGATAGCAATGAGAGAGAAACATTTATGAAAGAAATAGGATTAAACAAAACTGGACTCAATCAATTGATAAAAGAAGGTTATGATCTTTTAAATTTAGATACTTTTTTTACATCAGGACCTGAAGAAAGTAGAGCTTGGACTGTAAGAAAGAATACTCCAGCGCCAAAAGCTGCTAGCGTAATACACACAGACTTTGAAAAAAATTTTATTAGAGCTGAAACTGTAACTTGCGAAGATTTTATCAAATATGGTTCTGCAGAAAAATGTAAAGAGAGTGGAAAATTAAGAATTGAAGGAAAAGATTATATTGTGAAAGATGGAGATGTTTTATACTTCCGTGTCAACCCTTGACCATATCTTCTTCATACTTAAATAAACTAAAGTAGTAAGAAGAATTAAATAAATCACAACTTTAACTCCTGTTCTGTGTCTCTCTTCTAATTCAGGTTCAGCAGCCCAAGTTAAAAATGTTGTAACATCTTTAGACATTTGTTCTACGGTTGCTTGAGTGCCATCCGTATATTCAACTATATCTTCAATTAAAGGAGCTGACATTTTAATTTTATTTCCAATCATGTATTTATTATAATAAACACCTTCGTCTAGTGTTGTTCCTGTTGGTGGATCTTCGTATCCCATTAACACTGAGTAAATATAATTCGAACCTCCGGGTCTTGCTTTTACAAGCACTGACATATCAGGTGGATAAGCTCCTCCGTTAGCTACTATAGACGCATTTACATTAGGATATGGACTTTTAAATTTATCTGAAGGTCTTCCAGGTCGTGTGAACATTTCTCCTTGACTATCTGGACCGTCCTCTATTTCTATACTTAAAGCAATAGCTTTAACTTCTTGTTCTGAAAATTCTGGTCCACCTGGCTCTCCGAGATTTCTGTAACTTAAATATTGCATTGAATGACAAGATGAACAAACCTCTTTATAAACTTGAAAACCTCTTTGCAAGGATGCTCTATCGAATTTACCTGTTAAACCCTTAAAACTCCAATCCACTTTTAAAAGTTCGCCACTGGATTCGGCTCCTAATGAAGGAGCTACTGATGCTGATAGCAAAAAAAACGCAAGAACTATAATTTTAAACTTTAATTTAAATCTTTTCATTATCTTTCCTAGCAAGTGATGGATCTGCACCACCAGATAATACGGACTCTGAAATACTCATTGGAATTGGATCAGTTTTTTCAAGCAAACCTACTACTGGCAATACAACAATAAAATGTAAGAAATAATAAATAGTCCCCACTCTGGCTAGCACTAAATAAATGCCTTCGGCTGGCATTGCTCCCATATAACCAAGCATTAAAACATCTAGAACAAATATCCAATAAAATTGTCGGTATATAGGCCTAAACACTGCTGATCTAACTTTTGACGTATCCAACCAAGGTAAGACAAATAAAATAAAAATTGCTCCAAACATTAAAATTACTCCACCTAATTTGTCAGGCACTGATCTAAGAATTGCATAAAAAGGTAATAGGTACCACTCTGGTACAATATGAGCTGGTGTTACTAATGGATTTGCAGGAATATAATTATCTGAGTGGCCCAAGACATTTGGAGAAAAGAAAACAAAACCAGCAAATATAATCATAAACATTAATAATGCAAAAGCGTCTTTAATTGTAATGTAAGGATGAAAAGGTACGGTATCTTTAGAAGGTTTTTTAATATCAATTCCAACAGGATTGTTATTACCTGGAACGTGTAAAGCCCAAATATGTAAAACAACTAATCCTAAAATTAAAAAGGGTATTAAGTAATGCAAACTAAAAAACCTATTAAGAGTTGGGTTATCAACTGAGTACGCTCCCCATAACCAAGTTGTAATACTGTCACCAACTAATGGAATTGCACTAAATAAGTTTGTTATAACTGTAGCTCCCCAAAAACTCATTTGTCCCCAAGGTAAAACATAGCCCATAAAAGCTGCGGCCATCATTAAAAGATAAATCATCAACCCAATAATCCATATTACTTCTCTAGGAGATTTATAAGATCCATAAAATAGAGACCTAAATATATGAATATATACTGCGAGAAAAAACATTGAAGCTCCATTACTATGAATGTACCGAATTAACCAACCAAAGTTAACGTCTCGCATAATATGTTCAACACTTGCAAAAGCTAAATCTGCATGTGCCACATAATGCATTGCTAAAACAATTCCAGTCACAATTTGAGTTAACAAACAAAAAGTAAGAATTCCACCAAATGTCCACCAATAGTTTAAATTTTTTGGTGTGGGGTAATCGGTTAAATGAGCTCCTAAGGTTAAAAGAGGTAAGCGGTCGTTAAACCATTTTCCTATTTTTGACTTGGGTTTATATTCATGTTCACTCATAATTATTTATCCTATCTTAATTGTATTGCTGTCTACAAATTCGAATTTTGGTATTTCCATGTTTTTTGGTGCTGGACCTTTTCTAATTCTACCTGAAACATCGTAGTGTGATCCATGACATGGACAAAACCAACCGTTAAAATCACCTTTATCTTTTAAAGGAACGCAGCCTAAATGTGTACAAACACCAAGCATTACCAGCCATTCATCTTTACCATCTTTAACTCTTTCTTCATCTTTTTGAGGGTCTGGTAAGTCTGATAAACTCACTGCTCGTGCTTCTGAAATTTCCTCTGGTGTTCTTCTTTTTAAAAATACTGGCTTACCTCTCCATAAAACAGTTATTGAATTTCCTGGTTCAACTTGGCTAATATCAACTTCTGTTGTTGCTAAAGCCTGTTGAGCTTTATCAGGATTCATTTGGTGAACTAAAGGCCAAACTACCGCTCCAAGGCCTACGGCCCCAATAGTATAGCTAGCGGTAAATAAAAAATCTCTTCGGTTAACTTTTTTTTCTTCTTTGCTCATTTATGATTGTGTTTATAATGTAAATAATAAATAAAACTATATTATTTAATTTTCTAGGGTCAGAATGACACATAAATTAAGCAATAATAATGCACATAGCTCTATATAAGCCAGATATACCTCAAAATACAGCAGCTATAATTAGATTGAGCGCTTGCTTAAATTTAATAGTACATATTATTGAACCTTGTGGCTTTGATATAAATGACGCAAGATTTAAAAGAGTGGTAATGGACTATATGGGATACAGTAAAATTTTAAGATACAGCGATTATAATGAATTTTTAAAAAAGAAACCTGGCAACAGAATTATTCTAATGACAACTAAAGCAACAAAACATTACCATAATTTTAAATTTAAAAAGGACGATGTTTTATTGTTTGGCAGAGAAAGTGCTGGTGTTCCTGAAAATTTACATAAATCAATAAAAAATAAGATTAAAATTCCAATGAATAAAAAAACTAGATCCCTTAATGTTGCTATGAGTGTTGCTATAATTGCGGCTGAAGCATTAAGGCAAAATAATTTATTTAAATAATGATTAATTCTAATTTTAGGAAAAAAATAGCTGATAACTGGTTTTCATATTTACAAGATCAAATATGTAAAGAGTTTGAATTTTTGGAAAACAATAAATTTAAATTTTCTAAAAGGGAATGGAGAAAAAATAAAAAGAAAGAAGGTGGAGGAACAGCATATCTTTTATCTGGTGGTAGAATTTTTGATAAAGTTGGTGTTAATAAGTCTACAGTATCAGGAGTTTTTCCAAAAAAATTTAGATCTAAGATTCTAGGGGCTGAAAAAAAAGGTGAATATTGGGCTTCAGGTATTTCTGTTGTGGCTCATATGAAAAATCCAAAAATTCCTGCAATTCATTTTAATACTAGATTTATTGTTACTTCAAAAGAGTGGTTTGGAGGGGGCATGGATGCTACTCCTAGTCATATAGATAATAAAGAGAAGAAAATAATTCATGATGACTTAAAAAATATATGTTTACAAAATAAAAAAAATTATAAAAAATACAAAATTTGGTGTGATAAATATTTTTATCTTCCTCACAGAAAAGAAGCAAGGGGAATTGGTGGAATATTTTTTGATTATGAGACCAAAGATTGGATTAAAAATTTTAAATTTGTAAGAGAGCTTGGCTTAACTTTTATTGAAATTTCAAAAAAAATAATTAATAGAAAAAAAAAATTAAAATGGACGAAAAAAGATAAAGAAAAACAATTATTAAAAAGAGGGAGATATGTGGAGTTTAATCTTTTATATGATAGAGGCACGAAGTTTGGGTTAAATTCTGGGGGCAACATAGATTCAATTTTAATGTCGCTGCCACCAGAAGCTAAATGGAGATAAAATGAATAAAGAACCAATAACAGTTAATGGATTAAAAGATTTAAAATTTGAGCTGGAGGATTTAAAAAATGTTCAAAGACCAAAGGTTGTAGAAGCTATTGCGGAAGCTAGGTCACACGGAGATTTAAAAGAAAATGCAGAATATCATGCAGCTAAAGAGCAACAAGGTTTAATTGAAGGCAGGATAGTTACAATAAATGATATAATTGCTAGAGCAAATGTTATTGACGTCACAAAAATTGAAAATGATGGAAAAGTAATCTTTGGCTCCACGGTTAAAGTTAAAGATTTAGAAACTGATAAAAAAATTTCTTATAAACTAGTTGGACAGGATGAGGCTGATATTAAAAAAAATCTTGTATTTTTTAGAAGCCCCATAGGAAAAGCATTTATTGGAAAAGATAAAGGGGAAATGGTAACCGTTAATACACCCTCCGGTGATAGAAACTTTGAAATAATTGACGTTGAATATGTTTAATTTAAATTTGATTTAACTATTTCTTTTACTCGACCTTTAGAAATCTTGAAACCATTAGTAATCCACTCGTTCTCAATTGTTTTTAAAACCTCGCCCAATACCGCTCCTTCTTTCATTCCGTTTTGTATTAGATCCATACCATTAATTGGAAAAGTATGTTTTTTGGATCTAAGTATCTTTTTGAATGTGTCCAAAAAATCTTTGAACTTATATTTAGAATTACTTACAAAATTTAAAATATTTAAATTAATAAGGTGATTTTTATTACTTAGATAAATATTTTTTTCTAAATCTTTATTAAAGTAATCTTTATTTTCTCCTAATAATTTTAAATCTTTTGCGAAAAAATTTAATTTTTCTTTAATATCATTTGAAATATTATATTTGTGAGCAAAATATTCATGATTGTTTTTTTCATCAATAAGTAAAGCAGCTAATAAGGTAGTTCTATTAATTTGCATGGTATTACAAATTTTTTTTAAACGATCTAATCTTTTAAGATTATTAAATTCTGGAAAGATCAGAAAAAATAAATTTTTTAAAGGTTCACTTTCATTTAAGTTTATAAAGTTTTTTAAATCTAAAATTTTATACAATTCAACTAAAATTCTCTCTTTTGAAATCTGTCTAATACCATTTAAATTAAGCTTAATCGTATTATTTATATCTGGTTCAACTTTATTATCGTACATAATCTTAAAACGTATAAATCTTATTATTCGTAAATAATCCTCTTCTATTCTTTTTTGCGGGTCGCCAATAAAATTTACGTTATTATTTTTAAGATCAACTTTTCCATTTTGTGGGTCGAAAAATTTTCCATTAATATCCAAATATATTGCATTAAATGTAAAATCTCTTCTTTCAGAATCTAGTTGCCAATCATTTATATACTCTACTTCTGCATGCCTTCCGTCAGTTTCTACATCTTTTCTCAACGTTGTTAATTCAATCTTGAGTTGGTCAGAAGACAAGGTAATTGTTCCATGTTTTATTCCAGTCTCAATTATTTTAAAATCAGTACTCTTAAACCTTTCTCTAATTTCATCAGTAGTCAAAATAGTGGCGACATCTATGTCGTCAATTATATCATTTTTTAAGAATTTTCTTACACAACCGCCAACGAACCTTGCGGCTGTAGCTTCGTCTGGCAAATCTCGTTGTAGAGTTTTAAATATAAATTTTAATTCTTTATTTTTATAAAAAGGAAATAAGTTTCTCTTAATTATTTTTAAAAAATTGAAACTTAAATCAAGCATAAATTTATGGCTGGGGCACTAGGATTCGAACCTAGGATGGCGGTATCAAAAACCGCTGCCTTACCGCTTGGCTATGCCCCAATATTAAAAGACCTGATATATCATAAATTAATAAAATTAAACAGTTTTTGCTATTGAAAACCAAAATTTAGGATACTTGGACTTGAGTTTATAAAGTGCTTTTTTTGCATTGCTTTCACTGTCAAATAAACCATAGCAAACTGACCCTGAGCCTGACATTCTCGAGAAGTGGCAGCCTTTTTCAACGCTAATGTCAGATAACAATGTTTTTACTATTGGATATTTTTTTTCTACAATTATCTGTAATTCATTTTTTTTTGATAAAATATACTTAATAAACTTTTTCTTAGTATTTGTTCTTACAAAACTAAATTTAATTTTTTTTGAGTATTTTTTAACTTTGGAATAAATCTCTTTAGTAGAACAATTTATATTAGGTCGTGTTAATAAAAAAAATAATTTCTCTTTTTTTTTCTTAAATTTAATAGTTTTAAGATTTTCTAAAAATCCTTGATTATAAAAAAAAAGTCTTAAATCTGATCCTATTAACTTTTCGGCTTGATTTAATATTTTTTTTGAAATTTTACTCTTTAAAATAAATCTTAAAATAAATGCAGCATTACTTGTACCTCCTCCTAAGCCACTAAAAACAGGGATATTCTTATCTACGTTTATTGAGTAATAATTTGAAGTTAACTTAAGCTTTCTCAGAAACTTTAAAAGATTTGTAATTGTATTGTCTGACTTTTTAATATTTTTAGTAAACGGACCTTTGAAAATTATTTTATCTTTTTTTCTCTTAATTTTTCTTATTTCAATCTTGTCACTTAAATCTATTAAACAATAATAAGATTGAATTTCATGCAAACCATTTTTTAACTTTTCATTTACATTTAAAAATAGATTAATTTTTGAGTAAGAATTTAGCACCATGGGCTAGAGACCTTTTATCATTTTTTTATCTATTACTTTTTTTAAATTCTCTTCAGCCTCTTCAAGATTTAATACGTAATTCCAGTAATATCTAGCTTGCAATTCATTTCCATTTTTCCAAAGAACATCGCCATAATGATCATTTACAATCGGATCGCCTGGCATCAATCTTACTGCTAACTGAAGGTAATCTTTGGACTCTTTATATCTTTCTAATTTAAATAAAGCCCAACCAAGCGAGTCAATGATATATGGATCGTTTGATTTTAGTTTATTAGCTTTATCTAACATAGCTAAAGATTTTTCTATTCTAATACCTTTTTCAATCCAGGAATAAGCGAGGTAGTTTATTACGTAGGCTTGATTTGGATCTGCGTCTAAAGATTCTAATAAATCTTTTTCAGCCATTTTCCAGTTGCCAACTCTTTCGAAAGCCACACCTCTTCCATCTTTAGCTTCTGGATATAAAGGGTGATCATTTTTAATGTTATTAAGTACATTGGTATAATGAACAATCGCTTCTTTAAATTTTTCATTATTTTTTAAAAATTCAGCAAAGTCAAAAGTTTCATAAATTTCTTTATTAATTAAACTTTTATACACACTATCTGTTAATTTAATGGCTTCTTCATTTTTTTCTTCTTGAATCAAAATCCTTGCTAGTTGCTTTGTGGAAAACCATTTAAAAGCCTCCCCTCTTTTTCTTAAATCTTTATATATTTTTTTTGCATTTTCGAAATTATCTGTTTTATAAAAATTTTCAGCAAGCAAAGAGTCGTAAGAATAAAAATCTTTGTTAAGAAATTTTGCCAAATTTAAATAAAAATTTGATAAAGTATATACGGACTGTGATGATAAGGCATTTGCTGTAATATACAAAATTTCAGCTATTACATGATTACTTTTTTTACAGTTAAATTCATTTATATTTTTTTTCTCATTTAAATCAATCTTATACTGGTTAAGCAGTAAATTTCTTGGATAAATTTTTAATGCAGATTTTATTATTTTTTTTGCTTCACTTACGTTTCCAGAAGAAGCAATATATGAAGCATAAAAATAATTATACCTTGAAAAATTTATTTCATTATTAGAGCTCAATTCAGTGAATAATTTATTTGTATTTGAGCTATTGTAATAACAATGCAAGAAGACGTTTTGAATTTTTTTAAAATTTTCAAATTTTTTATCTAATTTTTTTAACTCTAAGGTTGCATAATTAATATCTAGATCACTTAGATTTGACCAGTTATGTAGGGAGTTAGAGATGTACTTATTCAATAAAAATTTAGATTTTTTATTTTTAGCTTTTAAAAAATATTTTCTAGCTAAAGACTCATTAGAATTTTTAAGATAAAAAACTCCTATAGTTAAATTACTTTCAAAATTGTCCAATTTATGTTTTTCAAGCTTTCTTGAATAATTAAATGCTTCGTTTAAATTTCCAGAATTAACTAATGAATATAAATATTTAATGGAGTAATTGTGGTGGCTTTTCTCTAGATCATTTAATTTTTTTAAAAATCTAAATGACTCATTATATTGGTTATTGTTTAAAAGTAGTATTCCTGAAAAATAATCAGAAATATTTTCGCCGACATTAAACTTATTCAAGTTTTTAGCTTCTGCTGTGGAAAAAAATATAATGACAAATATAATTTGTACTATAATCTTCAAACTTAAATTAAATATGCTCATATAAATTTATGATAAAAAAAATTAGTCCTAATCCATTAAAATTGATAAAATATTATAATTTTATCAATCATAATTTAATTTACAATAATAAGGCAATCAATAGATATAAAAAGGATAATTTTGAAATTTCAGCGGGTAAAGCTGATAATTTAGAAAGTTTAAAAAAATCTATTTCAAATATAAAAAATTGTAGCCTTAAAAATGAGGCAACAAATATGGTTTTCAGTGACGGAAATCCAAAATCTAAAATTATGCTCTTGGGCGAAGCCCCTGGAACAAACGAAGATCAAGAAGGATTACCATTTGTAGGTAGAGCAGGAACATTACTTGATAAAATGTTAGTTTCGATCAATTTAGATAGAAAAAATGTATATATTTCAAATATTATTAATTACCGTCCTCCAGAAAATAGGCGTCCAACAGACGAAGAGATAAAAAGATATTTGCCATTTGTCAAAAAACACATAGAAATAATTGCACCTAAAATTTTAGTTTTACTTGGTAGTACAGCAATGAAAGCGCTTATAGGTAATGATGCTGTTATATCTAAGGTAAGAGGACAGTGGATTGAGAAAAAATTTGGGCAATCTAAGACGTCAGTTATTGTAACTTTTCACCCTGCTTTCCTAATGAGGCAACCTACGCAAAAAAAACTAGCCTGGGTTGATCTTAAGATGATTAGAGATAGAAAAACTAGATTAAAAATTTAATTGAATACAAAAATAATTACAGCTGGAGTTGATGAAGTAGGCAGAGGTTGTTTAGCTGGACCGGTAGTTTCAGCAGCTGTTATATTAAAAGAGGGAATAAATTTAAGTTTATTAAAAGACTCAAAAAAAATTACTTTCAAAAACAGAATTGAAATAGCAAAACACATCAAACTTTACTCAATTTATGCTGTTGGTATGGCTTCTGTGGACGAAATACTAAAAATTAATATTCTGCAAGCAGCTTTACTTTCGATGAAAAGAGCAATTAATCGACTATCTGTTAAACCAGAATTAGTTTTAATCGACGGAAATTTTGCACCTCAAGGATTAAAAAATTTTAAAACAATCATTAATGGTGATGAAAAGATTAAATCTATTAGCGCAGCTTCTATTATAGCAAAAGTTTATAGGGATGAACTTATGATTAAATTATCAGAAAAATTTCAAAATTATGCTTGGGAGAGAAACTTTGGTTATGGCACCAAAGCTCACATGGAAGGTTTAAAGAAATTTGGCATTACCTCTCATCACAGAAAAGGCTTCAAACCTATACACAAGATGTTGTCGAACTAAGACTCTAAAGCACTAAAAGACTCTTTTTTTTATTAAAATTGTTTGACCGTGAATTCAATTTAGAGTTGAATCATTCAAATGTCAAAAATTCATAACAAAATTATTAATGGCGACTGTTTAAATGAATTAAAAAAAATTCCTGATAAATCTTTTGATTTAGTTTTTGCTGACCCTCCTTACAACATGCAAATAGGTGAAAC
>Ga0209666_1001551_pt1 | contig 17577 bp, 13 predicted proteins | sample SaaInlV_125m_DNA_FD_184679 | JGI IMG/M metagenome (GOLD analysis project Ga0209666, IMG submission 184679) | Marine microbial communities from expanding oxygen minimum zones in the Saanich Inlet - Saanich Inlet SI037_S3LV_10m_DNA (SPAdes)... | ecosystem: Environmental > Aquatic > Marine >...
CGCGCGATCGATCGATCGCGATCGCGGCCGCGCGCGCTGACGTGGCGACGCGCGCGACGCGAGACGCGACGCGAGACGCGCGCGCGAGCGACGCGCGAGCGAGCGACGACGCGCGCGCGAGCGACGGCGACGACGGCGGTGACGACGGCGACGCGGACGCCGGCGCGACGGGACCGAGGCGCGCGCGGGATCGTTCGCGGCGAAGCGCGCGCGGGGAACGTCGTCGCGCGACGGGACGATGCGAGACCGCGTGGGGAAGTTTCTGTGCGTCGTGCCGCCGAAAACGCTGCGGGTGAATCGGGAGACGGGATCGGCGGCGCGCGAGGGCGGTGAGGACGCGCTGGAGGACGCGCTGAACGCGCTGGAGTTTAAAAAGTCGAGCAGCGCGCTGGACGGGGGCGGCGTGGCGATAAGCGTCGGGCCGGGGATACAGGCGTTCACGGATAACGAGCTCATCGTGTCGTTCGTGGGACACCTGACGAATGTTGATTACTTGGCGTGGCGGTTGTTCTCGGACGAGGGACGACGAGGGGATACCGCGCCGTCGGCGCTCGAGGCGGCGAGGCAGCTCGTCGGCGGACGGTGCTACGAAGCTGAGCTGGTGTGTCACTTGTATAAGACGTTCGGCACCAAGGCGCTGCCGAAACTTCGCGGAAGGTTTGCGTTCGTCGTGTTTGACTCCAAGAGCGTGCGCGTGTTCGCGGCTCGAGACGTGAGCGGAGAGTACGAGTTGAAGTACACTCGCGACGACGACGGCACCGTAATCGTCGCCAACTTTGACGGCGCGAGCGAGCTACTACCGAGCAAGCGCTCGATGAGCGAAGTGCCCCCTGGGTGTTACATTTACGGGCATCGAAGCATCAGTCCGAATCGTTTCGCGAAGACGATCGCGGAGAAGAGTTCAGAGCTCGCCGCCGCCGCCGCCGCCGCCGAGCGCGCGCTTCGTGGACTCAACGTAAAGTCGCGCCGCTCTCTCGACGTCACGGCTCGCTTGAGCGTCGACGGACGGTCGTCCGTGGATTTCGAGCGCGAAGAAGTGCTCTGCGACGATCGAAAACGCGCACTCGAGGATTTGGATGGTGGACACGAATACGAATCCCACGAACGCGCTCAAGAAGTCGAGGAGAGCGAACCCGGTACCGAAGACGATCACAGGCAGGCGGAAGCGGTGGCCATCAAGACCGCGCACGCCGCGATCAAACGCATCGCTAGTGGCGTCAATATGACTGGTATGGTGCGCATGGATGGTGCCAACGCGCTCGCAGCCGTGGGTATGGGCAAAGCTGAGCACCTTCAGCGAGATTTTGCGCTGGATCGCGTGCCGAGCCGTACGGGTTTGCTGAGCGATATGGTCAAGGTTGCCTCGTTCGGTGACCTTAAGAACGCGAGAAAAGGAAGTCTTACTGATTTAGCACACGCTGGTGTGTCTTCGCCGAAGAAGGGTGGCTTGAGCAAGTCAGACCGACGCGGATCGTGGACGGACTTGACGCTTCTCGTCGCGTCCGGCGAGACGGCCCCCGAGGAAAAAAATGGTGAAACATGAGAGGAGGCACGTGCAACTAATACATTCGCACGACGCATTGTTGTATTCTAAAGAGCTAATCAATGTGCTTAACAATTAACGTGAGTGATTCCAAAGAACGACACGCTCCCGGAATTCGTGACTTCTTCTGTACCATGACGATCGCCGTTGACGAGCATTCCCGTGTACCCCTCAGCCCCACAATCGATAGTGACGGCTCCATCTTTCGCCTCCGCCTCGAGCATCTTACCGAGAGGGTGTAATCCTACGTTCCCCGCTCCAGCGTACGTTCCAGTCTTGACGCGCACCTTGTCGCGGTTGACAAAGTAACCAAAGCCTTTATTGACGGGAATCTTTGAAGCCGTGCCAAACTTGACGTTACGATGTTCTGAAGGAAGCCGAATGCCCGTGTCGGGGTCATCTAGGTTATAACGAATGTCATACGACCGTGCTTCGCCGAGAGCAGCTTCAATCGAGCGCTGCAGCGTGAGGTACGGCGCGTTTGGCGTACCATCACCGTACGCGTCTGAACCAGATTTTGAAACGTAAATGTCGCAGTAGAGAAACTTCACGTCTGACTTCACCACGCTGAACGTCGACTTATCATCCAAACTCAGTTGAATATTCTTGTAGAAGCAAGGTCGAAAAGTCCCTGGAACTTCACCACCCGAGCGAGGCTCATGCTTTTCCGTTATGCATCGCACTCGTTTCATGTTGTCGAAATACGCCGGCACGGTATGCGTGACGGTGGTGTCGCTATCGTATAGCTTGCACCACATACCATTCGATGGAAAGAAGGATTCACCGATGATGGTGATTTCCGTGTTTCCAAAGAATGGCCCTCTCGCCGCGTACGTCGTTTCTTCGTGCGTTGTTCGTGCGGAAATAACGTTGGGATTGCCACCGTATACTCTTACGATCCAGCGGTCGCCGAGCAAATGATGGCCTCCGGAAGACGTGAAACGAATGCTTATTCCGTCACTCAATAACCCCGATGGGGATATGGTGCCCCCGAAAACACCGACAGGAATTGCTCGGGCGGTTTCGACCCAGGCTACGTTCGAACCGACGCCCGCGTGCAGTCGCCATCTAAATGTTTCAGCGCCACTTGTTGCGTCGTCGATGACGATTTCGAACCACGCGATTCCGTTTCCTGTAAAAGTTCCCTCTACCACGAGGTCGTCCGCGTTACCAGAACCTACTACGAGTGACGCTTCCGTCGCATGCGATGTTTTTGCGCTTGCATACGCCGTCGCCGCAGTGCCGTCCTTCGTGCCGTCTTGAGCGTAAATTGTGCTCACGGCGTGCTTGGACGACGTTAACTCAAGAGCGACACCTCCGCTGTACGAAGCGCCAGACCCAAGAAAATACAGAGGAACGTCTGTAAACGCCGTGTTGCCGAAGTAGGTGAACGTGGACCCAGTACCTGCATCAGTGGGTGTTGCCGAGTCGGCGCCGCCCTGCCCGCTGTGGTACGATACGCCGTCGTTTGAGACAAAGATTGTCACTTGATTTCCGCCATGATCCGCGTTGTCGTCCAGCGCGCTCACCGACGTTGGGGCGATACAGCGGATTTTGTTGTATGAAACCCATTCCGCGCGTACCGTATTCGCGTTGGCAGCACCAGTCTCGAAATCTGCCGCGCCTGAATCTACGACGGTGATCATACCGCCCATGAACGCTCCGCTAGTGCTGTGATAAAACACATAATCTGGCGTGTTAGAATCCGGCGCGAAGGTCACCGAACCGCTATCTGTCGCCGTCGTGAGCGTGGCCGTTGGCGTGTTGCTTTTTTCCCACATGGATGGCTCTACAGAAGATAAATAAAATGGATGTCCAGTCGAACTCACCGTAAACGTGTACGTCGTTCCTCGTCGTAAAATAAACGACGGACCTTCCATCGCGGAACCACCATTCAAGCGGTTCGACGTCACTGTGTACCCGATATTACCACCACGCCCGAACCATGGATGTTCCGCCGTCTTCGTCGCCGTGCCGATCGTCAAAGTCGTCGTCGCCGACGCGTCTGATGGATTTCCAAACCTACATCGCAGGTGCACCCCGGGGAGAAAATTATTATCCGTCGATCTCGTGCTCGTCGTGTGCGACGGATTCGTAATCTCCACCACCGCCCCGCCGAACGCGTGCCCTGTGGCGTTTTTCACCGTCCAACTTCCCGCGGGCGCGTTGGATTTGTACTCAAACAACGCGTACGTCCCCGCGTCATCCGTATTCAACGGCGTCGTGCTGTATCCAATCCCGTTATTCGTCACCGTCACGTGCACGCTCGCCGCAAATTTTCTCGGCGGTGTCACCACCCGTATGGTGCCGTAATCGACGTACGTCGCCCGAACCACGTCAACCTCCGCCGTCCCGGTGCTTGAGTCGTAATACGCGAACCGCGCCGCCAGTCCCGCGTGATTCTGGAATCCCCCCCCGTATATCGTCACCGTCGTTCCTCCCACGACGTGCCCCGTGTCCGGTGATATGCTTTGCAAGTACGGCGGCTGCACGTACGTCGGCAGTCGCTGCGCGCGCGCGATGACGGCGAAGAGCGCGACGATGAAACATGCCGCGGCCTTTGAGTAGACCGTTGTCGAGACGACGCGCGACGACGCGCGGTGGCGCCGTCGACGCGCGTCGTCGCGCGACATGCGCGCGAGACGTCTGAGGACGCTCGCGCACCGATCGTCGCCGTCGACGACCGAGAGCGGTGCGTTCGCGCGCGCGGTCTGGGTGTGCGGGCGTGGACGCCGCGCGCTGAGAGGCGAACGCGCGGCGCGGAGAAACTTTCAAGGGAAAGTCGTTCATAGATTTGTGTAACGATGAGCCAACTACAACGTATAAGTTCCTAGTACTTACTTCAGAGGCGATTAGTGTACGATGTCGATGTCTACTTGGATGGGGAGACGTTCTGTCGGAGCACCTTGAGTGGACTGGTGAGCACGGAGTTGTGTTCGCTATAGGCTGCGCTCTTGCGAACGGCGATCGCCTCGTCCGAGTTGTACTCACCGAGTTGAGAGCTCGCGGCGAGGATGAGCCCCATGAAAAGCGGAGAGGGTCGTCCAGGACGAGACTTGTACTCGGGGTGATACTGGCAGCCAACCATGAACGGATGGCCGTCGACTTCGCAAATCTCCATGCGCAACTGCGTGTCGTCCTTGCCGACAAACTTGCATCCAGCCGCCTCGAGCTGAGGCACCATTTCCGGATTCACTTCGTACCTATGACGGTGACGCTCGTCAACGTGCGGCACCGATCCGTACAAGCGAGAGGAGATGCAATCCTGCGTTTGGAAGATGGTTCTTCGACTGCCGAGACGCATCGTGCCGCCCATGTGCGTCTTGCTCCCTTCGGGCATAAAGATGACGGCCGGGTTCTTCGTTTCCGGTTCCATCTCCGTTGAGTGCGCGTCCGACAGACCGAGAACGTTTCGCGCGTACTCAATCACCATACACTGCATCCCGAGGCAGATACCGAGGTACGGAACCTTGTTCTCGCGCGCGTACTTGGCGGCGATCATTTTCCCTTCGGTACCGCGACCGCCGAAACCACCCGGAACCAAGATGCCTTGCGCCTTCTTGACGCTCTCCCAAGCCGCTTCGTACTTGGACACATCCTCGCTCTTCGTTTCCTCCTCCAAATCGCTCGCTTCGACCCACAACAAGTCGAGTTTACGATCGCACGCAATGGAGCTGTGCAGCAAAGCCTTGGTGACGGACAAGTACGAGTCGCCCAAACCAGTGTACTTTCCGACGAGTGCGATGGTGACGGGCGTCGTGACGGCGTCCCACTTTTTCGCGCGGTACTCCCATTGCTGCATGTCCGGATCAGCGTACGGAAGCTGCAGTTGGGACATGATATTCCTCAGCGCGTCCTGCTCGAGCATCACCAGCGGCACGTGCCAAATATTACTCACGTCGCACAAGTTGATGATACACTTCGGGTTCACGTGGCAGAACAGCGCGAGTTTGTCCATGACGCTTTGCTCGAGCGGGTGCTTTGAGCGACACGCGAGCATGTGCGGCGACAACCCCGCCGAACGCAACGCCTGGATCGAGTGCTGCGTCGGCTTGGTCTTTTGCTCTCCGACGGCGCCGACGACGGGCACGAGCGACACGTGAATCAAGCAAAAGTTCTCCGTCCCCACTCGAAACTGAAACTGTCGAAGCGCCTCGATGAACGGCATCGATTCAATATCACCCACGGTCCCCCCCAGCTCGATCACGCACACGTCCGGCACGTTATCCGTCCCGTCCACCGGCACGTGCGCCACGCGCTCGATCCAGTCTTGAATCTCATCCGTGATGTGCGGCACCACCTGCACCGTCTTCCCGAGATACTTCCCCTCGCGCTCCTTCGATATCACGCTCTGCGTTCACATCGAACCCGCGTCACCGCACCGTCAGTCTCGCGCCGACCATTCGTTCGCGTTCGCGTTCGCGTTCGCGCCTCGGAGCTGTTGTTCATTTTCAAACAACGACGGAAAAAACAAATCGTCCCTCTCGCCTCGCCCGTCGTCTCGCGCACCTGGTACACCTTCCCGGTCGTGATGTTGTGATCTCTCGTCAGCGACACGTCCACGAACCGCTCGTAGTTCCCGAGATCGAGATCGCTCTCGCCGCCGTCGTCGAGCACGTACGTCTCGCCGTGTTCGAACGGCGACATCGTCCCCGCGTCGATGTTGATGTACGGATCGATCTTCACGCTCGTGACGCGCAGCCCGGACGCCTTGAGCAGGACGCCGATGGAGGACGCGGTGACGCCCTTGCCCAGGCCGCTGACGACGCCACCGCTGACGACGACGTACTTCATCGTCGCGCGGCGTCGAGGTGTGCGGCGCCGCCTCGCGATGCGCGGCGTCGCGCGCGCGTCGCGACGCATTCAACGCCGCGGGAGACCTAATGCGCCGCGACGCGCGCGACCGACGGCGCTAGACATAAACCCTAAACCCGTCGCGGGATTTCAAAATTTGAACGCGCGACGACGACGGCGCGCGCCCGCGTCGACACTCCGCGTCGACTCGCGCGAACGTGCGATGCCGCGAAACGCCGTCGCGCGCCCGCCGGGGTACGACGATCTCTTGGACGCGTACGACGACGAGACGCGCGGCGCGAGAGCGACGAATCCGACGACGCTGCGAACGAAGATTCGAAAGTTTTTGGCGGAGTTCGACGTCTCGGTGACGTCTTTTTAGGCGCTCCTGGGCGTGAATTCGAACTCGTTCGGGAAGTTTATGGCGGGGCATTACAAGAATAAGTGGCGCGCGATGGATAACGGGACGTACGCGGCGGCGGATTACTTTTTCTGGCGCGAGAAGAAGATGAAGAGTCAGAGCGTCGGGGCGACGCTGCGGGCGCGAGACGCGGGCGCGGGCTCGAGTGCGATTGCGGCGCGATCGCCGTTGGTGTCGACGATGAATCGACACGTCGGAGGGCTGCCGAACAGCGCGGTGATTCCGGCGAGAGATTCGTGCGGCGCGGCGAACGCGAAGGCGAACTCGCGCGGGAAGCTGCCAGACGTCTCGGACGTGGAGATCGACGGCGAGACCTGGCTCACGCCGGGTGAGGTTAGAAAGGAAATCAGTGATTTGAATCGACGGTATAAATTCTCAAGCGTCGAACTCGCGAGAGCGGCGGAGTGCGCCACGGGGGTTCAGCCGGGTGCGCCGGTGAATCGATTTTTGGCCAAGGGGGGCGAGTTCGGTGGCGACCAGATGGACTGTTACGACCCTCTTGCGCGCTTCTGCGAAAAGATGCGAATCTTCGAGAAGCGACCGAAGTCGAACAAGCGCCAGGCTCTCGAGATCGATCACGCGCGCCGTCAGGAGCAGCTGAAATCGATGCCGCTTTTTGCGCGGTTGCCGCCGTCGGCGATGAAACCGTTTCTCGGTCTCGACGGCACAAAAAAGCATATCATGCCCTCGAGCATGGGATTCGCGAAGGACTCCCTCGGTCGCCTCGTGATTATGTAATCACCGCGCCGATCGAATCTGTCGATTGTATCCACCGAATCGAACATGACGCGAAGAGCGTTCATGATTCGAGACGGTTGTGCGAACGAAGCCGCGGCGGAATCCGCGCTCGTTCGCTTCACGACCTATGTAGCACCACATCGCGCGATCACTGTGATAATCAACGAATGAATGAACGACCTCGTCGTCGCGCGCTCTCGAAGACGCGCGGGCGCGGGCGCTACTATTGAATGCGGTTATCGCGGCGGCGCAGCGCGCTCGCGCCGTTACGGCGCCGCTGCGCGCCCGCGGGTCCGCACAACACCGCGACGCGCGCCGAGCGCGCGCGCGACGCGCGTCGACGGTGCGGCGTCGCGCCATGTCCGCGCCGCGCGACGCGCCCGCGCGAGACGTCGACGCGCGCGCGCGAGGGACGGACGAACGCGAGAGGGGAAGCAGCGCCAGCCGCGGGACGACGACGGACGAAAACGCGGCGCCCGAGCGCGACGGCGCGGCGACGAGCGGGCGAGACGCGGTGAAAGACGTCGAGGATGGGTTCACGCGGTTTAATCTCGGCGCGGGCGACGCGGGTCGGGCGCGGGTGGAGAGGGGACGGAGTTTTCGCGCGCGCGCGAACGGCGCGGCGAGGACGCCGAGGGCGAGCGCGGCGAGGAGCGAACGCGGAGGGGGCGATGAACGCGCGAGTTGGGGGGCGTTCGCGGAGAAGTTGGAACGAGAGGCGACGTCGTCGGGGCGGGAGAGCCCGGTGAAGACGTTCGAGCTGCGGGCGATGCCGGAGAAGAGTCCGGGGCGCGCGCGGAGCGCGAGCCAGCAAAATTTGACGCGAGAGGACTCGGGGGCGCCGCGAGCGGCGAGATCGTTGGACGCGGAGTTTGAAAAGGATACGGCGTCGGAACCGGCGCGGTCACCGGATCCGATGACGTCGCCGGAACCTATGGTGGTGGATTCACCGAATGATTCAGAGGCGAGCGACGGCGCGCGGTTTACGCCGCCGAGGACGTTCACCATGGGCGCCGCTTCGACGAGTGGAACAAAGAAGAGCGCGTCGTTTAGAAGTAGAGCGAGTGCGTTACGCGTGGAGGCCGCGGTAGAACGCGTGGAGACGCCGGCGTCGACGAAGAGTGACGCGAGCGTGTTCGGTACGTCACCGCAATCGCCAATTTTTGAGGCGCCGACGCCGAGGCAGTTTACGTTCACCGCACCACCGCCGACGAAAACGATCCCGACGGTGCGAGCGACGCGATCTGCGGAAAAGTCGAGCGGCGATTTTAAGATGGGCGCGGATGACTCTCCCGCGCTCGCCAAGCACAGCCGAAGTTTCAAGTACGCGCAACGCGCCGGACGGGACAGACGCCCGCCGATCGCCGCGGCGACGGAGAGCCCGAGCGTGAGTGTCGGGGATATCGAGCAAGCCGCATCGCAGATGTCGCTTCACTCGCGCGATTCCGAAGAGACTGAAAGGCTCAGGCAATTAGGTAACGCGCTCTACCGCGAGGAGAAGTACGTTGAAGCGGACGAGATGTATAGCAGAGCGATTATGGTGTTCGCCTCTGCGCCTCGAACCAACGCCGGTAAGGGCGACGAGAGCCCTCTGGGGGTGCAAATCGACACCTTTGTCGGTCGCGACGCGGCAGTATTACTGACCAACAGAGCGGCGGCGAGGATGATGATTCCGAACGAGTCTACGCCGTACGATGAGTATCGCGTTCTTATACTCAAAGCGCTCACCGATTGCGAGCGAGCCGTTAGCGCGGATGCGTCGTACACTCGCGCTCAACTTCGCGTGGCCGCGTGTCACATGAAATTAGGTAGCTTTGGTACCGCGATGGATTTTCTGGAGGTGCTTTCGGCGTCTGAGGACGCTGATGTCGAGAATGCGAAGATTGAAGCGAAAGCCGCTTCCGAACATTTGTCTAAGGTGCTCGGCGCTTCGCTCAAACTTCGAGCGTGTGTACCTGGTCTTCCTAGGCTTTACAGCGACAGTCGCGCGCGAAAGCTCGATGAGACGTACGAACCAGTCGTTAAGAGCGTCGCGGCGTTGTCGAGTTATCCGCTGCTTTCATCGAGTGAGTTCGGGAAGCCGTTCGTCGAAGCCAAGGCAGCACTGCTAATCGCGTGCGGCGCGTATCAAGAGGCGAGCGCTTTCATCTCGGAAATCGAAACGCTCGGCCTATCCAAGGAAAGTTGGGTGCCCGAGTTCACATTTTCAGCTCTACTTGGTAAAGGGGATCCGCATGCCGCGTGTGAGTACGTCAAAAGCGTGTCGGAATGCGACGTCGACGAGGAAGCAATCGAAATGGCGCGAACGATGCTCAAAGGTAAAGAGGACGGCAATAAGATGTTCAACGCGGAGAAATACGCCGAAGCCGTCGCATCTTACACTCTCGCGTTCGACGCGGGTAAGGTGCCAGTTGCCGCCGCGTATTGTTCAATCGTGCTCGGTAATCGTGCCGCCGCGTATCAAGGTTTGAACGAGTTTCTCAACGCCTTGGCCGATTGCGGCAGAGCGTTGGCGTTCAATCCTTGGAACATCAAGGCGCTGAGCAGACGCGCGACGTTGCACGAGAGCATTCGATGCTGGGACGATGCGATCCGAGACTTGCGTTCGTACGTCGAAATCGCCGGAAACGCGCAATATGACTTATTCGCCACGGCTCAGGAGCGCAAAAACGCTCTGGCGATGGCGACGGATCGCCTTCGAAGGCTCGAAACGACCAAAACCACGCAGGCGAACTCGCAGGTTGATATGTATCGAATCCTCGGTTTGGATGAGCTGAAAGACAAGGCGACGCAAACGGATATTAAGAAGGCGTATCGCGCGTTGGCGCTGAAGTATCACCCAGACAAGGCGAATCGGAACATGCCGTCGTGGGCTCCGGCGTCTGAACTTCACGACGACGCCGACCGTCTCTTCAAGCTCATCGGCGAAACCAACGCGCAGTTGAGCGACCAGGCACTTCGTCGCGTGTACGACGAAACTGAACGCATTCGCGCCCAACGAGAGCGACACGCGAGCTACGAACGCTCCTTCACGAGATCAAACACCTGGTCCGCGCCGACGCCGAACGATTTCCAATTCGGCCAAGACGCGCCGTGGATGTCCCCGAATTCCCGCCGTTCAAAGCCTCGCGTCAACAGGCAATCCTCCGGAAAGAATTACTATTGGAACTTTTAGACCCTCATAGCGCACCGTCGCGCGCATCGCGCGCCTTTGTAAATCCATCGCCGAGCGGCGACGACGACGACTCGCCCTCGCGCCGCGCCGCGCTCGACTCGCGCACTCCACGCCGCCGCGCGCCACTCCGCCGCGCGCGCGTCCGGTCCACCAGGCGCGTCCACCAAGCGCGCGCGTCGTCGCGCGCGCGCCATGAGCACGGCCAAGTATTCCGGAATCGCCGTCGCGGCCGCCAACCGCGCCGCGCTCGAGCGTCAGGAAGCCGAGGCCGAGCGCCTGCGCGCGCCCAGAGCGGTCGACGCGCGAGAGAAAGAACTCCTCGAACATCTCCGCGCGACGATGACCGCGGAATCCCTGCTCGGGGCGACGAAGCGGCCCGACGCGCGCGCGCTCTCGCGCGCGCCCGAGTCGACGCCGCGCGCGACGGCGAACGCCGACGCGTCCTCGAGCGGTCGCGCCGCGCTCGTCGCGCAAAAAGCGGTCGAACGCGCGTCGCGCGCTCGAGCGCACCCGACCGACGCGCTCGCGCCCGAGAAGCGGCACATGAGCAAAGCCGAGCGTAAACGATTGAAACGCGAGCGCGCGGCGCGCGCCGAAGCCAAAGCCGAAGCCGAGGCGGACGCCGCGCCGCGCGTCCGGGGCGCGACGCGCGACGACGACGACGGTCGCCGCGCGAAGAAGCGACGTAAAAAAGTCATTTCGACGCGCGAGTAGCTTTTCGCGCCCGCGCCGCGTTTCCTCGCGCGCGGGGTGTAACATTAACGACGAAACCGCCGCGTCGCGTCGCGGCCCTCTGGACGGCGCCGGCGGCTCGGGACGATCGCCGCACACTCGCGCGCGCGCGGGTCCGACGACGCGCGCGATGAGCGACCTCGGCAAGACGCTCGCGGCGAAGAAAGAGAGCTTCGACGCGTGGCTCAAGGCGCAGTCCGACCCGGTGCGCGCGACGCGACGCGCGCGTCGACGGCGCGCGATGATGATTGTCGAACGATGATTGGATCGCCGCCGTCGAGAAAGCGACGCGCGATGACGCGATGAGGCGACGACGCGACGCGATGCGGGCGTAAACTGACGAAAGATGCGACGATGCGAACTCGCGCGCAGGTCGAGGTCGGGATCACGGCCGCGGGCGGTGCGCTGCAAGGCTCGGTGCTGGGCTACGGCTTGGGGATGATGAACAAGTCGCTCGAGGCGCAGGCGGCGACGATGCCGAATAAACCCCCGATGGCGGCGCAAGGATCGTTTAGTGGACCTCCCAAGGTGCTCGCGTTGAACTTGGCGGTGTTCTCCGCGGTGCAGGGTGGATTGACGCTGGCGATTAAAAAGTACCGCGGCGGCGTGGAGGATATTCAAGGCTCCATGATGGCGATGTTCGGCGCGGGGAGCGCGTTGAGCCTCGTCGGCGCGGCGACGGGGTCGTCCACGGGGGCGATGGGCGGGGAAGCGCCGAAGGACGCGGCTGGCGTGGCGACGGATGCGGTGCGCACCGGTGCGTTATTTGCGCTGTTGAATGGGGCGTTCATGAAGGTTGGACAAATGTTTAGCGGGAAGGACGCGGCGCAGGATCACTACTACGCGCACGCGAATAACATGCTCGCGACGCTCGGGTTGGAAAAGTATGAAAAGAACTTTCGGAAAGGGCTGTTGACGGATGACACGCTGTTGTTGCTGAACGACAGCGCGTTGCAAGAAGTGCGGATTCCTCCTGGCCCAAGATTGAAAATCTTAAACTACGTCGACGCCACGCGAGCCTCCATGGCGCGCCAGCACGCCGAGGCTTTGTCGCTCGCCAACTCGACGCAAGATGCGCCGATCAAGTGAAAACGCAATGAACGTCGCGTTCATATCCCATGAGTGACGCGCCCGATAGTAGTCCATCTTAGTTTGTCAATTATCGAAACGAGAACTTTATAACAACGAGTGGCTCGCCGCGCGTCGAGCAGAAGGATCAAACGAAAAACATTTCATGAAGAGCTCTTCAATTTTTATTCACAAGACAAAACTGGTCGAGAAAGCATGCCAACCGTACCTAGGCATTCTTTCTATTTTTCTTGGCGAGCGCGAGCGTCATGCTCGCCTCCGTAACGCGTCCCACATGAGACGGCGTGGAGTAATGAACGGCGTCAACAGAAACGCCGCTGTAAGCGCGGCGGGAATTCTTCATCGCCGCATTCGACGCGTTGATCTCCTGCAGACGCTGTTGTTCGCGTTCGGTTTCGGCCTTGACCAAACCGGAGCGGAGAGCTTCGTAGAAGCAGAAGAAGATGGCGGAGTTAATACCGTTGGAGACTGCTCGCGGGCGAACGCCGGTGAAGAACGTTCGGACGCGACCGACGCCCGGAGGCGAGTCCTTCCAAACGCCCATGATGGCGCCACCGAAGCTGGGTCGAGATGAGGCATTGCACATCATCCGGGTTTTCACCACATCCAAAGGAGTAGTCGCGGCAGCGGCGACGGAACCCGCGATGAGACCCATCACGATGTCCGCACCCGTGCTACTTTCATCCTTGCTCTTCTTCATGAACGAGCGATGCATCGTTCGAAGAGTCTCATACGCTGCAAACTTGACGGCCATGTCGGGCACGTCTTCAAGGAGCGTTGGAATGTAACCGGTGAACAAACCCCGGGGACCGGCGGCCGCGGTGATTCTGCGGCCGGCGGCGATGACGTTCGGGTACACACCGGCTTGTACCGAGCGAATGCACACAGCGGCGGGTACCTTGACGATGGAAGATCCAAGGGCACCGATACCACCCGCCACAAACGCAATCTGCGACACTGGCATGTCGGATTTCTCTTGGAGCAGCTTCTTCGCCGTGCCGTAAAATGCAAAGTATGCGCCGATGGCGATGCCCGCACCCGTAGCGGCGCCGAAACATCCCTTGTACAGCATGCCTACTTCAGAAGTAAACTTGGTAGCCCCAGCCTTGGCCGCTGACGCCAACGACCTCTTCCCGAGGCTGACCGCGCCGTTGGAGACCGCACTCAGGCCGACTCCGTACTTACCAACGCTCGGAGGCGTCGGCGCCGCGGCGCCGGCGACGCCCTTGAGCGTGGCTTGCATGCGCACCTTGACGGTGTCCAAAGGATGAATCGTACTTTGGCTCGCCGCTCGAGCCAAACCACCGGCGATGATATCCTTCACTGGGACAAATCGTCCGATGTCCTTTAATGCGCTTGATTGCGCTGCGGTTGCCATAGAAACCTCGACATATTCCTCTCCATGTCGCCGAGGTCTCGTCAACCGTCCACGTCTACCGAGCAGCGTCGTCGCGGACACTTCCTTCTTCCCCATGGTTGTTTTATTTCTCGTCGTTCGCGCGAACGAACGAAAGAGTTCTTGTCTTGTAGAAACTAGAGTCAATGACTAGCGAAAGCAATATAGCGATACACAAAGAATACACTCTCTAAAAGGAGAGAGAAAAAACCTTTGCGTTCGCGGCAGCCGCTTCGCTCGCCCCCGACTCGGCCGTTCCGCCGATCAAAAGCTGCTCGTCTAGATGTCTAAGACGTGCCTGTAGCGATTGTTTCGTCTGCTGCGCTTTACTGGGTAATAGCGCAGTAGATACAACCGACAACGCTTTCTGTTGCCAAGAACTCTCTTGTCTCCACGCGAGCGCTAGACTCCTCAAGTCTATCGCCGGAATGGGCACGCGCACGCTCGCTCCGTACGCGCTCGACAAGTTCACCTGTGCGTTCAAAATCCCGCGTTCGCGCCCGTCAGTGTCGATCCATCGCGTTCCATCGCGCGCGCTTCCGTCTCCATCGCTCCATCGCCTCGTAACGCTCAAAAGTCGCCTCAAAGTCAACCGCGCGTCGTCGAATCGAGTCAAGTCAAATCGCGCGCCAAACGCGTCGAACGTTGACGCACCGTCTCGCGCGTGTAGTACGCTCTCGCCGCGTCGTTCCACGCCCCCGACGTTCGCCCGGGCACGAGAACCACGGACCAGAGTAAAACCTTCGTGATCACCGATCGCACGCGCGCGCGTCGTCAGTCTCGCGTCGAGCCCGGTCGATCGCGCCGCGATTCGCGCCTTCGCGATGATTCCGCGCGCGCCGCATCGCGTCGACGAAATCGCGCACCTCGAGCGCGCAGATGAAGAGAATGGAATAAAACACTCGCACCGGGGAAGAGAGAAATCCGTTGATAATCTCTGACGCTTTATTGCTGCTCGATCGTTCGTTCCGTCGCGCGTTCAGGCTCACCATCGTTCGACGCGCATCGCACGCGTGAGGGTGACTGAGAAACGGCGCGCGTCGCGATTCGAAGCGTCTTCCCACGGCGATCGGTGCGTTCGTTCGTCGTGCTGCGGCGCGATCGGTGCGAAAGAATCGATCGTGTGCGTGAGCGCGAGCGCGAACTCTCAGCGCGCGTCGTCGCGTGGATGCGACGCGTCGTGAGATGGCGCGACGGCGGGCGCGGCGTTCGGAAAGCTATGAAAATCGGGCGTGTGCGTATTTAAAGAGGCGCGGTGCCAGCTGTACGCACTGGGCATTCAGTGCGGCGTGGGTTATGATTTGAATTACTTTGGTGCCAAGTGGCGGTTTCGCGGCGCGCCGCTTCGGAAGCGCCGCGTCCTTACGAATTACACGGGGCGGAAAAACGTGGAAGAAGCGAGCGCGGCGACGGCGTCGGGATCGGTGGGGAGCGCGGCGCTGAGGGCGACGACGGCACCGTTCGCGTCGACGACGCAGTCGTCTTCGATGCGAACGCCGATTCCGCGGAGATCGGCGGGGACGTCGAGGTCGTGGGGGGAGAAATATAAACCTGGTTCGATGGTGAAGGCGACGTTGCGCTCGAACGGTGTGGACACGGCGACGGATGGGACGTCGTGGGTGTCGGCGCCGAGCCAGTGACCGACGGAGTGGGGGTAATATTTGGCGTACTCGCCCGAGCGAATCAGCGCGCGGGCGGAGGTATTGGGTAAGAGCTTGGCGAGACCGTTGGCGAGAACGTCGATGGAGAGCCGATGGATATCCATGAGTGAGGTCTCGCCGTCCACGCGCGCGGCGCGCAGACACGCGTCGTGCGCCTCGAGGACGACCGAGTACACGTCGAGCTGCGCCTGCGTCCACCGCCCGCTTATGGGCCAAGTGCGCGTGATATCGCTCACGTAACCGTTGAGCTCGCATCCCGCGTCCATTAACAGTAAATCTCCATCCTCGAGCATTTTATCGTTCTGATGGTAGTGCACGACGCACGCGCCCGCGCCCGAACCCACGACGGATGGATACGCCAAACGGTCGGCGCCACCGATTCTACACGCCGCCTCGTGCTGCGCCATGACGTCTGCCTCGGTTGCTCCCGCGCGACTCGTCTGAAACGCTTTCACGAACGCCTGTACGTCTAAATCTACACTGTTTTTTATCAACGCCAATTCGGCGTCGCTCTTGCGCCACCGCAACCGGTGCGACATCCCGCGCACCGGTCGAACCCCGTCTCCTCCCCCGCCTCCGCGCGCGCGCGCCCCCAAAGCCCTGTGCACGACGCTCGCGTCCTCATCCACCTTATCCAAGTCCACGAACACCCCTCCTCGCGCGTTTCTCACCGCTTCCGTCGCGTACGCCGCCGCTCGCTCGTCCGCCTCGTACGCCGCGTCCGCGCCGAACACCGTCTCCCCCGCTCGCGCGTCGATGCGCTCGCCGTCCCACTGCGCGTGTCGTTCGCATCGTTTCGGCACGATCAGCGCGTACCGCACGTCGTCCTCCGTTCGTCCTCGCTCGACGACGGCGACGCAGTCCGGCTGCGTCACCCCCGTGTAGTACGCGAAATCGGCGTCTTGCCTGTACTTCCCCGCCGGGATCACCGTGCCGGGCCATCGCAGCGCCGGCGCGGCGGCGAAGATGGCCGCGCTGTGCGGCGGCATCGCGCGCGCGAGCGCGGCGCGGCGCGCGGCGTACTCGGCGCGCGAGACGCCGGGCGTGAGGTCGGCGGCGGACGCGATGACGTGCGGGTGCGTCGCGCGCGTCGGTTGGCCCGCGACGACGCGCGGGAGGTCGAGCGAGACGTCGGACGCGCGCGCGGGGCGCGCGGTGGAGAGCGCGCGACGCGCGGACGCGCGCATGACGCGCGCGCGCCCACGCGGCGCGAAGTGACGCCGAGACGCGGCGCGAACGGTTTCGATAAACGTAAAACGCGCGCGAGACGACCGCGACGCGCGCGAGGGACGCGCGCGGGAAAGAATCGATCTAGGTTGACTAATACGCCTAGCTACGAGCGCCGCGAGTCGACGGGAAGGAGAACGCCTCGCGCCGTCTCGAGCACCGAAAAGAAACACCCGCCGCCCAATCCGATCCAAAGCACGCGCGGCTGCACGCCCTTGAACATCGCGAGCGCGCCCTCGTCCGCGATGGTTTTCCGCACGCACTGCAACACGCCGCGATAGACGTCCGGGCTCGTCATCAAACGCGTCTTGACGACGTCGAGCGGCGTCGTCACCGCGCCCGTAAACGCCCCCGCGATCGACCCGAGCGCCGCCGCCTCGACGGCGGTCGCGCCGTCCTCGCCCTTCATCTCTCCCCACGCCTTCTTCAGCGACTCGTACCCCGCGAACTCGATCGCGTCGAACGGTAAGTCGCGCAACAGAAACGACCCGTATCCCACAAACAACCCCGCGACGCCGCTCGACGCGACGACGCTCCTCAATCCCACCCCACCCATCGCGCCAACCTGCCTTCGCGTCTTTATCACCTCCGTCGGCACGCGCACGACGCTCGACACCAGTCCTCCGACCGCGCCCGCGAGCAGGTGTTCCTTCGCGCCGTCGCCGCCGCCGCCGTCGCCGTCGTCGTCGCGCCGCAGCGCCGCCTTCATCGGTTCGTACGCCGCGAAGAACAGCGCGCTCGCCGGGGCGACGCCCGCCAAGTTCCCCAGCAGTCCGCGGTACAGTCCTCGGCGCAGCGCGA
>Ga0209666_1001567_pt1 | contig 17481 bp, 5 predicted proteins | sample SaaInlV_125m_DNA_FD_184679 | JGI IMG/M metagenome (GOLD analysis project Ga0209666, IMG submission 184679) | Marine microbial communities from expanding oxygen minimum zones in the Saanich Inlet - Saanich Inlet SI037_S3LV_10m_DNA (SPAdes)... | ecosystem: Environmental > Aquatic > Marine >...
CGACGCGGCGCGCGCGCGAGTGGCGTCCCGATCGCCCCCGCCCCCAGCCCGTCCCCAGTTCGACGCGCGCGTCGAGCGAAACAAACTTTGCGACGACGAGACGGGCGACGGGACGGGACGATGGATCACGGGTTCGATGTTCCGGTGTCCATGGGGGTGCGTCGTCGCGACGCGACGCGACGCGACGCGACGCGACGAAGGAACGAAGGAACGAACGAACGAACGAACGAACGCATCGAGATGCGCCGACGACTCGCGCCGGTGTTGAGTGATGCGGGCGCGGAGAGACTGACGTGCGCGCGATGCCGACGATAATGATGGCGCAGACGACGATCATGGCGGTGCGATACGCGGACGGCGTGATACTCGGCGCGGATTCGCGGACGAGCACGGGGACGTACGTGGCGAACAGGGCGAGCGACAAAATCACGCAGATCTGCGACAACGTGTGGATGTGTCGAAGCGGGAGCGCGGCTGATACGCAAAACGTTGCGGCGTATGTGTCGAGATTAGCGCAAGAGCACGCGGTGTCGGTGTCGAGCGCGGCGGCGGGCGCAGATGAGGTGCTGACGTGCGACGTCAAACTCGTCGCAAACTTGACCAAGACCATCGCGTACGAAAATAAAGATAGGTTACAGGCGGGGATGATCATAGCGGGTTGGGATCGGAAATTAGGACCGCAGGTGTACGGCATTCCCCTGGGCGGGTCCATGGTCGAGGCCCCGTTCACCGTGGGCGGAAGCGGAAGCGCGTACGTGTACGGGTGGTGCGACGATACGTTTAAAGAAGACATGTCCAAGGAGGAAGCCCAGGCGTGGGTGACGAACGCGATTTCGCTCGCGATCGCGCGTGATGCGTCGTCGGGAGGCGTCATTCGCCTCGTCACTATCGACGGCAAAGGTTGCGAGCGTAAAATGTTGCAGCCGATCGAACACGTGCTGTGCGACGACGAGTTGCCGCCGGTGAAGCGAAGCGTCGCGTCGACGTGACGGGAGGTACGATTTAACGCGTGTAGATGATGTAGTAAGACTACAATCACGACGCGAACTGTTCGTCGAGTCAGCGCCTCCGTCGCCCTCGAGCCTTCTCTTTGATGGCTTCTTTGACTTTTGCTCGCTGTAACTCTGCTCTTTGCTCGTTATAGCTAGCGCTGTCGGCTTTCGCCTGACGCGTGTAATTTTCCGAGGCTTCGCGGGCGTGTTTCTCGATCTGCGCGTGCACTTCTTCGTTCGTGAGGTTGTATGCGTACTCGTAGTACGTCTTCAACGGCGCCACACGACCTCGTCCTCCCCAAACGCCTCGCTTCACCGCCTCCATTCGTAACATTTGAATGCACTCGTCGTGTAGTCCTTGCATCGCAAAATCCACCGGCGCCTTGCCCCAATCGTCGCGCGTCTCCAGCGCGGCGCCTCGATCGAGCAGCTCGCGTGCGACGTGTTCGCGCCCGAAACCGACGGCAAAGTGTAACGCAGTGCGTCCGCCGGCATCGACGTCGTCCACGTCGACCGTGCGCGCGTCGAGCATCGCACGCACGCCTAGTAAATCGCCGATCCTCGCGCGTTTGTGAAACTGTGGTTCTTCAAACAACTTGCGCGCGTCCGCGCCCGTCTGCGCGCGATCGTCGCCGTCGAGCGTGGTCCACGACCATTTCGAGCTCCATCCGCGAGGGGGCTCGCGCGCGTAATCTTTCGGCGCCTTCACGACCATGCGCCTTCGCCAAACTGTGAAGCCGCTCGAAAAAAACGCCGAGAAAACGCCTTTTTTGTTTGGTTGCCTTCAGTTGTCGCTCTCGCGATGCGATGGTGTGTTGCTTTGTTTCGTTTCGTTTGCATCGCTACGCCGAACACGCGACAATCGTTCGTAGGAGAGAAAGGGGCGTAAAGGCGCGAACGCGTTCGCGATGGATGACGTAGAAGCGCCTCGGGAGTCGTCTCGGCGCTTTCTTGGCTAACTTCTCGATCGACGATCGCGCGCTTTCTGAGCTCGTGCCGCTTTGTCCTTCGACGAAGACGCCTCTGCACGTACCACGAAGTCTCGGTTTGGTGGAAACATATGTCACTGGATCGACTTTGAAGATTTGATCAAAGTTGTCCGGCGTCAAGTCGAGCAAATCGCGTACGGACAACTCACAAATGATGTGGCCGTGACGATCGACGTGCGTATCGCCCGGGACTCGAAAGCTTGACTCGACGAACACGCACGCGTTCACCCCTTCACCCTCACGATGGAGCCAGCGAAAACAATCCGCGGCTGTTATGTCGTAGTTGTGCTCCTGATGAACGACTATGAACGTGTCCTGAGTCGTGTCGAACAGGACGCGCTCATCGAAGCATTGTCCGATGGCGAGGCGCAGCGTTTCGGCGACGCCTAGAAAGTGCACGATGTCCTCCGCGGTCACGACGCAGTGCGTGTCATCATCGATCGTGAAGAATATAGCGTGTCTATCTCGCTCATCGAGTTCTTCGATGGCGTCGCGCCATCTCGTGTCGCTCTCGCACGCGATGAGCGGCGACGCAAAGTCAGCCAATCGTGTCGCCGGCAAATCGAACGTCGACTCAAGCACGTTTCGAGGAGGAGCTTCCGCGAGTTCTTTTGAATTCTTCACTCTCGTTGGACGATGCTCAACGTGCACCAGACCCACGGTTTCCGCCGCGTTGGGCTCGTCGACCAGCGCATCGGCCCGGGCGCCACTCTCGTATGCTGGCTCGAGAGGTTTCGTGAGCTCATCTTCGAGCTCGCGCGAAAAGCACTTGAACAGTGCTCTAATGGATATCTGTGCGCCATCTGTCGTCGGTAGCGTCTCGTGAACCAAGCACGCGTCGCCGCTGGAAAGGCTAGAACCGCTCTCTCGCATCGCGCGCACGACGTCCCCGACCGACATGGCGTGGAGGTTTAGGATGGTGACCTCACACGCGTCGACGCCGTACTCGCGTCGTTTCCATCTTCCAACGTCTTTGAGAGTGGCGTTCATACGTTTGGTGTCGATCATCGCGAACGAATACGCCGTCCTCGCGGCAGCGGCGCGTTGTGGGACACTCGTTGTCAACTCCGAGAAGATGAACAGACAAAATGCGCACCGAAGATATTTTTGGAGGGGTCAATTTGCGTCACTATTCGACGACGCTGACGACGACGAGGAGGGCACGTACGACCGCCAGGCGCGCGTAATGACGGCGATCACGCAGTCCTCAATCGTCGCGAACGTCACCGCGTCGTCACCGTGTATCTCGCGCGCGTCGTCGCCCGCTCCGTCCGAGACTTCGAGCGCGGGCGACAGCGCGAGCGGCCTCGGCGGCGAAGACCGAGCGCGATGGATCCGTGAACGTGTATCGACACACTTGCTCGCGAGAGACGCTGGACTCAAGATTGATAAATCTACTTGGAGTGATATCATTGAAAATGCGATCGTAGAAGAGGTGCGTCGTCTCGAGCTCTAGTCTTTGACCGACTGACGCTCCGCGCGGCGCCGACGTAGGAACGCGTCGATTTGATTGATGGCTTCTTCGATGGAATCGCGAGCGAAGGCGACGGATCGCCTTTCGTGTTATTTGCACACGCACAAATAGTGCGTAAAGAAGATTCTGGAGATGTTTGCGTCATACGAGTCACGCAGGGAATTCCCCAAGCCTTTCGTCGCGTATCTGTGCTCTTTCGCGCGAGTCACACGTTGAGTATTCTTAAGGGAGAGCCAACGGGTTACAATACGCTCGGTAGTGATGTAAGTGTCGTACACTTGAGTTCTCATGCGGCGACGATCAAGACTCTTCAACGGTTCATGGCCGGCGTGTACGCGTGTTCGATGCGGCAAAGGGCAATCAAAAGTATTGAAACGAGTTCACCGTTGACCGATCTCGCGGCTCATGCCCACACGTTCATGTCCAAATTGCTCGATGCGTCGAATTCCCATCGAACAGTGCTGTACGTTCCAGATGATCAGAGTACTGGTAACTTGGAGAGCGTCGTCGCAAACTGGTCCCGTCAACTTCGCCAGGTGCTCGGGCGCGGCGGGGACGTCGGCGAAGACGACGAGAGCAAGCGCGACGCACAGAGACTGGACGAACGAGTACAGTCCGATGGACCTTTGATGCGCATCATGAAGTTTTGGCCCGAACGCGCGACGGACTTGCGCGGTGTTCAGGAACAGCTGCAATCGGAAAGCGTTCGGTTGATTGTGAAGAAACTCGCGTCGCAGAAAAACGCAAACTACCTGTGCGATGACATCGCGGCGTTTGAACAGTTGATCGTCGACAGAGTTCACTTGGCTGAACGCATCAGTGACATGTTCAGCCGCGTCAAGCCCGCATGCGAAGCTTTGAGCGTCGCACGACTGGCAGACGTCCCGCAAATCTTGCCGCGCCTCGTTGACGCAATCTTCCTGGCGTGGCTGAATACGGATTCAAACATCAAAGACGCGGTCAGTGATCAGTATGTGGACCTGCTTAAACGTATCGCCGATCAAATTATGATTATTTGCAAAGGTGAGTTGAATCTGAACCACATCATTCAGAACGATGGTTCGAACGAAGAAGCGTACAACGGCGCAGTTTGTACTCTTCGCGAGTGCGCATTCGTGGCTGATGTGTGGAAGAATATATACTTCGAGCGCGCGGCGATCGAGAGCAGTGGAGCACTGTTGATTGATGCGACGACCGTGTTTTCGCATTTGGATGCATTCGCGCATCGTTGCAGAGATCTGTTGGAATTGTGCGAAGCGCAAGAACAATTTGCGCCGCCGGCGTCTCGCTCATTCCCAAGCGCAGCGAACGTGGTGCGTTACAGGCTCGACGATCGACTTGAAGTCATCCGTCGCGTTTTCCTTGATGTCGCGATAAATGACTTGACCAAGATTGAGTATGATATTTTGGATGTGTCCTCGATGCGATGGCACGATGATTTCGCCGCGTTCAAGTCTCGCGTGAAAAAGTTGGAGATGAAGATGTGTGCCATATTCGGCGAAGCGTGCGAACGGGCGGAGACGTTACAAGCGCGTATTTCGCTCCTTCGCTTGTTATTCACGAAAATTGCACGTCGAGATGGTGTTGTTCGCGCAGTCGAATCTTGCGCCGCTCGCGCGTACTCTATGTTTGCCGAGGATTTGCAGTGTGCCAAACGACAGTTTGACGCAAATCGGATGAAGCCTCCGATAGAATCGAGCTTGCCTCGAACGTTCGGTGCCGTGCACTGGGCCAATACATTGCTGCATCGTCTCGAGAACGACTTCGGTGAGTTACGAAGGGCACACGCGGAGGGTGCGCTACCGCAACTGCCCGAATCCGTGGATTTGCTCGCCGTGTACGATTTAACCATTCCACAAATAGAGCGCTTTATCAACGAAAAATACGACGAATGGGTCGTTTATGTGAACGCAATGAACGTCGAAGAGCGCCTTGATCAGCCTTTGCTACGCGCCGACGATGATGGGTTATTGTTCATCACGTACGCCGTCGACGTAGGCGTTGCGTGCGAGGATGCTCGAGGATTCGCATCCATGTCTCGAGAAGTACCTGCCAATATCAAAGAAGTCGCGTTTGGTGGTATGCGCTGTGCCCATGATGCGTTGTGCGAACGATTGAGTTCGCTCGTCGAAAGGAACAACACGTTATTGCGGCAAATCGGTCGCGACAAGCACGTCAATCGTCTTTTCCGCGCAAATGTCGATATTTTGAAAAATCTTTTCGCCGCGGCGTCAAAAGAGTTGACATGGCGCTCCGAAATCTCCACCATCGACGCTTTTTGTGCAGAGTCGGACAAATTCTGCTCGTTTATGAGTGAAAGTTTGGAAAAGTTTAGAGGATCGGCTGCGCGCATCACTGAAATTCTCGAAGAACTCTCGGCGGTTTCATTACGGCGCAGGGAAGGTGACCACGTCGACCCGCTGGACGAATTTAAGAACATCTACGAACAGGAAACCGTTCATATTCGCTCGAAGTTCGGAGAAACAAGTGCGACTATCTTACATCTCACTTCACATCAGCGACAGAGCATCGGTGACGTTGACACCGCCAGTGAAGCGTGGATCGCATATATCAAGGACATTGAAGACGCCATCGTTCGTGCATTGCGCAAGGTCTTGTTGCGCACGCTATCTCATTTGCATCTCACGATGGGCCGAGTGGAGTCTGACTGCGCTCCATTGAAACCAGTCGTGCTGATGAGCATGAACCTTTCATCCTGCGATGTTGGCACCATGCGAGTCGAAACTTCACCGCAAACCACGCAATTGTGCGAAACCATCAACACCGTTTTCGACGCCGCGCTCGATGCGTACGGCTCCGTGCCTCAAATATCTCCGCTGAACGAGTCCATTCAAGATAGATTGCTGCGTGATAACCGGGATATGATTTCGCGCGTAAGATCGAGTGTCACGAACTCGGTGAAAGACATCGCCGAAGATTTGATGAGATTTGCCGCACGTTGGGAGGAGCGCTATTTCCACTTGTGGCGAGAAAACGCCGTCGACGTCAGCGACAACAGCGCGATTGAAGCCCGCATTCATCGCGTGCAGGAGTCGATGGAGGACGTCAGAAGTGAGGAGCACACGCATGTGATCGGGTTCGTCAGAATCGAATGTGGATATCTCAAGCAAAGTCTTTTGGCTTTAGCTCAGAATAACGTGCAAGGCATGATTTCAGAATTACGCGCCAAGGCGGCGACTGAAATCGACGACGTTATGAGATACTTTGAAATGAGTGTCGCCCGTTTCGAACTGCCACCGAGTGACATAAATGAACTCGTCAAGCACGTGAGCGAACTCAAGCAACTACAAACAAACGTTGACTCTGTTCCTGCATCATTCGTCAAGCCGCGCGATAGTTTTCGTATTTTGAACGAATTCGTAGACGTCACGGAGACGGAATCTCAGCGCTTGGCGTCCATCGAGGACAACTTTGAAGAGTTCAAGTTTCAGCTAGAGACGATCGAGTCAAGCCTCGATGCGACAAAAGATGTGTTTCAGAATGAACTGCGAACATCAATCGTGCAACTCGAAAAAGATGCGAGAGAGTATAAAGTGAAATTCGACCGTTTGGCGCCGATGCAGACGCACCCGGCGTGCGCGAAACGCGCGTGCGACAAGTCGTGGGAGTTTATCGCGGGCGTTGATGAGGTCATCGAACAGTTTGATCATCGACTGCATGTGATACTGAACGGTTTGGTTGTATTTGAAGATCTCGCTCCACCCACACTGGTCGATATGGAAGAATTAAAAGCCGACTTGGAACAACTCAAGATGGTTTGGCGAGTGGTGCGAGAATGGAACGACTTGTACGAAGGTTGGAAGGATGGTAAATTTAATGACCTAGATGTCGAGTCCATGGAAAACGGCGCTACTCTTTTGTACAAACAAATCACCAAGCTCGGGCGAGGTAAGGTCAAGGAGTGGGGAACTTGGATCAGTTTGAAAGATACGGTTGATTCGTTCAAGCGCATCATGCCGCTCATCGTTGACATGCGTAATCCGGCGGTTCGTCGACGACACTGGGAACTCGTCATGGAGGCATGTGGCAAGCAATTCGATCCCACAAGCGAAGGTTTCACTCTGGATAAAGTCGTTGAACTTGGCTTGGACCATTACGCCGAAGCCATTTCCGAAATTAGCACGGATGCTACGAAGGAATTATCCGTGGAGAATACGCTGCGCGGCATCGCCGACGTCTGGACAAACGTTGTTCTCGACACCGGTCCGTTCAAGGAAGGGCGCGACGACGTGATGAAGTTGAGAAGTGCAGATGATATATTTACCGCATTGGAAGACAATACCGTAACTCTGAGTACTTTAAAAGCGAGCAAATTTTTCTCCGTCTTTGAGCGCACAATTACGTCGTGGGAAAAGACGCTCGGTGTAGTAAATGACGTCGTCGAGATGGTGCTCAAAGTTCAACTAGCGTGGATGTACTTGGAGAATATCTTTATTGGCAGTGAAGACATCGCGCGTCAGCTTCCTAGTGAAACGGAAATGTTTGGCACGATTAATACGCGTTTCATCAAGCTCATGCAAGAAATGCACAAGACGAGCAACGTCGTTTTGGCGTGCACGGCGATGCGCGCGCCCGACATTGGCGACACCCCAGACGTATCTCTTCTCAATGAGCTGAGCGCAATGGATTCGAATCTCGAGCGCATACAAAAGTCACTCGATGATTACCTTGAGTCGAAGCGCCAGATGTTTCCGCGCTTTTATTTCCTCAGCAACGACGATTTACTGCAAATTTTGGGACAAGCGAAGGAACCGCAGAACATCCAGCCACATCTGAAGGGGATGTTTGAGGGCATTAAAAAGTTAGAGATGTACGCTCCCGATCCCTTGGCCGGTCGAAGACATTGTGAATCTGTCGCAATGACTTCTCCTGACGGCGAAACGATCCCGTTCGATAATCCTATCCGCACCGAGGGCCGACCGGAGGAATGGCTGAACACAGTCGAGGCGGCGATGTACTCCGCAACAAGGACACATTTGGCGAGCACGTTCGAGCAGTGCCGTGCGAAGGGAATCAAAAAAGATAAATGGGTGAAAGACAATCCTGGACAGATGTTGATTACCGCTGGTTGCATTTCGTGGACGATGGAGTGCGAGAGGGCGCTTCGAGATCCGGAGAACGTGAAGGAGGCACTGAAAAAGTTACGGCGTAAATGGATTCAATACTTGAATAAACTTGTTGAGCTTACGCGCACACCACTCGACAAAGTGACTCGCAAGAAAGTGACGGCATTGATCACTATCGAAGTACACGCGCGCGATGCGATAGAAAAACTCATCAAGACCGGATGCTCTTCTCCCAACGATTTTGAGTGGGTGTCACAGTTACGATTTTATTGGGATCGCGAGACGAGGCATTGCACTGTGAAGCAAGTGCTCAGTGTTTTCGACTATGGATATGAATACCAAGGTAACAATGGCCGCCTGGTTGTGACACCACTTACCGATCGCTGCTACATGACGCTCGGTGCCGCTATGTTTACGCGTCGAGGCGGAAACCCACTCGGACCGGCGGGAACTGGTAAAACAGAAACCGTGAAAGATTTTGGCAAGGCTTTAGCGCGGTACGTGATTGTATTCAATTGTTCGGATGGCGTAGACTACAAGATGACGGGTAAGATGTTTAGTGGGCTCGCGCAAACTGGCGCATGGGCGTGTCTGGACGAATTTAACCGTATCACGGTGGAGGTACTGTCAGTGGTGGCGACACAAATTAGCGTCGTCATGGCCGCCGTGAAGCAGAACTTGAAGATGTTCGATTTTGAAGGTCAGCGCATTCGCTTGATACCGTCATGCGGTGTCTTCGTCACCATGAATCCAGGCTACGCCGGTCGCGCCGAATTGCCCGACAATCTCAAAGCAATCGTGAGGCCAGTGTCAATGATGGTTCCAGATTTTTGTTTGATTGCCGAGATCATGATGTTCAGCGAAGGCTTCACAAACGCGAAACCGCTGGCCAAGAAAATGGTTGCAATCATGGAGCTCAGTCAGCAACAGCTCAGTAAGCAAGATCACTACGATTACACCTTGCGTTCTTTCATCATTCCAATATCTCGAGCCGCTGGCGCGAAGAAGCGTCAAGCTCCGCAAGCCGACGAACAATTGATCTTATTCAACGCGATGAGAGACCTGATTATTCCAAAGCTCGTGTACATTGATATTCCACTATTCAAGGCTCTTCTCAACGACTTGTTCCCTGAAGTCAACGCGCCGCATGAGGACTCGGCTACTCTGCGAGAGGCACTCGTCCAGGAGTGCCGACTGAACAATTTGCAACCAGTGGACGCATGGATTTCCAAGATTGTGCAAATTTTCGATTGCAAATCGGCCCGACACGGTAACATGATTGTCGGTAAAACTGGCTCGGGCAAAACTCGGGCGCGAGAAATTCTGATCAAGGCCATGTCGCGCTTGAAACAAAGCGGCGTTCAAGGCGATTTCCAAAATGTCGAAGTGTATCCAATCAACCCACTCGCGTTGTCGAACGACGAACTGTACGGGTCATTCGATGAAGCAACACACGAATGGTCTGACGGAGTTTTGGCCAAAATTATGCGAAACGTGTGCAAAGACGAATCGGCGAATCAGAAATGGATTCTCATGGACGGGCCCGTCGATACGCTGTGGATTGAAAGTATGAATACGCTCTTGGACGACAATAAACTTTTAACGTTGCTTTCGGGCGAACGAATCATGATGAGCCCGCAAGTTTCAATTTTGTTTGAAGTCGAAGATCTGTCGCAGGCTTCGCCAGCGACGGTCTCGAGAGCTGGAATGATTTATTTCAACGTCGAAGATCTTGGTTGGCAGCCGTACGTGGCGAGCTGGCGATGTGAACGAAAAAATAGAGATCGCAGTGATGTAGACATAGAAGACGCGCTGTCTAACTGCATGGACAAGTACATGGACGAAGTTTTGGAGTTCAAGCGTTCAAAATGTCGAGAGCCCGTGGCGACGGATGAGTTAGCGAGCATTCGTCAGTTTACGACGTTGTTCGATGCGCACCACATCCAGAGCGTCGGGGACGTAGAGCCTATTTTTGTGTTTTGTATAGTCTGGTCGATAGGAGGGTCAATTGATCACGCAAGCCGCTTGCGTTTCGACGCAATGCTTCACCGTATAATGCCTTTGAAGCTGTTCCCGCACACGCCGGCGTCGGCGCCGACGGACACAACTGTCTTCGACTTTTACTACGACGCGGAGCGCCGTGCGTTCGTGCCTTGGGTGGAGAAGATACCTACCTATCATTTACCTCACGAAAACACGCCGTTCTTCAAGATCATGATTCCCACCGTCGATTCCGTCCGTACAAAGCATCTAGCGACGCTACTTCTCAAAGCCGGCATGAACACTCTCATCGTCGGTAACGTCGGCGCGGGTAAATCAATGGTGGTAGACTCTTGTCTTTCCGAGCTACCAGAAGGATACATTGGAAGTAGAATAACATTCAGTGCACAAACGAGCTCAAATTCGCTTCAGGAAACAATCGAAGGTAAGCTTGAGAAGCGCTCAAAAGGAAGCCTCGCGCCTCCCGGCGGTCGAAAGCTCATCCTGGCAATTGACGATTTGAACATGCCGAAGAAGAGCGAGTTTGGTTTCATCCCTCCGCTCGAGTTGCTAAAATTATGGCATGACAATGGGTTTTGGTATGACCGATCGAAGCAAGAGCGAACACACGTCAGTGATATGAAGCTTCTCGCGGCGATGGCGCCCCCGGGCGGCGGCAGAAATCCGTTCTCGCAGCGTGTTCTATCCATTTTTGCGGTTCTAAACATGGTGGATCCATCCGACGCACAGCTTGAGCGTATTTATGGCACAATTCTTGGGGAAACGCAGGGTGGGTTCGACCAATCGATCGCATCGATCGGCACGACTATTGCCAAGGCGTCCATAGCGGTGTACAACTCCCTCGCTCGCGAACTTCTCCCGACTCCGACGAAGAGTCATTATCTGTTCAACACTCGCGATCTCGCAAAAGTCATTCAAGGAGTCACTCGCGCTACAAAACAGTTTTACGACTCGAAAGAGTCCATCTTGCAACTGTGGATTCACGAAAACTTGCGTGTCTTTGGTGATCGTCTTTGGGATGTCAACGATTCGTCGTGGCTCAGGAGGCAAATCGATACCAACATGCGACTACACTTCGGAGTCTCGTGGAATGAGGTGCTCTCGACGGGTGCGACGACGTCTGTCGCGAGTGAAGTCGACGAGAAACTCAATGAATGTCATCCATTCGTATCATTCATGCGCCAAGGTTTAGATGTTCCGCCGTACGAAGCCGTCGTCGACGCGCCGGCCTTGAAAGAGTTTCTCACAGAAAAGCTTGAAGACTACGGATTGGAACCGGGCAACGCGCCTATGGATCTCGTACTTTTCAACGACGCAATAATGCACGTTTGTCGAATACACCGTGTCTTGACTCAACCTCGCGGACACGCGATGCTTGTGGGCGTTGGTGGAAGCGGTCGCAAATCGCTCGCTCGACTCGCTGCTTACGTTGCCGAGATGAAATCATTTTCAATCGAGATCACGAAGAACTACAAGCAGCTCGAATTCAGGGAAGATCTCAAATCACTGTATCGTCAAACAGGAGTCGCCGGCAAGCCTACGGTGTTCGTGTTGGATGACACGCAAATCGTCAAAGAGACTTTTCTGGAGGACGTGAACAACGCGTTGACGTCTGGGGAAATACCAGGTTTATTTGCAAAGGATGAAATTAGCGCGATTTGCGAGGATATGCGCAAGATCGCAAAAGCACAGAGTATTCGTGCGGTGACTCACGACAAGCTTTTCGCATTCTTCATGGAGCGAGTGATGCAAAATCTTCACATCGTCTTGTGCATGTCGCCAATTGGAGACGCGTTTCGCGAGCGAACGAGAATGTTCCCGGGGTTGGTTAATTGCTGCACGATTAATTGGTTCAAAGATTGGCCCGTTGACGCGTTGGAAGAAGTCGCGATGAAGAAATTACGAGACGACGACGTGAATGCGAAGGTGAAAGCGGACTTGTGCAAAATTTTTGGAATGATTCACGCATCGACGGTTTCGACGGCGGATGAAATGTTTAATGCGATTAAGCGCAAGATGTACGTCACGCCAACGAACTACATCGAGTTTGTCAACTTTTTTAGAGCACTTATGGTGGAAAAGAAGCGCGAGTTCAACGCGAAAATTACAAAGCTTCGAGGTGGTTTGACCAAGCTCGCGGAAACAGAAGTCCAAGTTCGTGAAATGCAGAGCGTGTGCAAGGACAAGGCTGCAGTCGTCGCACAGGCAAAGAAAGACTGCGAAGAATTGCTTAAAGTCATCGTCCAAGACAAACGCGCAGCAGACGAACAAAGTATGCGCGTGAGCGCGGAGGCGGAGCGCATAGAGGTTGAGGCAAAGAAGGCGAATGCAATCGCCGACGAGTGCCAACTAAAACTTGACGAGGCGTTGCCTGCGCTCCAAGAAGCAGAGGCAGCTTTGAACGTTTTGACGAAAAAGGACATGGGTGAACTCAAGTCTTACGTTAAACCTCCAGCCCTAGTGGAACTGTGCTTAAAGGGTGTGCTCACCGTACTCAAGCGGCCGACGACATGGGATGAGTCGAAGAAGCAGCTTGGCGACTCTGGATTCTTGGAGCGATTGCTGAACTTCGACAAGGACACGCTCGTCGACAGCTTGCTGACGAAGATCGCAAAGTTTGTGAACAATCCCGATTATCAGCCTGACGTCATCGGGAAAGTCTCCAACGCCGCAAAGGGGTTGTGCAAGTGGGTGCATGCCATGTACTCGTACGGAAACGTCGCGCGGGAAATTGCGCCAAAAAGATTAATGCTCAAGCAAGCACAAGACGAGCTCAAAGGCAAGCAGGACGCACTCGCGCTCACACAAGCTAACTTGGCGGAAGTGATGGCGAAAGTCGCCGCGCTGAAGGAAAATTACGAAAAGTCTGCGTCGAATAAGGCGTCGTTGGAAAACGAACTCGCAGATTTGGAGCTCAAACTCGAACGAGCCGAGGCGTTAGTCGATGGATTATCCGGTGAGAAAAAGAGATGGGTGAAATCGATTGAAGACTTTGAGTCGCAGATCGAGCGACTTCCGGGTGATGTGTGCATCGCCGCAGCTTTCATGAGTTACGCCGGGGCGTTTCCATCAGAGTATCGCAAGGCGCTCGTGACGGATTGTTGGATGCCAATGTTGAAGGAGATGGCGATTCCGTGCACCTTGGAGTTTGACTTTGCGAGTTTTCTCGCGAATCCTTCCGATGTGCGAGACTGGAATATTCAAGGTTTACCAGCCGATTCGTTTAGCACCGAGAACGCCGTCATCGTCACTCGCGGTAATCGATGGCCGCTTCTCATCGATCCGCAGGGGCAAGGAAACAAATGGATCAAATCGATGGAGTCGGCGAATGGTTTAATCGTCACAACTTTACACGCGCCTGATATGGTGCGACAAGTTGAACACGGCATTCAGTTCGGCGTTCCTGTGCTCATTCAGGATGTGAAAGAAACGATAGATCCGATTCTGGAAAACATCGTGGCGAAAGTATTCATAAAAAAGGGCGGCTCGGTAACTGTGAAACTTGGCGACAAAGATTTGGATTACTCGCCAAAGTTCCGACTATATTTCACGACAAAAATGATGAATCCGCACTACACGCCAGAAGTGAGCACCAAGCTCGCCGTCACCAACTTCACCGTGAAGGAACAAGGATTGAATGCACAGCTAAGAGATTTAGTCGTTCGCCGCGAGAGGCCGGAGCTCGACGCGCAAAAGAATGAACTCGTCACGAAGGTTGCGCGGGGCAAACGGAAGCTCAGTGAACTCGAAGACCTAATTTTGGATTTACTAAGCAGAGCCTCTGGATCTTTGCTGGATAATATCGAGCTCATCGATTCTTTAACGCGCTCAAAAAATACAAGTGAGGAAGTCACGGCGAGCCTCAAAGTCGCCGAAACCACCGGAGTGGAAATTGAGAACGCAGCTGCGGCTTACGCCCCTGTGGCGAAGCGAGCGACGATTCTGTACTTTACGTTATACAACCTGGCCGATATAGATCCAATGTACCAGTTTAGCTTGGATGCATACACGAGCTTGTTCGACGCGTCGATCACAAAGTCGCGCCGGCAAAACGCGGACGAAGATAGCGTCGACGTCAACGAAAGACTGGCCATCTTGAACGATTATCACACATACGCCGTGTACAGGTACACCTCCAGAGGCTTATTTGAGTCGCATAAACTTCTTCTCAGCTTACAAATGTGCGTTCGCATTCAATCAGAAGAAGGAGCGATACCTTCGGCTGAGTGGCAATATTTCGTGCGGGGAAGCGCCGGTGGCGTGCGCGAGAAACACAAAGTGGTCATGCGCGCTGAAGTGGGCGCGTGGTTGAGTACAGATCAGTGGTCGAACGTCGTCGCGCTCGCTCGAGCGTTTGAAGATGCTCTCTCAGACCTTCCAACTTCCATAAATGAAATGCACGCGGACGAGTGGCGAGTCTGGTATCGACATTCAAAGCCAGAGACGCAAGCGTTGCCTGGCGCGTGGGGTGAGAGTCTCAGCGCACTTCAAAAACTTTTGATTTTGCGCGCGCTTCGCTTAGACCGTGTGGAAAGCGCGATAAGACAGTTTGTTGCGGATAATCTTGGCGCAAAATTCGTCGATCCGCCGGTGCTCAACTTGAATGAAGTTTATTTCGATTCAGCGTGCGAGGTTCCGTGTATCTTTGTCTTGAGTGCGGGCGTCGATCCCGTGGCAAACTTGAGACAATTGGCCACTAGCAAAGGAATGAGCGACAAGCTGTTCACCGTCGCTCTCGGACAGGGGCAAGCTTCGATTGCGACCGAACTCATCGAACGCGGAAGAAAGGAAGGCCACTGGGTGTTCCTCGCTAACTGCCACCTCATGATTTCATGGCTGCCAAAGCTTCAAGAAATCATCGAAGACTTTGATAACGAAGCTCCGCACGAAAACTTTAGACTTTGGCTATCCTCAAATCCGACTCCCGCGTTCCCGCTGGCGATTCTCCAACGCGGTCTGAAAATGACGACGGAACCGCCAAAAGGTTTGCGCGCGAATTTAGCGCGACTGTATAGCACTTGCGTTTCGGAAGAATCTTTCGCGCAATGCGCGAACAAAACCAAATATGGTCGATTGTTGTTTTCGTTATCGTTCTTCCATGCACTGTTGCTAGAGCGTAGAAAGTTCGGAACTCTCGGTTTAAACATTCCGTACGATTTCAACGACACGGATTTTTCCGTCTCTGACGATTTACTTAAATCGTATTTGGATGGCTACGAAGAAACACCCTGGGATGCGTTGCGATATTTAATCGGCGAAGCAAATTACGGCGGACGCGTGACCGACGAAATCGATAGACGCGTGATTAAAGCGTATCTGCTGCAATTCTTTTGCGAAGACGTATTGCGAGAGGAAGCGGCGTACGAATTGTGCGAAGGCCCGAGCGGCAAAGTGTATTGTATCCCGTCGAATACGAATGAACTCAAAAATCATCGCGAGTTTGTGAACAAACTTCCGCTCAGTGATCAAGCCGACGCTTTTGGGCAGCATCCAAACGCTGACATCTCCTACATGATTGCGGAAAGCGAAGCCATTCTTAGCGCGAGCGCTAAATTTCAAGTCTGCGACGGCGGTTCGACAGCGAGTTCTAATTCCAGCGCCGCCGCCCAAATGGAGGCAAACGTGCTCGCAGTTATCGGCGAAATGCTCGAGACGATTCCCAAACCGCTGGATTACGGAGCGATCGCGCAGAAAAAAAGCACAGACATGAGCCCTCTCAACGTCAATTTGCTCCAAGAAATCGAGCGCTACAACGCGCTACTGGGTACGCTTTCCCTCACTTTGCAACGACTTCGCAAGGGCATAAATGGAACGGTTCTGATGTCGAGCGAGCTGGATGACGTGTACGATGCGTTGGCGGCAAACAAAGTCCCAGCTGCGTTTCTCAAGGCGTATCCGTCTCTCAAGCCTTTGACTTCATGGACGCTCGACTTGATTCGTCGTGTCGAACAGCTCTCCGCGTGGGGACACGGAACGTATCCCAAGACTTACTGGTTGGGCGGATTTACGTATCCGACGTGCTTTCTGACGTCTGTACTCCAGACGACGGCGCGACGAGACGGCATCGCCATCGACGCGCTCTCGTTTTCATTCTCAATCGTCGACGAAAGCGACAGCGATCAATCGCCAGAGGACGGCGTCTACGTTCGAGATCTCTACCTGGAAGGTGCGGGTTGGAATCACGAGAAAAAGTGCTTGTGTGAACCGGACACCATGAAACTCATCGTCAAAATGCCCGTGATGCACTTCAAACCTACGGAGCGGAAGAACAAAGCGTCCGCGTCGAACGTCACGTATCAAGCGCCGCTGTATATGTACGGTCGCAGGACGGGGACGCGCGAGCGCCCGTCGTTCGTCACGATGGTCGACCTAGATGCGGGCGGCGTCGACCCATCGCAGTGGATCAAGCGCGGCACCGCTCTACTGCTGTCGCTGTCGAACTGACTCGCGGGAAGCATGGAAGGCCCGCGCGCTCGACGATGGTCGAATCACCGCCACGCAAGATTACACCGCTGACAACACCTTGTTGAACGAAAGCGTAGAAACTTAGAAAATGATTTGCTCGTTTGTGAAGACAACAGAAGACGAAAAAAACGAGCGTTCGCGCTACTCGCACGCCATTACCGTCGTCGTCCCGCGTCGTCTCCCAGCGCGTCGCCCCTCGAACCCGCCTCCCTGAACTAGGGTTAGAAACTAGGGTTAGAAACTAGGGTTAGCAGTGTCTCTGGAACATGACGCTTTCGGCGCCCTAAAGTTGCGCGAGTAAAGGGGTCACCAAAACCACTACACTGGCGGCCGACGACGCTGCAATTTTGCGGATGTGTAGGAATCACGCATTCGCGTCTGTGTACTTGCGCGTTTCGCGGCACTCTGGGTGCCGGCGGCGACGCGGACCTTTACGTCGCCGCGGGCGTGGGGTGTGGTTTGGGTTTTTTGGA
>Ga0209666_1001569_pt1 | contig 17478 bp, 11 predicted proteins | sample SaaInlV_125m_DNA_FD_184679 | JGI IMG/M metagenome (GOLD analysis project Ga0209666, IMG submission 184679) | Marine microbial communities from expanding oxygen minimum zones in the Saanich Inlet - Saanich Inlet SI037_S3LV_10m_DNA (SPAdes)... | ecosystem: Environmental > Aquatic > Marine >...
AAGAAACTATTGCTGATTTAATGAGCCATTCGCAGTTTCACAGTATAACGCTTATACTTAGACATGCATGGCTTAATCTTTGAGACAAGCATATGACTACTGGCAGGATCAACCAGGTATCTATCCTTTCGACACGCGCCGCGGCCGCTCGAGCGCGTCGAAACGCACTCGCGCCGCCGGACGCGCGCCACTTGAAGCCTCCCGGCCAAAAGTGATTGAAAGTTTGATTAAATCAGACGCCTCACGAATGCGCCAAAGACTCCCGCCTTTGACGTAAACGCGATCGAAGCGTCGTCACGTAGGCCCTACAGAGGGTCCTCCTGATGACAACCAACGCACTCGAAACATTCCCGAACGAGTATGAGTCGTCGGGCGTTTCGCGCAGGCTGCACCGTCGCGCAAGCCACTCGCCACCGAGCTCGAGTCGACCGAAGTCGACGAGTGCTCAAGGTTTCGAGGGTTCTTGCAAAGAATATGTAATACGTTTAGCCATCGGCTATCGATACAAGCTTCTTTTCCGCGCATCCATCGCAAAGCGAAGAATGCCGCAGGCTCACGTTCGGAGCCGCATTTTGCATTTCGACCAAACGGGGCTGTGCGAGCCAGCCGCCGACGCATTCGTCAGCTGCCAGCCTCGCCGCGCCGGGTCGTCCTGCCGCTCATCCAGGTACTAGGTCGCATCCGACTGTATTGCAAGCCGGCCGGAACCGAAGCCCGTGGGTTCGATCACCGGTAGGCCGTTCGCTGGGCGAAGAGCACGAGCACGCTCGCGCTTCCTCTTACAGTAGGGCAATTTCTTATTTTTTGCGCGAGTTTTCACGCGTGTCTGTTGAGTTATTTTTGTATTGTTTACGAATGATATTGAACGTAGTAAATAGTCCACGTTCCGCATACATTTTTACCTTGTGCGAATTTAGCGAATTTGCTTTTTCGTGCGAAAATTCGTATGCGCAAACAGTGCGCACATTTTCGACATTTTCCCGTGCAACCCTTGCCGGGACTTTCCGCAAAGGCGCGCGCGCGTCACACCGCGGCGTGCGCGAAGGCGACGAAAAGCCGCGCGCGTGAGATAGAAACACGCGTGACCGCGACATGGCGCGCGCGCACGACGCGAATCACCGCGCGATGCGCGAAGCCATCGGTGAGATGGATGGGTCGTCCGGGTACGACGCCGTCATTGTGTGCACGTCGAACGCGGCGCAGGAGGCGTACTGGCAGACGCGATTGGAGGCGACGCGCGGTCAAGCCGCGAAAAATGGGGCGACGATCGTGTGCGTGCACGAAGATTGGGCCGCGGACGGCGCAGGGAACGGGTTGGGTACGCTGTACGCGTACGTCAAGGCGCGCGCCAAGGCGCAGGCGAACGGGGGCGGGGATTTGGATGCGATTCTCGCGAGTGGTGGAAGCATCGGGATGTATCACACCGCGGGAAAAGGCACGCGATTGGCGCCTTTGCCGGGATCGGAGAATAATAACAAGCCGGGAGTGAAACTGCCGAGCCTCGTCTCCGTGAACGGGGCGTCCGAGAACTTGACCATTCTCGAGGCGGTGATTCGGCAAACGGGTAGATACGCGCAAGAACGCTCCGGACGGTGCAGTGTATTTTGGGGGGATCAAATATTCGTCCCCGCCGCCGGACATGTCGCGAGTGGGAACCATCATGCGGACATCCTCGCCGAGATGGGGCCGATGCCGTCGGCGGAGGAGTGGCGGGCGCGGGGCTTGGAAAAGTACGGCTTGATCGCGGTTAACGATACGAATGAGGCGACGCAGGTCGAGAAGGTGAGTTACGAGACCGCCAGTGAGCTTTTGTCGTCCTTTGGCGTCGTCTCGAGCGTCGGTCCGTCGCTCGGTTCGTTTTCTTTATCCACCCCGATGCTCTTGGGTTTGTTGAACGAGTTCTCCGCAGAAATCGCCGGCAAAGAGGCGAAGATGGACAGCGACCCACACTTCTGGATGCCACTCACGATGAAGTGCGACGCATATGTTAAAGTTATGAGTTCGAAGGGCGAAGCCGAGACGATATCCACGGCGCACCACGCGCGCATGCAAGCGTTCAGGGCGAAACTCCTGGCGGAGCATCCGGAGAAGGGCATGTTCGGCGCTATCAACGTCGGTGCGGGCTCCTACTGGTGGGATTACGGATTATTGGCGTTATACATGAAGAACAATCTTCTCGCCCTCGGCGATAGCGAAGAAGCGCAATCTTTGCGCCTGTATCTCGGCATCCCAGAGGACACTCGCCGCGTCGACTCAGCGCTCGCCGACGACGTCAAGACGGATCTTTCCTCCGTCGTCTTAGCTTCGAAGATTGCGTCTGGACACTTGGCTTCTTCCGTCGTATCTCACGTGCGCACAAAGAACGCCGATATCTCCAATTCTCTCCTCGTCAACGTCACGGCGAAGAACATTCGAGCGCACAACTGCGTCGTGTACAACGTCGTCGACGAATCCGAGGAAGGACTCATCTTACCCGACGGCGCCGTGTTCACGAACGTGTTCATTCCTGCGTCCACCGCGGATGGCGAGCACACCAAGCTCGTGATGACGTCCACGACGACGACTTGCGGCGGCAAGGTATTCAAGAACAAGCTGACGCAAAATCCGTACTCATTCAACGACGTCTACAAGCTCAACGCCGACACAGACGTTGTCCGCGCGTACGCCACCGCCAAGGCGGCGCATGACGCCGCCGCCGCCAGTATGTGAGCGCACCGAAGCGTGCGTCGCCATTAATCATCACTTTCCCGCGATGAGCGCTGTAATAACTTTTTCAGTGTTGTCTTTAACCAGCGTCTCTTCGCGCCGCCGCCAGTCCTCGCCTCGGCATGTCCACCGCTCGCGTTGACGTCCGGGCGACGACATCGCGACGTTCGTCGCGCCCTCCGCGCGCGCGACGTCCCTCGCTCCGCGCGCGCGCGACGCAGAGCGACGGTTTCAACGCCGTCGTTCAAGAGCGCGTCGACGCGTTGATTCGAGCGCGCGACGACGCACCAGCGACGCAGCGCTTCGTCGCCATCGCTGGGCCACCGGGCGGAGGAAAGTCGACGTTCGCTGAGGCCGTGCGCGTGGGTTATAACGAACGAAGGAACGGGGAGGACGCGTGCGTCGTCGTGCCGATGGATGGTTTTCACTGGTCGCTCGCAGAGCTGGCTGCGGGACGCGCGGGCGACGCGGACGAAGCGCGCCGGCGACGCGGCGCGCCCTGGACGTTCGACGCGATGTCGTTCGTGGAGTGCGTCAAGATATTGCGGTCGAGAGGCTACGGAGAGATTCCTACATTTGATCACGCGACGCACGATCCCGTCGAAGGCGGCTGCCGCGTGGAGCGTCGGCACGAGACGGTGTTGATTGAAGGGAACTACGTGTTACTTCCGGAACGACCGTGGAGAGATTTAGTGGATGAAAACGTGTTCGATGAGACGTGGTTCGTTGATACGGACGTTGAGGAGGCGATGCGGAGGATTATTCAGCGACACGTCGCGGTCGGGAGGTCAGAGGAAGAAGCGCGGATGCGAGCCGAGTCGAACGACGCGCTCAACGCGCGGCTCGTCGTGCAACAGTGTCGAACTTTAGCGGATGTTTTGATCCCGTGCGTGAGTTTTGAACGGTAGCTTAGTTTTATTTTAGTTGACGAATTCCGTCTATCAGAATCTAGCGATCGAGATACTTCACGAACAGCACGCTGCCTCGCCCGCTTTGCGCGCTCTTCCCAGGCGGAAGCTCTGGGTTGTTCTCAGCGAGACCTTTGTTTTCGAATCCTCGCTGAACAAACCAGTCTGCGGTGCGGGTCGTGAGCAGGAAAAGACGCGACGTTGCAAGCGTTTCGCAGGCGTAGTTTTCGGCGTACTCCAGCAACGCATCGCCTCTCCCGCCTCGGCGATACTCTGGAGACACCGCAAACGCCGCGACTTCGTGCGCGTCCGGGGCGTTACCGCACGGTTTCAGCGCACAGCACGCGATTACCTTACCATCGCGCTCGGTGACGTGAAAATAGTTCTTGCACACTTCGTCAATCAACTGTTCGTCCGAGCGTGCAATGACTGCACCGTTCGCGACGAGAGGTTCAAGGATGCGCTTGATTGATTCCCAATCAGCCATCGTAGCGATCCGCGTGCCTTCGTAGCGATCTCGCGCCACCATGCATCCAATACCATCACGAGTGTAGAGCTCGACTAGAAGTGATCCAGACACCGTCGGGTCGACTAAGTGTGTACGTCGCACGCCCGCCTTACACGCAAAAGTGGCCAGACAGAGCTCTTGCGGGCAGTGCGGCACGCGCCAACTTAACCCGCGCTCCATCAATTCTTCAAAGCGCGAGATACGTTCGTTAACGCCTCGTATGCTATCGAATAAATGCTCGCGCTCGTCATTCGAATACGCGCTCACGATTTGCTCGTCACCTTTGTTCGTCCCGGAGCCGTCGATAGAGTATTCCATTTGTAACCACCTCCAATTCGCGACGCCGTTGGCACCATTGATACCGCCGCCGCCGTTCAAGTCTTTTGTGCCGTACATTTTCGCTAAATACGCCTCTGCCGAGCGTAGGGGTAAATAGCGTGGCACACGCTCGGCGCTATCGTTTCCTTCGTACGGCATGTGCGAAGGATCCGTCATCACGATTAACTTGTCTGCTTTGAGATCAATCGCCGTCGCCAACGCCACGTCGAAAGACTGACAGTTCAAAACCTCTCCAGCGGCATTAAATCCGAGCGAACTCAGCAACACGATATCGCCTTGAGACAGTTTTTTCTTTATCCCTTTCGCATCGACTCTGGTGACCTCACCCGTACGCTGAAAATCTGTTCCGTTCACCGTCCCCATGCGTTTGGCAAATATGTAATTGCCGCTTGTCGCCACCACGTTCGCCCCGTTCGAAGCCATTCCACGCTCACCCGCGCCGTCTTCATCGCCGTCTCTATGTCTTCTCGTTATACTTATCGTCGGCGCTCGACTCAAGAGCGCTTGCACGAGCACTTGATTCTTCCCGTTCGCCTCCATCGCCGCCTCCATCGCCGCCTCATCCGTCACTCGATAGTCGTCCACGAAATTCACCTCCCCACCCCGCATCTTCGTCAGTTCGCTCACCTGATCGCTCGCCCCGACCACCAACACGATACGCACGCCGAGGTCGTGCAGCAGGCTCACATCACGCACGACGGACTCCATCTTCGCCGTCGACGCCGAGACGTCGCCGGGAATCAAAACCACAAACGTCGAGCCTCGATGCAGCGCGATGTACGGCGACGCTTGTCTGAAGAACTCCACGAATCCGTTCGATGACGACGAACACGAAGACGAAGACGACGTCACCTGGACGCCGTTCGATTGCGCGCGATCGCTGGAGAGCGCACCGTCGCCACGAAACACCGCGCGCATCGCGACGTCCCGCGCGAGAATTCTCATCCTCATTCGGTACGCTCCGCCGAGCGGCGCGCGCACGCGCGACGACGCTCGCTCGGGCGTAGCGCGACGTTCGTGCGACGCGCCGGACGCGCTCAAGCGCGACGTCGCACCGGCGACGCGCGACATGGCGCGAAGACGAAATCGGGTCGCGCAGTGCAGTGCAGTGTCGACACTGCGCGACGTTTGGTGGTGATGGCGACGCGCTTCAGCGCGTGCACGCGACGCGAACGCGCCGAGGGGTAGGGTGCGACGCTCGAGATGCCCGCGCGCGGTAAGGGGTCGAAGCGCGCGCGCGAGAACGCGGTAGAGGATGATGAAGCGGCGGTTGGAGATTTCGTGCGCTTGACGAACGTCGACGAAAATTTGGCGAGGCGACGCATGCGCGCGGCGAACGGGGATCTCGCGCGAGCGCTAGACGCGCATTATGAGATTGAGTCCGTCGTGAGCGCGAGGGCGCGCGGGATATCGACGACGACGACGAAGGCAAAGGGTGTCGACGACGACGCAAAGGGCGTGGACGACGCGTTCGATGACGCGATAAGACGCGCGAGAGCGATGAATTATTTCGATATCGATGGTGAAGGGTTTTACCGATCGATTCCTCTGAGTGAGGAGGCGGAGGCGTTTTGCGGCGATGCGTTCGCGGCGTTTGGTGACGTCGTCGCTCGAAATACAACATGGATGGATAGTGGATTTCGAGCGGCGCCGGCGAGCGTGGATGGGCGCGATGGCGCGCGTGGAACGAAGGAGAACGTACCGAAATGTCGATGCGGGATGCAGGCAAAGGTGAAGCAGGTATCTAAGGACGGCGTGAACCAAGGACGGTTGTTTTACGGATGTGCGAAGCCGGCGGCGGAGAACACGCGATGCGACTTTTTTGCGTGGGCCAAAGGCGATAATTTGATGCACACAGACGCGGCGAAATCGCTCGTTTGGAAGAGATTTTCGTCACCTCGATTTAAGTTTGCCAGACGGACGAGCGCGGCTGATATCCGACAGGGGAGCGTTGGCGATTGTTGGTTTTTGAGCTCGCTAGCTGTCGTCGCCGAACGTGAGGATTTACTCGACTCCGTCATCGGCGTTTCCCGGCGATTCGCACCCATCATGGAGCGAGTAGGAGCCTATTTCATACGACTATTTCTCGGAGGCCGATGGCGAGCGATCGTTGTCGATGACTTTATTCCAGTCAAGCCGAAGAAGGATGACGAATTCGCGCCCGCGTTCGGCAAAGCGTCTAAAAATCAAACGTGGGTATCGATTGTCGAGAAGGCGTACGCCAAAGCTCACGGAAGCTACGCGGCGATAAGTGGTGGGTACGTCGCCGAAGGTTTGCACGATCTCACCGGAAGTGCGACGGAGATGATTAGTTTTTCATCCACATATTTTGATTCTGAAGAATTTTGGATTCGGCTCGTGAGCTTTTCGTCGGCGGGCTTTCCGCTTGGATGCGCGACGTCGTTCAGCGCCGAAGGTATCGTCGGTCATCACGCGTATAGCATACTAGAGGTGCGTGAAATGCACGGTGTCAAGAAGGGCGTACAAACAAAGCTACCTGAGGTTTTGCACGGCAAGAAGCCCGCGGTAGAAACGGAAACGCTGCGGCTGCTGAAGATTCGGAATCCGTGGGGCAAGAAGGAATGGAGAGGCGAATTTTCCTCGACGTCCGAGTCGTGGACGAAGCGCTTAGGAGATGAACTATCGCGTACCCGCGCCAATGATGGCGAATTTTGGATGTCTTACAATGACTTTCTCGTACACTTTTCATCCGTGGACGTGTGTAAATCGCCAAAAGGTTGGCACGCGTTGAATTTGGAGACAACCCTGCATCCAGACGCGCGGGCACCAACGTACATCGTTCGGTCGGCCGGTGACGGCGGATGCTGGTGTCACGTCCTGTTATTACAGCATACCAAACGCGGTCGTCCGCAAGGTAGCTGGTACACGGACCTGTCGGTGTTGGTTTGGCGGCGCAGCCTCGGATCGAGCGAATGGATGCCGTGCGGCGGCATCTTCGGCGCTCGCGAACGCGAGAGTTGCCAGGGTGAAATAGTCTTGGATGCGGGTACCGAGTACGCATTTCGCGTGCTATCCATCGTCGGTGGTCGCGACGTACCGGTCACTTTGCGACTATGCACCGCCAAGCCCGTTCGTGCTCGCCAGATGTACGAGAGCGCGATGCTCAACGTCGCACAAAATATGCAACTCGCCGCCCACGGCGAGACGTCTCTGACTGGTGGATCCAAGTTCAAACGTTCGAACATTGCTCTGTGTGGTGGTGTCATCACTGTGGCTTCGTCATCTGGGCTCAACTTTGTCTTCATCCAAGCCGAAGCGGTTCGTAAGAGTCCGCTTTGCGTCGACTTTGCGTACCGATTTCGCGACGACGGCACGTGTTTCCAAAATCAAAACGTCGTCACCGCGCGCGCCGGGACGTCTCGTCTCGCCGTCGTCGCCTCCGGTGTCAGCGCGCACTCGAAACATGAGTTTGAGTTCGACTACTGCGTGCGTGACTGCGACTGTCACGATAACGACGACAGCGACTGCGTCATTGTCGAAGAACGCCGTCGCGATGTCCCGAACAAGGCACCCGAGAAGGCGCCTCGACGGTGCGAAGAGCTCTTCGTCGAGGTCGACGCCTCGTTATGGCCACCGCCGCTTCCACGCGATGCGGCGCACGTCAAGCGTGGGTCATTCAATTCCTCTAAAGCCATAGTCGTAGTCATTCATTTGTAACTTCCAACTCGCGTTTCGATTGATACTACACAACACTCGCGCCTAAACGTTCCTATACTTTTCTAACACTCCCTTTGCTCTTTCAAACGCCGCGAGCGTCTCGATTCGAACCTCTTTCCTCGCCGTCTCCGCCCACGCCGCCTCCACTCCGCACGCATCCACCGCGATCGCCGCGGCGACGTCCTCCGGAACGCGCTCGCCCGCCGCCTCCGTAGCCGCGAGCGTCGCGTCCACCGCCTCGACCACATCGTCCTCCCCCAACCGCAGCGCGCAGTGCGCTCGACGCAGCGCAAACCTCGGATCGCGCGCGTACCCTCCGTCTAACGTCGCGCACCGTCGCAGCGCGTACGAACACGTCTCGAAATCACCGTCATCGAACGCTTCGCACGCGAGCGCGTGCCAGTCTCCCGGTTCGCGCCCGTCGTTATCCTCGATCGCGCGCACGCACAGCGCGCGCCGCAGCGCGCGCGTCGATCCCACCGTCCCCGCCGCCGCGCGCATTCGACTCGGGGTGAAATCACCGTCGACGAAATCGACCGCCGGCACCGCGCGCGGCGTCGCCATCGCGGCGCCGTGTGCAGGCTGGACAAAACGGTTTTCGCGATTTCGGTACTAATAAATCTAAATCACGGTAAATACGTAGAAAACTCGACGAGAATAGGTTTACAACGGGTTTAGGAATCGGGGTTCAGCAGGCTGGACAAAACGCGATCGCGATTTCGGTACTAATAGACCTAAATCACGGTAAATGCGTAGAAAACTCGACGAGAACTTAAGTTATGTGCGATGCTCTTAGTCGCCCTGCACCAAGGTCGTGCGCGGCGTCGGCGATCGGCATCGGCGCGCGCGCCATGGGCGAGGACGACGTCGACGCGACGCGCGTCGCGGAGTGGGACCTGCTCGAGAAGTCCATGCGCGCGAGCGACGCGACGCGAGGTGCGGCGGCGGCGGCGCCGCGCGCGTCGAACGCGAAGGCGAACGCGAAGGCGGACGTCGAGGCGAGTCGGCGGCGACGCCGCGACGGGGAGGATGACTACGGCGAGCGGTCGGGAGGGGAGGAGGAGGCGGACGCGGATCGGGCGCGACGCGGACGAGACGATCGACGCGCGGGCGAACGCAGGCGACGGTCGCGGTCGAGGGAGGGCGAAGGCGAAGACCGAGGGCGAAGGCGGGTGCGGAGACGGTCGAGATCGCGGTCGCGAGACCGCGCGAGGTTGTCGACGCCCGAACGCGAAGAGGAACGGGAGAGGAAGCGACAAGAGCGAGAGGCGGATCGTCAGCGCAGAGAGCTGGAGAAGCTCGATCGAGATACGAGGACGGTGTTCGTGACGAATTTAAGCACGAAGCTCGACGAGCGAGGCATCTTCAAGTTTTTCAGTAAAGTTGGAAAGGTGACGGACGTGCGGATCATTTACGATAGGAACACGCCGAAGAGTAAGGGGATGGCGTACGTTGAGTTCGCCGATAAGAAGTTCATACACCCCGCGTTGGAGCTCACCGGACAAGAGTTAAACGGGCAAGCCATCGCGGTGAAGACTAGCGAGGCGGAGAAGAACATCGCGTGGGAGGCGGAGCAGGCGCAAAAGAAGAAGCTCGGGGCGAGTTATGGACAGGGAGTGCCCTACATTGGGTCGGCGGGGCCGTGTAAGTTGCGAGTCGGTGGACTTCACCTCGGCTTGAGCGAGGACGACGTCAAAGCCGTGTTCGAGCCGTTCGGCGAGCTTGACTTCATATCTATGATCAAAGACGACGATCCGGGCGCCGCGGGCAAGTTTGCGAGCGCGTTCGTGCAGTTCAAGCTGACACAGCACGCCATGCTTGCGCTATCGCAACTGAATGGGTTAGAACTCGTCGGTATTCCCATTCGCGTTTCCATTGCGAGCCAAGGTGTGCAAGCAGCGGCGAGCACGATGGCGGCGCCGGTCGAGTCGCTCGGTGAGCTCGACGAGGGTAGCGGTGGTTTACGAATGGACAGTCGTGGTCGTGCGGCACTCATGGCGCGTCTCGCCGGTCAAGACAAAGAGATAGAGAAGGGATTCACCATCGATCCGAGCACTGGCTTGCCGACGACGGCGGATGCGGTGAAGCCGATTGATGTACCCGGCGAGGCGTTACCGCTCGCAGCGCAACCAATCACGCAAGGGGTACTCGGCCCGGGTTCGCCGATCCCAACGCCGTGCATATTGCTCAAAAACCTGTTCAACGCCGCGGAAGAAACCGACCCGGAGTGGTGGTTGGACATCGCCGAGGACGTCAAGGGAGAGTGCGAAAAGTTTGGCGAAATCACGCACGCCTTCGTGGATAAGGATAGTCAGGGATTCGTGTATCTCAAGTTTGTCGATACCGCTTCAAGCACGCGCGCGCAGCAAGCACTTCACGCGAGATGGTTTGCAGGTAGAAAGATTGCGGCCGAGTTTCAGTTCGCGGAAGTGTACGACGGACACTTCGGACTGAAAAAATAAAACAAAACACACATATTTTCTTTAGCTCGTTGAAATCAATCATCACTCAATGAAAGCGCGTTACCATCGCTGTTGACGTCGCCGCGAGTTGACGCGTAAGTGTAACTAAATCATCGTGAGGTTGTTTTTACACTATTTCTACTGTCTAACGAAGCGTTACGGTTCGTCGTCGTCTTCATCTAAGAGCCATCGAGACATCTTCGTCGGACTTTTCAATCGAGTCTGCGTCGAAGGTTTCCTTCGCTTTTTCGGAAAAGTTGACGAGTGCACCTCTTTACTGTGCTTTGTGCGTTCCCTTTTGGTGCGGAACGTCTCATCACAATCTGGGTGCTCGCACTGGTACATTCGTCTTTCGCTATCATCGCCGTGAAACTGCATCACGTGCGCGCGCATACTGTCAGCGTGTTTGAACATCTTGCCGCATCCGGCGACCGGACACGCCACGCTTTTCCCCTCCGCGTGCCCAAACGCTTCGTGTTTCTCCTTCGCTTGCTTTGTCGAAAACGGCAACCCACACAACTTACACGTGTGCTTATGCTCGTGTACCAGTGCCACGTGTCGATCCAAATCTTTCGTCGTCACGAAACATTCACTGCATCCTTTGAAGTGACACTCCACGGGCTTAATCCCAGTGTGCTTGGTCGCAACGTGCGCCGCCAGGTAGTGCGCCACGAACGCCTTCTTACAAAACGGGCACTCCTCTCGCCTCACCTTCGTCTTGGCGAACCATTTCGACGTCGGCACATTCGATGGTACCTCTCCACCTCCGTGCGCGCTGATGTATCGCGTCAACTCCACGACCGTCAACAACCGTCGCATCTCTGTCGCCGCCTCAACGACGGCGCTCGGCGTCAACTCCAGAAACCGTTCGCGCCAATCGCGTTCGCCGTCACCCATCGTCGTCGCACCGTTCGCACCATACTTCATATTCACCGCCTTACGCACCCGCTCGACGCCGTACGCCAACGCGCACGCGTCACCAACCGTCAACGCCTCCGTCTCGCGCGCGCTCGCGTCTTTTAAAAACCTCTGCTCAAACATCGCCAACTCCAGCGCCAGCGCATCCATCGCCGGCGTCCACGCGTCGCGCGAACCCGCGCGTCGCGCATCGTCCCGTTCGTCCTCGCTCGCATCGCCGCCGTCGGCCCGTCGCGTCGTCGTCGTCGTCTCGTTCGCGCGCGTCGACGCCGCGTCGCGCCAGGCGCGCAATCTTTTACACCCATCGACGACGCGCGCGCGCCACCGCTCGAGCGTCGCGTCGGCGTCGACGACGGCGCGCGTCATCGCGATCGATCTCGCGCCGCGCCGTCGCGCGCGCGCCGGTGCGTCGCCGCGCGCGCGCGCGCGTCTCGATGCGCCGTTTGTTCCGTGTTTATTCCTCGTACTCGACCAGTCTCGCCGCCGGCGCCCGTCTCGCGGCACCGCGCGGCTCGAGCGCGATGGCGGGCGAGGTGCGCGACGGCTCGCGATCGAGCGATGCGAACGCGCGCGTCGCGCGCGTCGACGACGCTCGGCGCGCGAGCGCGAGCGCGATGCGAACGCGAACGCGCGCGAACGCCGCGGCTCTTATCCAACTCGCGACGGGACGACTGACGCGACGCGACGCTCGACGAACGCGAACAGCACTCGAGCGCGGACGTGGGATTGGCGTTCGGCCTGGTCATCATGGCCGGGCTGTCCACCGCGATCGGGAGCGCATTCGTGTTTTGCTCGGCGCGGGCGGACACGGGCGTGCTCGCGCGCGCGCTCGGGGCGAGCGCCGGGGTGATGATTTACGTGTCGTTCGCGGAGATTTATTGCGTGAAATCGGTGGAGGCGTTCACGGAAGTTTGTGGTAGTGATGGGAGGTGCGGATGGCGGTACGCGTCGCTGTGTTTTTTCGGTGGGCTGATATTCATGTACGGGTTGGATTTCGTGGTGCACAAGGCGAACGACGGCGGGTGTTTTGGGGGCGGGAAAGCCGCGTTCGACGTCGCGAATAGTAAAGATAGACATGGTGCACGGGTGAAACACACGCACGATCACTCGTTTTTGAGCATCCACGGCGAGTTGGACGGATGCGTGCGGGATATCGCTGAGATGGAGAGTGGGCTGACTGGGGTGCACGTATGCGCGGCGTCGAAGGCCACGGACGAGTCGACGTCGTCGAGTTCGAGCGTCTCAGACACCACCACGACGCCGCCGGACGACGTAACTGTCAGTAACGTCGACTTGACTGACGTCCATCACAAGGCGATCGAGGCGAAGAAACTGAAGAATATGGGAGTGATGACCGCCATCGCCATCGGCTTGCACAACTTTCCCGAAGGCTTGGCGACGTTTGTCGCCGCCTTGGCCGATCCCAAGCTTGGCGCCGCACTCGCGATCGCGATCGCGATTCACAACGTTCCCGAAGGTATCTGCGTCGCCATGCCCATTTATTACGCCACCGGAAGCAAATGGAAAGGATTTTGGTGGTCTTTTCTCTCCGGTTTGAGCGAACCCGTCGGCGCCGTCTTCGGCTACGCCATCTTAAACGGCAACGACATGTCCCCCGCCGCGTTCGGTTCCCTCTTCGGCCTCGTCGCGGGGATGATGATTTTCATCTCCGTCAAGGAACTCATCCCTACCGCGCTCAAGTACGACCCACACGACGAGTACGTCACCACGTACGTCTTCGTCGGCATGGCCATCATGGCCGCCTCGTTGATCCTCTTCTACTTGTGACGCCTCGACGAGACGCCTCGACGAGACGCCTCGGCGTTGGCGAAATTGATTTCGCCACCGCCGTCGCCTCGACGTTTGATTTCGCCACCGCCGTCGCCTCGACGTTTGATTTCGCCACCGCCGTCGCCTCGACGTTTGATTTGTAAAAACAGTCATCGAAATGTCTTACGTTCGAACAATCGAACATTCGAATCATCGAATCGAAATATCGATCGATCGATCGCGTTCGATCGATCGATTTCGATCGATCGATCGTTCGATCGATCGATTTCGAAATCGATCGCGACCCGACCGACCGCGCGTCGACGCGACGCGTCACAAAAAGAATCGTTCGACGATCGCGATGATGCTCACGACCACGGCCACGATGGTTCGCGCGAACGTCCGCGCGACGAACGCGCGACGCGCGACGAACGCGCGACGCGCGTCCGCGATGACGGTCAAGGTGCGTCGCGACGAACGCGCGCGTCGTCGAACGTTCGCGGTGGATGGATTATTCATGAGTGAACAAAACAAACCGCGCGCATCTTGATGACGTTTGAATGAATCGAGCGCGCGACGACGACGAAGCCGAGGAGACTGACGACAAGTGTGCGTGCGCTCGCAGCCGGCCGTCGCGCTTCGATCGACGACGATCGCGCGCGCGGAAAAGTTTAACGCGGACGACGTGTTGGCGACGATCGCGGACAAGTGGGAAGAAACCGAAAATAAGTCGACGGTGATCACGTACGTGGCGGGCGCGACGGCGGTGGTGTGGTTGTCCTCCACGCTTGTTGGTGCGATCAACGTGGTGCCGTTGTTGCCGAAGATCATGGAACTCGTCGGTTTGGGCTACTCCACGTGGTTCGTGTACCGATACGTGTTGTTCAAGGAGAGCCGCCAAGAGCTCGTGGAACAAGTGGATGCGCTCGTGTCCAGAGTGTCGGGCGAAGAATAAGCGCGAGGAAGACGAACAGCACGCAAGCAAGCCGCGCGCGCGATTCCGGTGCGCCGCGACGATGAGAAGAGAGTTTTCGATTCAGGTGTAACGTTTCTTTCCGCCGGCGGTGCGGGCTCGCGTGTAATGAAGACCACACATGACACTTTCCTAACTATATAAACTATACAACGCAATGCTGTCACTGGCTAAGATCGGCGAGCTCACGACGGATCTCTTGTAAAGCCGCGCGTCGAGTGCTGGAAGACTGCGGCGTCTGCTCGTCAACGTTTGATTTCGCCACCGCCGTCGCCTCGACGTTTGATTTCGCCACCGCCGCCGCCTCGATGCGAGCAACCGGTGCGCCGAATTCACGCTGTCGAATGCCGTCAAACTTGACCTTTCTATCCTTCTCCGCGTTAAGCTTCAGCTCCATACGCGCCTCGCTCTCGCGCGCTTCTAAAGATTCTATACGTCGGCGCAGCGTCGCGATGAGCTGCCCGCGCGTCTCGAGCGCCGACGTCGCGTCGAGCAACGCCATGCGATCACGCGCCAGCCTCTCATCCAGCGCGTCACATCGACGTCTTAAGGACGCTGCTTCGCTTTCGGCGTCATCTTTTGCCGTCGCCGCGTTTGCCAGCTTCGATCGCAACTCGTCGAGGTTGGATTCGTACCGCGCGCGCTCGGCTTCGAGATCCGCTCGAAACCGCGCTTCCGCCGCGCGCTCAAAAGCGAGTCGCGCCTCGGCCTCGATCTCAGCCTTTTGCGCCGTCTTTTCTGCCACCGCGACGACTTTGCTCGGCGCGTCGCGCGCGCTTCGCGCTCGCGCCACCTCCCGCGCCAAATTCTCCTTGACGACGGCGGCCGCGCGCTCGATCTCCCGCTCCAGCGCTCGCAATTCCCGCCTTTTCGCCTCGCACTCGCGCGCCAACCGTTCGGTCTCGATCGTCGCACCGCGCGCCGCCTCCGCCTCCCGCGCCAAATTATCTTTGACGACGGCGGCCGCGCGCTCGATCTCCCGCTCCAGCGCTCGCAATTCCCGCCTCTTCTCCTCGCACTCGCGCGCCAACCGTTCGGTCTCGATCGTCGCACCGCGCGCCGCCTCTCGCGCGTCGTCCAACGCCGCGCGCGCGTCCGCCAGCTCCCCCTCCGTCGCGCGCCCCTCTCTCGCCGCCTCGAGCTCGCGCCGCAGCGTCTCCCTCGCCGCCGTCGTCGCCGCCGCGTCCGTCGCTCTCGCCGCCGACGCCTCGGCGAGTTCCCGACGCGTCAGCGCCAGCGCCTCGACGAGCGTCGCGGCGTCCGCGCGCGCCGCGTTCGCGCTCGCGCGCGCGCCCATCGTCGCGCGCGTCACACTGCGGCGAATCGGCTAATGTCCCCGCGTCGCCGCGCCGACGACCCGATGGCGCTCGTCGGCGCGCGCATGAAGATATCGTTCGGTGACTACGCGCGCGACGTGTCGGCGTGCGTCGTGTTCCACGACGCGCGCGAGCGACACGCGCATCACGTGCTGTGCGACGACGGGCATCACATGTGGGCGTCGTTCGAGCTGGAGGCGACGAGCGACGGCGCGCGACGGCGAGGGACGCTCGTGGCGAGGAACGATCGCATGGAGGACGTACGCGCGGACGTGGTGGTGCTGGACGGCGAGGCGCGGGACCGAGAAAGGGAGCGGGGACAGAGCGAAGACGAGGCGACGGAGGAGGACGACGAGGACGACGAGGGAGACGACGACGACGACGAAGACGCGGAGGAGAAGGAACGACGACGACAAAGACGACGCGCGAGCGAGCGCGGGCTAGGGAACGGGGCGACGACGACGACGGGGCGACGCGCGAGCGATGGAGACGTGGTTGAGGATTCAGGCGCGGCGCGCGGCGCCGTCAAGCCGAAAAAGGCGGCGAGAGAGTCGCGAGAGCGACGGCGGCAGGAGGGGCGGAATAAGGCCAGGGCGGCGATGCGAGTCAACGCCGTCGCGATGAATGTCTCGACCGTCGATCCCGAGTACGGCGTCGACGCGGACGCGACGGCGAAAGAGGGCGCGCGCTCGACGCGCGTGCGCGTGCCGAGCAAGCGGTTACTCGAGAGCGACGAGCTCGCCGCCCTTCGCGCCAAGCGACTCGCCTCCGATCGGCTCGCCAATCGCGCCAACACCGCCAATCCTCGCGCCGCCAACACCGTCGGCATCGGCACCAATCGCACCAATCATAACGACGCCTCGCGTCGAGCGGCGGAGCGGCGTCCCGCGGATTCGCAGAGCGACCCGACGTTCGACCCGACGTCGACGTCGCTCTGACGCCCGACCCATCGCCGCGCGCGCGCCTCGCGCCAGTTGTACATCAATCATCCTTCGTATTTCTCGCGAACCCGTTCGCGATCGATCGTTCGCCGCGTCGATGCGCCGCGTCGCTCTCGAGTCTCTCGCGCCAGGCGCTTCGCGCGTCCATCAATAATCGGTGAGGCGTTCCGGAAACGCGCCAACGCAGCCAGCGACACTTTTCGTCGCGGTACGTCGTCGCCCTCGCCCGTTCGCGCGCTCGAGCGCGCGCGCGCGACGCGCAAAAACAATCTCGTCGCGATCCGCCGCGCGCACGCGCGTCGCCGACGTCGCGCGCGCGTCGCGCGGCGCGTTTCCGTCGACGACGGGACGCGCGCGCGACGGAACCGCGCGCGCGAGCGACGCGCGCGAGCGACGCGCGCGCGATGCGCGGCTCGGATCGCGCGACGCGCGTCGAGGGGATATTCGCGCGTGGCATCGCGCGCGCGGGGCGGGACGCGCGCGCCGCGCGACGCGGCGACGTCGCGGAAAGGATCGATCCTTTCAGGGCTTTTGGGCGTCGCGACGGGTCGTGATTCGAAGAAGAGACTGACGACGACGCGTTCGCGACGACGCAGCTCGCTCGCGGAGCGACGGGATAACGAACGCCGCGCTCGGGCGCGCGATCGAGACCGACTCGTAAGTAAATTCCTCTGAAGCGCGCGCGTGGAGCGCGCGCGCGAGGGAGGGACAGGGAAGGGATGGCGGCGACGACGACGGCGACGGCGGCGACGGCGAGCGGAGGCGCGGCGGCGGCGGCGGCGAGTCGAGGCTCGCCGCCGGCGATGGTGTATCATCCGTCGGCGATGGTTGCGCCGGGAGTTGTGCCGTATATGGCGCCGCGTGCGCCGACGCCCGCGGCGGAAGTCGTTGGGAATTCGTTTGTGAACCAGTTTTACACGATTTTACACACGTCACCGGCGGTGCTGTATCGGTTTTAC
>Ga0209666_1001571_pt1 | contig 17470 bp, 17 predicted proteins | sample SaaInlV_125m_DNA_FD_184679 | JGI IMG/M metagenome (GOLD analysis project Ga0209666, IMG submission 184679) | Marine microbial communities from expanding oxygen minimum zones in the Saanich Inlet - Saanich Inlet SI037_S3LV_10m_DNA (SPAdes)... | ecosystem: Environmental > Aquatic > Marine >...
GCATTTCAGTGCAAGCAATCAATCGAATTTGTGACGAAAACGGTTTCATGCATAAAAATTCGATTCGAGGCGACAAAATTCTCGAAATGTGCAACATTAATATTTTGCCTTACGATCGTTGGACATCCCAAACCTTCTTTTTGTTGCAATTTAAGAGTAAATTTCACTTTCAAAGATTTGTGTAGATTGTCCATGCCACAAAGGAGGCGAGAGTAGTGCATGAGGCTAAACTTGACCTCTTCTTATCAATTTTTCTACCATGGGATTCTTATGAACACGATTATTCAATTTTCCTTGATTTCTCATTCTTCTCAACGCATTTAGGTCGTAGTTCCACCCCCACCTATCTGCGTTTTCAAATTCTCCATTCAGAAGTTTAAGTGCCAAAAGTTTGTACTCATGTATCGAGTGTGCAACAAAAGCTCTTTTATGTTTATTAAAATTAAAATTGTTTATTGTTATGTATTTAGATAAAATATTGTTAAGTATAGAAATAAAAGTGGCTCGATCAATCCCCTTTACTGCCCTTGCCAACTCAAGTAAGAATTTCAATTCATCCCTTTTTTCTCTGTTAAGCATACCCCTTGCAGTTGCTGCAATTTTGGTGGCAGCCCGAGTTGTGTTCCTTGGTGCAACATTTTGACTTATTCCTTTTTGTGTTAATCTCAATGCCCTTATATTGTTTGTTGAAAGTCCAGGAGTCATGGAAACGAATGAAATTAATTCTGGTGGTAGATCAGTTAATGGCAATTTATATGTATATGAATTTCCAACTTTAGCCCGGGAGAAAAAAGGCAGATGCAGTTGACGGCGGGGCTTGCTGGAGTTGCCTTGGTTAGTCTTTTTAGATCGGCTGATGACTGCTTTAGATGGCATATATTATATCTATCACATTTTTTAATTGGTTGTCAATGTTCCCATTTGTATATTGACTGGTGTGACATGTGCAACAATGGGTTTAAAAGCAATCAATCAGAATCACTAACTGCCATGACGCAAACTGCAGACGTTTATCAATATGTACCCCTTGCAACCCTATCTCCCAAAGAGCGCGGTGATCTACTTGAAAAAAAAACTCGGGATGTCGTAGAGGAAACGACTGGGGAAACAACTCATGATCCAGATCCAGGTACGACCATCACAGGAAACAAACGCGGAAGAAACTCAGCGCCGTTCGATTTTTATCTAGGCGATGGCAAATTAAGAGTGGAAGTGAAATCGGCTCAACTGAGGTGGGACAAACATATGAAACGTTGGCAAGCAAACTTTCATCACGTGAAACGAGCCGAATACGACCTCCTTTACCTTGCGATTTACACCCCGTCGGGGATCTACGTGTTTAAACACAATCATGAATACGGTGAATCTACGACTGGGAAGAAACAGGAATCATGTGGTGGACAAATCAATGTTTATGGTCCAAGGAATCAGGAGTCGATTGAGGAAGCGACCAGGGTCGTGTTGGAAAAGATGGGCTCGATGTTTGTCAAGTACGTCGCTTTGGATACCATCGAGGTGCCTATAAGCGTGACTCGCGAATCGTACAAAGATGTACCGTTTGCAACCCTATCTCCCACAGAGCGCGGTGATATACTTGAAAATGCCGTGCGATATGATGTCGTAGAGGTAACGACTGGGGAGAAAACGTATGACCCCGATCCAGGTAAAACCATCACAGGAAAAAAGCGCGGAAGAAACCAAGCGCCGTTCGATTTTTATCTAGGCGATCACAGACAAAGAGTGGAAGTGAAATCGGCTCAGCTTACGTGGAACAAATCTATGAAATGTTGGGAAGCAACGTTTCGACACGTGAAACGAGAACAGTACGACCTGCTTTACCTGGCACTGTACACACCGTCAGGAATCTACGTTTTTAAACACGATGATAAGTATGGTATATATACGCTTGGGAAGCAACAGGAATCGTGCGGTGGTAAGGTCTATGTTTTTGGTCCACAGAATGAAGAGTCGATTGAGAAAGCGACCATGGCCGTGTTGAAAAAGATGAGCTCGATGCACGTGAAAACAATCGAATTTGATGAGTTAAAAAGAAGCGATTAGTTTAGTTGTGTGAGCAGAATGTATTCGTTTCAGTGCTTGTCATGGGAAATTCAGAATAAATCGCCACCCCCATTCAAACGGAAGATCACAAAGGATCTGCATGTGTTCGAAGAAGAGACGAGTGTGATTCATTGTTGTGGCCGAATGGAGAACGGCGAGTCTATTCGCGTCGCGATCATTGGGTTTCATCCACATTTTTTCGCACGCATCACTGAGGAGAACTTCGATCGTGTCGTGCGAGATCACGTGTACACGTACAACACAGAAAAAGGAGACAAAAAAGCGAAAGCACAATTTGAAGATTGGTGGATTAGAGAAAGAGAAATTGTGAAAACGACCATTTATCAGGGTTTCAAAAACGGTGAAAAGGATGAGGTGTTGAAAATCACCTGTGCGAATCAAACAGTCATGCGGAATTTGATCAAAGCTTTGGATAAATTTGAGCTCTTCGATGTGAAACAGGACATTTTGTGTTCTTTCTACCACCAAACCAATATCAAACCATGCGGATGGGTCACAATTAGCGATGTCATGTCTTTCGAAAACGAAACTCCTTTTGGATATGAGGAGTCGAGATGTTTCCATGATTATGCAGTTCGAATTGAAGATATCAGCCCGATCGATAAGCTCGAGTTCGCACCATTCAAAATTTGCAGTATTGACATCGAGGCGTTTTCTCGGATTCTTCCTTCAGGCATTTATCCATTTCCAAATCCAGAGGATTCATCACATCAAATTTCATGCATTTGTGTGCGAAAAAGGCTAATCACACAAAAACAAGAGGAGGGTGAATATTGTTATTTTTCTTATCGTGAACTGGATGAGAATCGCCTCGAGCAGCTGTGCGAACAAGAACAATTGAATGTCTCACAGAAAGATTCTAAAATTTGTAAGTCAGAACGAGAAATGCTATACGAGTTTGCAGCATTCTGCGAGAGAGAACAATTCGACATTCTTATAGGTTGGAACACACTTGGTTTCGACATGAAATATTTGTATCATCGTTTTAAATTACACGGCGTCGATCATCACAAACTAGCCAAGTGGGGTCGCAAAGAAACTTCACGACCAATTCGCTTGGATGAAATAACTCTGTCTACCGCGGGCGCTGGTTTCAATCAATTTAGTTTCTTCAACATTTCCGGGGTCTTTCAAATGGACGAGTTGGTGGTGGTGCGTCGTGACAAGAAATATGATACCTACAAACTTGGATCCGTTGCTCAAATTCTGCTGGGTGATACGAAGATGGATGAACCACCATCCGAAATACACAGAAAATCTCAAGGAACTCCCTATGAATTATCAGAAATCGTGGCGTATTGTATGAAAGATACCAAATTGCCGGATGAAATCGCTTGCAAATTGGAAAGCTACATGAAAAGCTTCATGTTTGCAAATCTCGCTACCGTGCCAGTAAGCTATCTGCTGACGCGAGGAGCAAATGTCAAGACGTCATCGTTTATAACAAAAAACGTGAGGGCACGTGGAATGATCATCAGCAACAAGTCGAAATGGTATAACAAACTCGAGGGGAAATATGAGGGAGCGACTGTCCTTGATGCACGCAAAGGATTCTATGAGGATCCAGTGGCGACGCTTGACTTCAAAAGCCTCTATCCATCTATTTTCATATCGCAGATTTTAGATCCACATTTATTCGTGGAATCAGATGCATATTTGGGAATTCCTGGCGTGCAATACAAAAATCACAAATGGGTCGATAAGAAAAGTGGTCAAAAATTCAATTACTCGATTGTTTCCAATGGAAAGCAACTAGGTTTCCCAGCTGTGATGCCAGAAATCATGGAAGGGCTTTGGAACGAACGTGACGCCGCAAAGAAGAAAATGAAACAGGCCGCTAGTTACACTGAAAAATCCGTTTTTGATGGCATTCAGCTAGCAGTTAAGCTGCTGATGAACTCAATCTATGGATTTTTTGGCGCTGTGCAGGCATCTTCAATCCCACATCTACCACTTGCGATGATTTGCACGTTCACGGGGCGAAAATTCATTGACGAATCACAAAAGTTCGTGTTAGCAAAATATGGAAATTTCGATGACAACGAAAAAGTTCGAGCTATGGAGTTGAAAGAGCGAATGAAGCTGGAATTGACCGACCTGGAATGTGAGAATGTTGTCAACGTATATGGCGACACAGATTCAATATTCGTCAAGTGGAAAGTATCTGATGAGGCAAGGTCCCTCGGGCAAAAAGCGATTTTGGAAGAGAATTTTAAACAGTCCGAGCTTGCGGGTGAGGAAATTACAAAATGGTTACTCGAGATGCACTGTCCGGTTCCTAGAAGGGTCGAGATGGAGTTCGAAAAGGTTTATTATTCGCTTGTCAGCTACTCGAAGAAACGTTACATTGGGTTGCTCTGGACCAAGACGGACAAACCTGATTACATAGATTACAAGGGTGTGGCGCCAGTGCGCCGCGACACGCCTAAGATCGTCAAAAATGTCATTATTAAATGTATCGATTTGATTCTAATACAACAAGATCGTCCAGCCGCATTCGTTCTTCTAGAGGAGACGTTCGCTCGAATTGCACGTGGAGATTACGAGATATCTGAATTTGCAAAAACTGGCGCCGTTTCAGACAAAGAGTATGTCGGCTCCATCATTCCACCCGCAGCGCAGGTTGCTAATTTGTTGAAGGAACGAGGTTTACCAGTAGGAGAACGTGTTGAATACGTTTATGTTGTTGGCGATCCCAAATCAAAAGCGTCAACAAAAGTTGATTCTCCGGATTACATCAAGGAAAACAATCTCAAAGTTGACACCAAATACTACATGTCCAACCAATTTCGAAAACCGATTCTTGAGCTCTTGGGACCCGCGCTCAATGGGCTTGAAGAGCTGCTGGACAGGTATACGAAGGTGTTTTCCGATGATGTGAAGTATGATGAAAGCAAAGCTCGCAGACTGGCGCATCAAAAAGAGATGAATGTCAGGCCGATTACCTCATTCTTTGCACCTAATAAATAAAAACTTAGAGCTTTACAACCTTTATTTGTCAATTCTATTCGCTTTTTCTCTCTCCATTTTCTCTTCGTCTCTCTTCCTTTTCTTTTCTTCTCTTACTTTTTGTTTGATTGCTTCTTCCTGAAGCCTGGTACTACAATTGATGCCGAATACAGTGACTTGCCCATAGTCGACGTTGTAGACGCCATGCATACGATTCCCCGGGAAGATGGCTGCACGAGTCAGTGTTTTACTTGGCGAAAGGAACAAGCAGAACGCAGTCAGAATCTTCTTCTCGAGTGCAAACTCCAGTTGACTGAACTGTTTGCACGCAGCCTGTATCTCATCAGGCACGGAACATTCTTGCATCTCCTCCATGTCGAGACAGTGTGCTGGGACGGTTTCCTCTGATAAGTCGTGAAACCTCACGAGAAACGTATTTCCCTTGTCGGTTGTGGAAAGGATCGTCCCAGTCCGTTCGACGTCGCCGTGAATCTTCACAGTGCAATCCTTTAGGTTGGGGCTCTGGAGATCAATCTTGTTCTCAAGATTGCGAAGCGCCTTCAAGAGATCATCATATGACGGTCGGTAGAGTGCATTCTTATGAAGTGCCTCAAGTCGTTTCCTGTGGATGACGAGCTGCACAACAATGCTTGTGCACCGATTAGACGACGGAGGAATCAAATAGATCACTGGGCCGTATTGCTCCTGCGTCTTCTGGTCGTCCCCGTCAATATGGAAACGCATGTTGCGACTGCCGTGTTTCGAGAGGACAAAGTTATTTGTGTGTATGGTCGAAGAAGTAAAGAGACTGAAGGCGTTGGTGAAGATTGTTTTGACAGACTGCCTCTGACGTAGACCGAATGCCGTACGCAGGATGTTATCGAAGCAGTCAGTGTCCCTAGTTAGACAGAAGTCTTTTGTTGTGTAGGATATCTTCTTGTCCTCGAGGTCTAGCCAGACTTTCTGCGTTGGGTCTTTCACAAGCTCGCTGATAACCGCTGTGTTGTTGTTTTGCGCGACGGTGTACGAGAAGGTACCCGCGAACTGTTCAGAGCGGAGGTATTCATTCTGTGCAATCTTGAGAACGTTCGTTAGAAGGCTTATTAGAGCTTCACACTCAGTTGAGGATAGCGAGGGAAGGCGTGAACGCACAGTCCACATGTGTCATGGTGTCGCGAGGGGTGGAAAAACATGCCCGACAAAGAAAACTGTGGGTGACCACAGGGGATCACTTTCACCTGCTTACCGATCCCGAGCAGTCCACGCTATAGTGTGTCCACTCGTGGCCGGCCGAGGGAGAGTTGCAAGTCTAAGCGTTTACGGACCCAGACCGACTCCCGTGCTGGTATGGCGCCCAAGACGGAAGAGTGGAATAATGCGATAGCGGAGGAGGATGCGGTGGCTCTTGTTCGGGAGATGGCCCAGGCTGGCGACGCAAGAGCGATGCGGATCTTGGGAGTAGCGTACCGCAATGGGAAGGGGGGGGTGAAGAAGGACTTTGAACAGGCCTTTATATGGCTTAGTAAGGCGGCGGCCTTGAGGGATGTGACTAGCCTCACTGCGTGTGGAGTTGCCTATCTGTTCGGAATGGGCGTCGAGCGCAGCATCAGCCGCGGCCTCTCCATAATTGGTGTGGCGGCCGGCATGGGGTCGGAGCAAGCGTGTGGCATTCTCGGTCATGCGAACGAGGAGGGAAAATACGGTTTCGACAAGAACCAGGAGGAGGCCTTGCGGTGGTACCGCGAGATGCAAATGTGTGTCGCGCGTGACGCCTGCGAGAAAATGCGCTTCAGGGCGGCAGCTTGCCTAAGTGGCGAATAGAGATTTGTCCTGTAAGCTTTGAAGACGTGAACGGAACGTGGGTGCATGTGTGTGGGTTATGGTTGTGTTGCTAGTGTCAACGCTTTTAATTAGTACTTTGTGTAAAATTTGCAACATATTTTTTTGTCACATAACATATGAAATGGAGTGGTCAGCGTTAGAGAGTACGTATGCGTTGAAGAAATCAGATGAACATGGAGGAAGGGATGAGGTTTTGACAGAGCAAGCCAAGAATGTGAGTTTCGATGAGATGTCTGCAAATTACATTAGTGACGTCATGAGTGATGTGACTGAGGTATTTAAGCAGAGTAAAACTCCTATTGAAATGGTTTTGTCGTTAATAACTGTCCTAACAAAGGGTGATCGTGGTATAATTTTTGGGACTATACTTGTGATTATGTCGCTTGCGTTACTTGCATTACAACCAGATAAAGAAGCAACGGTGAAAAGTGACGCTTAATTTCAACTTAAAAATTCCTGAACTTTCTGTAAGAAGGTTCACATATGGTGACACAATACAAATATTGCGCAGGTATACTACCGTATTGTTACTTCAATCATTCCTTATATTTCCTTTTAGGCAAGTCTAAGCGAAACAATAGGTTGATCACATTCTCTGGAAAGAATGACGATCTTGAAAACGATCCGCGAGAGACTGCAGCAAGAGAAGGATATGAAGAGACCCTTGGGTGTTTATTGGACAAGTCTTCAATTCTTGAGCTTGTTAAGAAGTGTGAGCGAGTTCTAGTTTCAAAAACGCCAAGGGGCATGCCGTGTTATACATACGTTATAGAGATTCCGTTCAGGAGATATTACACTACTTCTTTCAATAGAACTCGTGAATTTCTGCATTGTATGGGAATAAATAAGATGTATCATTTGCAAGAGATGACAGACATAAAGTGGTTATGCTCGAATACGATGTTTACTAAAGTGAGGAAAAATTGGGAAAGAAGTGGCATTTTGACGTGCAACGAAGAATGGGAAAAGTTATTATCGCTGGTGAAGTCATCACAGGCAGTTTCTACCAGTTGGAGACGTATTGAGGAGAGCGATGATGATGACACTGACGATATATCTAGTCTTTGGGGTCAAACGAGCCTATAGTCTGTCCCTCTGAAACCACCATTCCGAGAAAAGAGTTGAACGGTTCAACAGTATCATCCGCACTGGGCTTTGGTAATAGATCTGGTTGCAAACTGTTCAATTCATTCTTGAAGTTCGCTTCCTTAAAATTCTTTTCAAAGAATCTGTTGCTTGAGAACGGTGACGGACCTTCATATTTTTTTGGCTTCAGTGCTTTCTCAATTTTAGGAGTGGCATTTTCTATTTTCGGCATTAAGCCATTGTCCACGTATTGGACTGGAATCAGGATTTGTTGTAATGTTTTTATTTGTTCGTCAATTTGCTTATCGACCTCAGGTGGGACGTAAGGATATACGGGACGTGTCTCTTTTTTGTCAACTTTTTTGTCGACACCTCTGTCCATGACAATTAGTTTGTTACTGAGCACGAAGAGAAGTAGAATCACAACAGCAATTGTTACGATTAATATCATTTACTGTTATAAAACATCTTTTTTGTACTTTTTTGGGCCAAAACATTGATTAGGGTCATTATTTTGTGTATGATATTACCAGTCTTGTATTACCATTGTTCGCAATAATATTGTTTTGTTCACGTTCCTTATCAGGTCGTTTAATCCACAATTCAAGGACAGTGCACCATTGAATTGAAAAATTTTGTACTGATGAATTTGGTATGAGAGATTTCGCTCTGAAATACAAGGGTATACCGTCTCTATACCCGGAGTACAGAAAGTACCCCCCCCCCTTGGCCTTTCCATCTTTTGATGAAATAAATCTAAACATTGGCTTTGGTGTTTTTTTCTGTTTTGTGTACGTATCAGTAGGGTTAGCCATCTCATCAAGTTTCTTAAGTTCTTTTATTATTTTGTCTTTTGATTCTAAATCAGCTAAGCCATCGACCTTTATGCAGACAAAGCCCTCTTGTATGTTAGTTTTTCTCCAGAGGGCAAGATCGTCATTTTTGCTATTATATGCCGTCTGAATAGGTGTTTTAGTCTGTGCATCTGTCTTAACTTTTGTTGCGGGAGTGGGTTTTGTTTGCTCTTTATCTTTTGTCATTCGCGCTTTCATATTTTATATATTGTTTTTTTTAAATCATTCTAAAAGTGCGCTTAAAAGTAAGTTGTTTATATAAGTTCGTACTCTAGACATGACATCTTCTGGTGAGATGAAGATAACATTCTATTCTACCAGTTCAAAAGAGGAGAACAAGTCGAAGTATCCCAAGCAGGTCAAGACCTCATACACGATAGCAGATGATGGGGGAACAGAGATCAACTTTGGAAAGCCGTTGAACAATATGCGACCGAAGACACCAGTTGAATTTACACAGGCAAAAGAGAGCAGGGTTGTGTCTGATGCTGACCAAATCAAAGAAGATATCATGGATAAGAAGTTACGGAACGGGGAGAAGATAGAGAGTCCTAAAAGGTCAAGAAGTGGTCGAATCGTCAAGAATCCTGACAGGTACGAGCCTGTAGAGAACGTTGTGGACGACTATGATGATAATGATTATGATTCGGATTATTCGTCTGAGAATTAATCTAAAAAATAAGATGTGAAATTAATAACGAAAAATGTCACTGATCAAGTATTATAACTTATTAATGTTTCAAGTTTCAGACACAGTCTTAGAGGTACTGGGTGAAGATACTAATATCACGGATTTTTCAAGCAACATAGTGGAGGACGGTATGACTGTTTCTGAGCTAAGCGAGTACCAAACACTGTTAGCAAACACAACCGATTTGGTTTTCAAAGTGAAGACCATGACAATACTACCACCTGGTACACTTTTCACTGGCCTACTTACGTTAGATTTCAACAGTTGTACAAACATTACTCAGATTCCAACGACTTATCCGTCAACTCTAGAGAGCATCAAAGCTGCAAGCACCAAGCTATCATCCATACCATCGGTGTATAACAATCTTAGACTGCTGGATGTATCTAATTGCAAAAGAATAGCGAGTGTTAGCATCCCCACGCTGGAAACGCTTATCATGTCGCATAGTGCCATCACCGAGATTACACAACTTGACAACCTTGTCAGAATTATTGCTCTAAATACAAAGATAACCACCATTCCTGCATCTCCCAATCTCGTGGTTGTCATGTGGAATGGAATTGCGAATTCAATTCTCACCATTGACTCCACGAACACATCAATCGTCCAGATTCTTACTTCAGGCTCAGAGGCCAATGTCTCCTCTCAAAATGGGGTAATCACATCTTTGATGCTCTGAGAAACTATTTAATTTCACTCAACTGTTCACGTTTCATTTGCACCCATTCGTCCGAACTGATATTTAGGATCGAATCATCTACCACTGATAATCTATTTTTCATGTCATCAAGTGACTTCTGGGTTACAGGATCCGAAACACTCCGCCAGTGACGTTCGCAGACGTTCGAACAGTCGTCATTCTTATGATATTGCAAACAATACTTTTGTTTGGAAGTGGCTCGATCCTCAGAAGCAGCTTTCAAGGCTGCAGTGTGAAATAGCATGTGTGATTTGCATCTTACTGCTTGTTGCTTCTCTTTGTCTTCTCCTTCAAAATTCGTCATTGAAATTTCATCTGGTGGGTTTATGCAATACGAGAACTGACACTGGTTCTTTCTAGACATGAAACAAAGTGGATTCTTCTTATCTTTTTCATCACAATATTTTCTTATTTTCTCATCGCTAGTTTGACGGACACTTTCAACAATCTTTTGAAATGGTCTTTTTGGTTTGTTTGCAGGCACAACTCCTAACTGAAGTAAGAATGCATGATTAGAGTCGTCTTGTGGTGTCTCCTCGTGTATTCCGTAAAGGTATGTACAGTCCTCACCCCCCGGTGGACCAACGCCTTCTGATTTGTTTGCACTGAAGAACGCAGTCATTAAAGCTGCGCAAGAAATCACTGGCAGACTAAATGACATCAACTTGTCAGAAGCAGTCTTTTTGGGAACAAGAATCCCTGCTATGCCTCCCACAAGCATGATTGGGAGGAAGCTTTGAGAAGCGAAAAAGAAACTAGTGACGAAAAATAGTAACGAGACCATGACAAATATAGCTTTGTTACCATTCGATTCATTAGCAAGCTCTTCTGGAGCGAACACACGAGTATTCGTAAGTGAAAAAAACAAACTAATAACGAACAAGTTTATGATTGTGTTAGGGTTCATTTTGCCCGATTCCGAATCGTATGAAGTCAGTCCATCCCTTCCTAAGCCCACTTGGTTGATACCGTGGTGGTGCATTATTGAGGTTAGACAACTGAAAACAAACGAAGCAAAAAAGATTCCCACCTGTGACTTATATCCCTGTGTAGCAAAGGAAATCAATGCTGCGAAAAGAGAAATATAGAAAGATATCTTCCATGTTGCATTCACAAGTGCGGAATCTCCTTTGTAAGCGATGAAAGGTAGAGTTTCTATATAATTTGGTGGTACGTCATTCTGTACAACTGCGAGACTACCAAATCTGGTGGGGGGATTAATTTGATTTTTGCCGGTTCCAAAACTTGTTCTTGCCCCTGTCCAGTTTTCGTTTTCATAAGCAACAACTTGACAGTTTGCTCCACTTAATTCTATGCTTGTTACTTCGTCAGTCCAGGTAGGTGAAGCATCCTCAGCTTGAAAGTGAACGTCAGAAAGTATTAGACCCTTCACTCCAAGCATTTCTTGCTTTATTTTTGCAGTGCCTGATTGATATTTGACCTTTAGGTTACATTTTTCTAATATCGATACGGAAACGTTTTCTTGATTGATTTCTCTATCACAAGAGTTATCACAATCTTCTGGGTTCTCTGTTTCCGGGCAGCTGCAACCAGGCGCGAATTCGTAACGAATCGTATCATCAGCTTGATTTTTCAGGAGAACCTGGCAGTGATTATCTTTATCTTGCATTTGAATCTTCGTTATTTTGTCATATGTTACATTCGAGTCAGTAGCACTGTATGCAATAGTCTTTTCGGTGCCATTTTTATTAACAGTCAGATTCATCTTACATTTGTCTACACTCTGATCCAGGGTTGCAGCCTGCTTAGAGTATTGGTCGTACTTGAACAATGTAAGGAATGGCACAACACATAGGGTTGCAGCTGGTATGAAGGCGGCTCTTCCAAAGGTTATCTGCGATGTGATCAAACTAGTGATTCCAAATACAAGTGTGATAGACGCATTGTTAATATCGTACCATGCTGTCTGACTGCTTTCTTTGCTTACATCGATATTTGAGAAATGATTGAAGCTATAAAAGGCAGACATCAAGAGAAGTACAATGCTTAGTGACTTGCTACCGCTACCACCATGGACAGAGTTTATTTTGGGTAACACAAGAAGTACAGTCATAATCGAAAATAAGGTGAGGAATCCAATTCTTACTGTTCTAGAAATGCTAAGGTCATTGTTAGCAAATACGAAAGTACAGAGAAGCCAAAGAACAAGAATTGCAAACTTGATTACAGACTTGAGAGAACGGCCACGTTTCCCATTGTTATTGCCCTGGGTTTCGTTGTTATGCCGGCTAGAGAAGGGGATCAAAAGGAAAAGAAAAAGACAAATGCTTGCTGCTATGGTGAAAAACTTAAGACTTACATTTGAATCCAGTGAATCCCAACCCCAACCGGAATTCAAAAGTTTAGGATTGACATCAGACAGACTCGTGCTGATCTGCACCAGGAAGAAGATAACGAACAAGATTCCGCTTAATATTGAAGCAACCCTTTTGAAAAAAAATGGTTTCGACTCAACATGTTTAAACTCGTTGGCATACGACATTAATGAAAAGGTCAAACTAAGACCTAAAAGAGCAGGCAATGATGCTGAGCTCCAGGTGGTTTTGTCAGTCCCTAATCCTAACCATGAGTCTTGCATCCATTCGTCACTGGTGCCTTGAGCATTGTGATAAATGAAAATAGCCGCCTGGGACACTGCGATCAAGACGAAAAATACACTGTCTACAGAAAAGTTTGGACTCATGAAACCAGCCGATGCAAACAACAATGTAAGAGAAGCGTTTAAGAGAAATGTTTTCTGAGCAGTGTCCATTTGTAATGATTCGTAGTAAACCGCCCCCTTGACCGCCTGGTCGGGGTCCTCCTCGACGATGTCCCCTTCAAAAAGTTTCTTGTGAGTCCTGCAAGTCGATGTAGTCCCTTGTTCATCATGTTTGATGCTGAAATATCCGTGTCCTTTTTTTCGCATATTGCTCTTGCATTGTATACCAATGTACTCTTTGCACTGGGACGAATTTTCAGTCTCATACTCTTCTATATAATCTTCCCCGTACTCTACTTTAACTCGTTTCTCTGGACACATGAGAATGGATTTGTGCCGATTGGTTGCTGCAACCATCATAAAAACCATACAAAATATGATCATGTATGTCAGCACTAAGTATGGTCTGGTGTTAGGGGTACGTGCAGAAAATCCAGTGAGAATCGAAGCATATCCTATGAATAATGCGATCCAGAGAAGCGATGCAGAGTCATGTTTTTCTACTATTACATCCCGGGTGGAACAATCGTCATTATCTGCTGTAGCATCATTGAGTAATTTGACCGATGCGATCATTGCAATAAATGAGACTATCGTGTTGATGTTTGGCTCGATTCCCTCCGTCTGCAAGTCTTTAATATTCTTAAGTACATAAACAGAGCACGTGGCGATGAGTGTATGAGTATACATGAGTGTCCACTGTGAGTGTTGCCCAAGAGTACATGATGGACATGAAATTTCTGCCATTTTCCATAACAAAATAATTAATTACAGATTATGCATGCGCTTAATTGAAGACTCTTTTGTTCTGTGACAAAAGTATCATGAGTGAGATTGCTGATCTTATGGCCAGTAATGATCCTATGGCAACACCTGTCATGTCTCTTGGACCCTCACCACCCTCTCCGGTAAACACATCTCACGAAGCAACTAGTAACACAGCAGCCCTGCACGAGAAGCAAATAGAGCAAATGTCGCCATTGGCAAATCTTATCCCAGATCAGAAGAGGGGGGTGTCAAAAAGCAAGCTAGGAGTTGATCAGAAGCTTTCTATAATCGTTAGTATTTGTGCTTTCATAATCTTAATACCAAATGTACAACAACTGCTAGTGAGCCAGCTCCCTGTATTAACAACCAATACTACATTGCATGTAGTAGCTAACTCGGCATTGATTGGTATACTCTTCATGTACATGAAAGATCACATTAGTGATTTGCTCTGAGTGCACATGTGAGTGTAAATCGAACCATCACTGAAGGCGAGAATGCACCAGCTGTACGCACAGAGTGAGTTGCACCTTGCGGGGATCGAGTACACGTTATCTGCATGTGACTCTGCAATCACGAGAATGTTCAGACAAGCCCAGTTGTCCAGTGCAATCAACACCTCGGTTCACGAGGGCAACATACAAGAGGTTGAGGTACTGCTGGGGTGCTTTACGACGGCTTGGCTGAAGCGGTGGTCACAAACAGATATCACATCCAGGCAATGTGTCGATATGAAGAGAGCCTTCACGCATGTCATAAACAGTGTCATTGAGGCGATGCTCCGGAATGGTGTGCTTGCAATGCTGACCCCGCCGGAAATGAACCAATTGTACAAGGACTTGAACATTGCATGTGCGTACAAAGTATCCAAGTGTTACGAAATCGACTGCCCCGTATCAATCGACAGCCTTCTCAACATCCTCTATTCCACAGCAAGAGTGCCCCGCCTGAACATTCGGGTGGTTCAAGTCTATGCGCATGTGATCACATGCCCCGGTGACCCCCCCTGGCTAGCTAATCCTAACCAGCTCAAGGTCCCGGCTCCCAACAAGGACATAGTATCTGTATTCACCCTTACATACCTCAACCCCCACCTAGTAAGACTCGCAGAACAGAAGTCCCCCAACGATCTGATCAACCATCTGAAAGGCGTGGACATGCTCGCAATGTTTGACAATCAACTTCGGTGGTTGTACACTATCATACTCCACTTTCATACGAAATCGATCTTGCGTCTAGCATATTGCACAGCGATTGTCTATCGTGCCACTCCGTGGGTCTCTCGAACTGTGTGGCCAGATATTACCAAAGGGCAGCGTGACCCACCATCTGTTGCTGATCAGGATGGTTTAAAGCACCAGCGTTACGTCACTTTGTTCAACACGATCGAGTCAAATGAGACGAATATCTCAAATGTCAAAATAATGGGTCACAGCGTTTGCAAAATGGAATTGTTCTTGGGAATGCCCTTGCTATCAGCCTACTCAAGGAAGCGTAAGCACGGAGAAAGTAAGCACGGAGAAAGTAGATCACAATGATTTCTGTCTTGCTTGCTGCTGTGTTCATTGTCACAATCAAGAGTCTCTACCCTTATAACCTTGTTTAGGAACCATATAATCATCCCCGTACCGCCAAACAAGGGTTTCGTGTACATTTTGAGGCGTATTCACATAAAGGTGTGGTTTCTTCCACAGATGCTTTATGGGAAGCCCAACCAGCTCTTCAGAAATGTTGCTGTTTTCACCTGTTGAACCAATAATTATACCCATTTCTTTTTTTGTTATGTTTATTTAAAAGTTAGACAATAGGCAAGTATTAGAAAGAATGTCACTTCTTAGACAAGGCGATTTGTCACCATGGAACTCAATGCTCATTGTAGATTTAGCTGAAGAGCGCGGATCAGAGGTGCTCACTGAAGCCGAAAAGGGGTGGGATGACCGGGACACCGTGGACCAGCTCATTGTGCTTTCGTGGCTTAAAAGGAATCACATTGTAGAGGGAAAATGACTACAGAGGAAACACTCCGGAACCCTAATTTAGTGCAATTGCAGAACACGGTCATAGGGCAGATGTGATTACTTTTCATATTAAAACGAAGTTGTTATGAGTAACCAGTAAAATGGACTTGAGTAAATACCATCTCACCCCCTGGATCCAGGAGTGTATAGAGGCACCCCTGGTACCACAAAGGTCACAAAAGTGGTTTGAACTAAGAAAAACAAGGATAACCGGCTCCATGTGTGACACACTTTTAGGTACAAACAGATTTCAGACGTGGGATCAGGTTGTTGCTGAGAAGGCTGGTTGCCCCGTGGAGTTTAAGGGCAATGTAGCAACGCAACATGGAATTGATAACGAAGACAAAGCAATTAAACTTTATGAGAAAGAAACTGGAAGGAGTGTCGTGGAACTGGGTCTGACACAACACCGTTTTATTGACATCCTGGCTCATTCACCAGATGGAATTTCATTGAAGTCCCAATCAGACGATCGTGTGGGTGACGATGAACCCGTTTTGCTTGAAGTAAAGTGTCCATTCACGCGGGAGATCAAAAAGGGGAAAGTTCCAAATTACTACATGGGGCAGCTGCAACTTGGATTGTTTGTTTTTGATGTTAAGAAGGCCCACTTTGTTCAGTACAAGGAGACACCATACACTCTTGATATCACAGTGGTTGAACGAGACGAAGAGTGGCTGCAAAGAAATATGCCACTATTCGAGCAATTTTGGAAGGATGTTGAATACTGGAAAACCGTGGGATGGAAGAAACATCCGTATGTGCAAAAATCACGTCCTGACCTCGTGTTTCAAAACATGGGAAGCCTTTGTGATGATGTATCAAAACGTCAAAAGTTTGATGTATAAAAAAAATAATTTGATAAAGAAAGCATGTCAGCAGAGATTCAGCTAGTCTCATCTCCATACAATGACTTACCACAAGGGGCCTTGCAGTTGCCACTGGCACCTTATTGGGATGGAATTTCAGAGAAGCCCTTGCCTAAAAGAACGGAAAAAAAAGACATACGACACTCACATCTCATGTGTCGTCAAAAGAACCTTGGGAAAAATAAAATACACAACCTCATTTGGAAGGTCGACATGCCCCAACACCTCAATTACGTCAGGTACGCTGAAGACGGAGTGTACGATTACACGGATAGTGCAGTAGAATGTAGATGGGCATGCGACCAGAAAAACTTCCCAACAGATGGCAGATGTTCGGGCGTCACGTACGGAAAGACGGGGACATGTGAGCTATTTAAGACTTATAACGGTGGAGACGTCTCAGCCCTGTGCGAAACGTCCTCTGAACATGAAGTACATCATAGCATTCTTTTCGGCAGCCCAATTGACCCCGTCTGGGCTGTCAGAGAAGAGCACCGCAAAAAAGAGATCGACATGGCTAAACGAAGGCAGGAAGCTACCTGTGGAGTAGGATATGGTACATGGAGGAAGGGTGGAAAACGATGCCCTGAAAACGATTGTATAAATAATAATCATGCACACGACAATATAGCTGGTGCAAAAAAAGAGTGCAAATACAGGGGGGGGGTCTGCGGTGGGATCATGCAATTTCATGATGGAAAATACTACTTACGACGAAGCGATGACGAAGATTACACTGCGGAAATTGTAGCGCTCGATGACTTCATTGACCTGAACAAACACTCGCATTTTTGTGCAAAGGACTCGGACTCGGGCTCGGGGGGGGATAGTGAGGGGGAGAGGGTTGGTGGTTCAGGCTCAGACTCGGACTCGGGCTCGGGGGGGG
>Ga0209666_1001573_pt1 | contig 17459 bp, 7 predicted proteins | sample SaaInlV_125m_DNA_FD_184679 | JGI IMG/M metagenome (GOLD analysis project Ga0209666, IMG submission 184679) | Marine microbial communities from expanding oxygen minimum zones in the Saanich Inlet - Saanich Inlet SI037_S3LV_10m_DNA (SPAdes)... | ecosystem: Environmental > Aquatic > Marine >...
GACGACGCAGATAAAAAAGTACGGCGCGGCGGCGACGCTCGGATTGGCGACGCCGGCGACGACGCACGCGAACGCCGCGAGAGGCATCGCCAAGCGTCTCTCGAAAAACAAGCGTATATCGTCACCGCGACTGTGAGGGCTCGTTTCGTTTCGTTCATGTATTCCTTCGCGGGGTGCTCCAGAAGAAGCGTCGGAAGTCGGAAGGAGCGTCTCGCCGTCTCCGCCGTCGCCGACGTCGCGAAAAATTTCTCGGTCGAGTCGGCGATGAGCGCGCGCGTTGAGCGCGCCGACGAACATCGCAACGAGAAACGGTGCCGTTTCCGCGAACATCTCGTGCGCGCCGTGAAGCGGCTGGAACCCCAGCCACCGTAACGCCGTTCGGAGTTTCGAAGTGCGCGGCCACTCGGGCCCGAACGCGGCGAATGCGATTTGCGCGAGGCACTCGCCCGCGATGGCCGTCATGGCGAGAAAAGTGCTCCATCGCCAGAGCGCCACCCTCGCCGGGTCGTCCGAAGGTCGACAGGGGGCGTTAGGGCGGTCCGAAAACCTCGTCTTGGCGCCGGCGAGCACGCGCTCCGCGCCGAAGAGCACCAGGAAGGCGAGCGATATCGCGCTCGGCCGCTGCGACGCCGCCTGGAACGTCGCCGCGACGAACAACGACGCCGAGGACAGCGTTTCGAACGCGTACCATGACAGACGCGCGTTCCCGCGTCTCGCGCGATGCGGCTCAGCCGGCTCGACGCCATCGCCGGCGCCCGTATCCTGCTCCATGGCCACCGTAGACACCGCGCCGGGGTCAGACGCACCCCCGGTGACCTCCGCGCCCGCGCACCGCGTTGTGATGGCGCGTCGTGAAGGCGGGAAATCTTCGCCGCGCGAACGCGCGTTTCTCGGAACTGGAGATACACCATACACGTGGTAAAAATGTTTTCGTGTTTTCGTGTTCGAAAGGCGAAGACTCGTCGTCGCCTCGTCCTTGATTACATCGTCCCCCCCGTTACCCGAACGCGAAACGCGCGTTCCGCGTCGTTTCCGCGCGAACCCCCTCTTTATCCGCGCGCTCACGCGGCGATCGCGCCGTTCGCGGCGGGCGCGACGTTCTCCGCCCCCGGGTTCGCGTCCGCCGCCTTTTTTCGCCCGACGGAAAACGCCCCCGGGTTGATGGCCACCGTCTTGGTGGTGTTGTTGGTCTTGTAGATGCCCACCAGCCGGTCCGCGAGCTCGAACATGTTGTTCCGCAGCGAGATGATCACGAACTGCGCGTTCTTCGTGCGCTCCTTGATGTAGTGGCCCACGATGGAGACGTTCTTGAAATCCAGCGCGGCGTCGATCTCATCCATCACGTATAAAGGCGTCGGCTTGTAGTGGTGCAGCGCAAACACGAGCGCCAGGGAACTGAGCGTCTTCTCGCCGCCGCTGAGGTTGGCGATGTTCTTCCAGGACTTCTTCGGAGGTCTAACGGAGAACACGATCCCCTCGGAGAACGGGTCGAGCGAGTCCACCAGCTCGAGCTCGGCGTCGCCGCCCAGCGTGATCATCTGGTACATCTCCTTCAGGCGCAAAGAGATGACGTTGAAGCCGGACATGAACTCGTCCAGGCGCGTCTTGCGCAGCGCGTCGTACGACGCGCGCGTCGCGTCGCGCGACTCCGTCACGGTCTTTAACTCCTCAGCGCGCTCCGAATACTCAGCCTCTTTCGTGGCGAATAGCTCGATGGAACCCATGTCGGGCTTCATCACGGCGAGCTCGGTTTCCAAACCCGAAACCAGCGACGCCTGCGTCTCGGCGTTCACCGCGTTGAGCGCGTCTGGCGAGAGGGGCGCGGGAACGTCGCGCGTCGCGTCGACGGCGCTTTTAGCATCCGAGAAACCCAGAAGCAACGCGGTCATCTCCTCCAGCTGTTTCTTCTGCTCCCTCGTGGTCTTCTCCAGCTCTGCTTGCCAGTGCGTGGCTTTGGCGGTCTCCTCAGTCAAGAGCGCGTTCAAATCGTCCAGTTTCGCCTCGATCTCCACCTCGACGTGTTTCGTGGCGGCGACGACGGCGCTCGCCTCGTCGCGCGCCGCCGCGACGTTCGCGAGCGCGCCGGCTTTTTCGTCAACCAAAAGCTGCGTCGCCTTCTGCGTCTCCATGACGGTCATGGCCTCGTCCTCGAGCGTCGCGAACGCCTCCTTCGTGGCCTTCACGTCCTCAGAAAGCGCGGCGCGCTCCACAGTGGCCTCCTCGATAGACTTGGTCACGCGCGCAGTCGCCTTGGCGTGTGAAGCCGCCGTCGCGCGCTTCTCGAGCATAGCCTCCGACGCCGCGGCGATGCCCTCCGCCAGCGACTTCACCGTCGCCCTCTGCGCGCGCAGCGCGTCGCCGCCGACGTCGTCCATGGCCTTCTGCAGCGTCTCCACCTCCGCGCGCAGGCCCGCCGCATCGCGCTGCACCGCCTCGAGCGCCGCGGTGGCCTCCGCCACCTCCTTCTCCAAAGCCTTGAGCGCGGCGGCGTCCTCCTTGGAGGTGGCCGCCGCCGCCTCGAGGTCAGCGAGTCGCGACGAGAGATCCGCCGCGCGCTCCTCGGCGGCGGCGACGTCGGCGCGAAGCTTCGGGAGCTGCCGCTCCAACTTAGCAACCGCGGTCTCGGCCTCCTTCGCCTCCTTCATGGCGGCGGTCGCCGCGGCCCTGGCCTCGGCGGCGGTGGCGGAGCTCTTCGCCAACTCCGCCTCCGCCTCGGCGATCGCCGCGGCGGCGGATTCGGCGTCATCCTCCGCCGCGGGCGCGGCGTCGCCCACGCGCATGCGCCCGCCCTTGGGCTTGGCGCCGCCGCCGGACATGGTGCCCGCGGTCTCGATGAGCTGCCCCGCGAGGGTCACGACTCGGCGTCTCTTGGCGCCGTCGTACGCGATCGCGCTCGCGGCGTCCAGGTCGTCCGCGACGGCGGTGTCGCGGACGCCGTAGTAAAACGCGACGGCGACTCTGTCGTCCGCCGGTTTTATGAGATCCATCAGCCTCGTGACCTTCTCCTTCGCCGCCGCCGCCTTCGCCTCGCGCATGCGGTTCTCCAGCGCCTTCTGCTTCTCCAGGATCAGGAACGTCGCGACACCGAGGTTGTTTGAACGCAGGTGCGCCACGCACGCCTGCGCGTCCGCGGTGGTCTCCACCACCACGTAGTCGAGCGCGCCGCACGCCGTCGACACCGCCACGTCGTACTTTGCGTCGATGGCGCCCAAGTCGCCCAGCCGCCCGAGCACGCCTCGCAGTTCACCGCGCGCCTTCGCCTTCATGAGCGACGAGACGATCACGCCCTTGCTCCTCTCGGCGTCCGCAGACGTGCGCTTCTGCTCGAGCTTGCCTCGCACCTCGCGCGCCGCGGCGGACGCGGCAGCCTCCTGCGCGCGAGCCGCAGCCTCCGCCTCGCGGCGCTCGAGCGCGCGCGCGCGCTCGGCGACGAGCGTCGCCTCGGCGTCGGCGATGTCCTCCGTCTTCGCCTCGGCGGCGGCGGTCGCCTTCTCCGCGCCCTGCTTCGCCTCCTCCAGCTTGCGCTTGGCCTCCTGCTTCTGCGAGACCAGCACGTCGCGCTCGGCGACGGCGACGTCCACGCGCGCCTTGGCATCCGCGATCTTGCCCTCCCAGGGCGAAAGCGCGCGCTGCGCCGCCTCGAGCGCCGCGCCGGCGGAGGCCATCTCGCCCTTGAGCGACTCGAGCATCGCCTCGAGCTTCTCCTCTTCGGCGCCGACGCGCGATTCCAGGCTCGTTTTCTCAGCCTCGAGCGCAGGCAGGGCCTCCTCGATCGCAGCCGTCTCCGCCGCCATGTCCTCGCGCTTCTTGGTGTCCTTGGCGAGCTTCTCGTCGAGCTTCTTGGCGCGCTGCTTCATGTTCTTCAAGTTCTCGCGGTGCTGAATGTCCTTCTTCTCAAACTCAGCAAACGCCGCCGTCGCCTTGGCCAAGTCGGCGCGCAGCGCGGAGAGCGCCGCGGCGTGTTCCGCGTACTGCGCCTCGAGCGTCTCGATCGCTTCGGAGTGCTCGTCGTATTTGCTCTTCTCCTGCTCCAGCTTCAAACGCAGGGACTCGCTCTCGGCGGAGACGCGAGCCATCTCCGCGCGCGCGTCGGCGGCGCGCTTCTGAAACAAAACCGATTTGGCCGCGGCGACTTCGCGTTCCTTCGCCATAAACGTCTCCGCCTCCGCCTTGGCGCCTCCGAGCGCGTCGCGCTCCTTCTCCACCAGCTTCAGGCGGTTGACCTGCCCCCCCCTCTGCTCGTTGAGCGCCTCCAGAGCCTTCGCCTTCTCCTCGATGGGCTCGACGTACTGGTTCGTGCCGATGATGTCCTCGAGGTACTCGAGCAGACCCTCGTCCCCGGGGTTCTGCGCCTTGGGCTTCATCATCGAGATCTGCTCAACCTCGCCCTGCAGGATGAGGAACCGGTTGTTGTTCAGGTCCACGCCGTGCGTCTTCAACAGCGTCGTCACCTCCGTGAAGTTGCTCGTCTTCGTATCGATGAAGTACTTGCTGGTGTTGTTCTTGTACGCCTCGCGCGCGATGACAAAGTCGGAACCGGGGACGGGCGCGAACGCCTCCTCATCCGTCGTCGAGTCGACAATCTCGTGGAAGTGCACCTCCACGCGCGCGTACTGCAGGTTCCGGAAATCCGTCGAGTTGTGGATCAGCTCGGACACCTTGTTCAGGCGGAGCTGCTTCGCGCGCTTGCCGAACACGAACAGCATCGCGTCGATCACGTTGGACTTGCCGGAGCCGTTCGGGCCCACCACGGAGGAGAAGGACTGCGGGCGCGGAGACGCGGAGGCGCGCGAGGAGAGACGACGGGACGCAAGACGAAGATGTGCGAGGAGACGACGGCGTGGGGGGGCGGGTCGTGGTCAGCCGTGGGACCGTCGGCGCGTGCTCGCGGAACGCGTCCACTCGTCTAGGGAGACGCTCGAAGCCGAGCCCGGATGCGGCGCGCGCCGGGGACCGGCGGTGCGGCGCCGCGCCTCGCGCGCGGAACGCAGCCGAGGGGGGGAACGAGACCGGGAGGAGACGCGCGCTCGAGCGCGCCGGGCGCGGGCTTGGCGTCCCCGCGCGTCCCCGCATCACCGCGCACGCGCCCACGAGCACGACTCTCGAGCGCGTGCCGACGCGTCGGGGCCTTGCCTCGCGGCGATCCACGTCGGTTCCACCCCGCGTCGCCCTCGTCGCCGGTGCTCCGGGCCGAAACCAAATCCTACCTTGTGGAACGGGCCGACGTGTTGCGCGCCGGCGTAGGACTTGAAGTTCTCCAGGACCATCTGCTTGATCACCAGGCGCTTCTTGGGCCCGGCATCGCTCGGTGCGGACGCCATGGCGGCGCTGCGCGTGGGTCGGGTGCGGCGACGGGGTCGACGCGCTCGGCGATATGCCCGAGCGCGCCTCGAGCGCGGACGCCGAGAAGCGCGCATCTTCTGGGGGTACCAAAAAAATCGAGCGTTCCCAGAAAAACGGTCATCAATTCCGGCATGCGGTGAAAGACGACAGTTTCTTTCCTTTTTCGCGAATGTTCATACAGTACGCCCATCAGGTTCGTCAAATGGCTAGGCTAGCTCGTCTACTGTCCGTTCTCCTCGGAGAGGCGGCAATGCTCCGGCAGCGCCTCCCGCGCCCACTCGCGGAGCAGCGCGTAGAGCGCCGCCGCGTGCTCGCTCGTGGGATGGTACCCGTCCTCGAAGTACGCCGCCGCCGCGACGGAGTGAGCAATCCCCGCGTCGCCCGGGAACATCGACGCCGATCCGCGCGCCGCGTCGAAGAGCGGCGCGCCTTGTTCGGTCGCGACGCGTCGCACGGCGTCGTTCAGGACAGACACCAGGTCTGTGAGCCCCGCGACGACGCCCACTTCGGGAAACGACACGGGAACAGGCTGCGTGCGCAAAAAAACGCACGCCTGGCTGCTCTCCCGATTACGTAAAACGAGCGTCTCTCTCGTCTGCGCTACAAGCGCGCGCGTTTGGTCTTCGAAGGCGGTTAATTTACCGTCGTCGTTCGAAGATCGAAACGCGTCGGGATCGAACCCGGGCTCGACGCCCCACCGGAACAGTTCCCAGATGATGTTCGGACCGATCAAGGTGGTGACTGGCCGAGTGTCTTTGGTCCACGCCAAAAACGCGGGAAACGCGTTTGCCACGCGCGCGGAAGTGGCGCTCGGTAAACCGTACGCTACGTACGGATTCGGTTGCGCGCCGGTTTTCCAATCCTCGGGTTCAAAGTAGGGCCCGTGTTGGCTCGACCCCATGAGCATCAGGAAGCCGGCGTCGCCCGCGCCGTTCGCGTACGTGCGCGGGCGACACGCGAGCGCCGTGCGGAACGCAGACTCCGAGGCGCAGCACTCGCCGGCGGCGTCGTCGGCGTCGCAGCACGTACCCGACGCCGGAGACTCCGGAGACTCCTCCGTCTCGGACAGAAACGGCGCCGCGTTTCGCGGGTACTGCCTCGGCACCGGCGTGGAGCACTGGAACGCGCATTGTTCTCGCTCGGACACCAGGGCGTTACACGCGGAGATGTGCATGAGCTTGTCGATGGAGTCGCCGAGGATGAACAGGTGCGCGCGCGCGTTCGGGTCGCCCGCGGCGAGCGCGCCCTCCGCGAACGGGCCGAGGGACAGATCCAACGCCGGGCAGCTCTCGACCGCGTCGTCGCACCTGCCGTACGCCGCCCCGAGCACCGCGCGGGCGTCCTCCTCCGCGAGGACGCTCCGCGCGCTCATCGTGGAGGGGAGGGAAGACGACGACGCGCGCGCGAGCCCGGCCGCGGGACGCGCCGAGGCGCGAGCCGCGAAAGCCGCGCACGCGCACGCGCTCGCCAGGAACGCCCACGAGACCGCGCGGCGGGCGTGCCGCGATGTCGCCGGACGCGCGGTCGTCCCGGGGTCGGACGCGGAGGTGGACGCGATATCCACCACCGCGGCTTTCCCCGCGATCGAGCCGTACGCCGCCTCGCGCGTCATCGCGGCGAGACGCGCGCCGCTGCCCGCGCGCTTCTGACGCGAACGCGAGAGTCGGACCGCGAAGACGCATCGGGGCTCTCGGAAAAATATGGGAAGAGCCGATTTTGCTCGAGAACGTACAAGTTGTAACACCTCATTGGACAAAAAACTCGTCGTTTTGGGTTTAAAACTTTCTCGAAGCCACGACGACGCTACGCGTGTTGAAGTTTTCTCGTACGACGCGACTCGAGGCAGTCTCCCGCGCGCGGCGTACCCACGCGGCGTCGCTCGGAAACCACACACGCAGAGGAGTGACGCGGTGCGTGCGCGTCTCGTACCCTCCTCGGACGTTTCTGCCGCGCGATCGCTCGGTCGCCGCGCGCCATCCTCCGCGCCGAGATCGACATTCGCCTTTCTGACCCACACGAAATCCACGCGCCCGCTCTCTCGCGCGTTCCTTCCTCGCGCGCAGACCTCTCCCGCAGCATGAACGTCCCCCACCAGGATGAGAGCGTCTCGCTCCTGGCGGCCAAGCGCGTCGCCGCGCCCGCCTCGACCTGGGTGCGCAAGGCCATCGCCGGCACCGTGCTCGTCGCGGGCTGCGCGGTGGCCGCCGTGGCGTACGCGCAGGCTGGAGCGTCGGCCAACACCCACGCCGTGCTAGGCGCGGGCGCCCCGCATCGCCTCTCCCCCCGCCAGCGCGCGATGCGCCACTACGTCGCTTCGAAGCGCCGGTACCGCGTCGAGGGCGAGCGCTCGACGCTCGGGCAGACCACCGCGTTGGCGCAGCAGGCGGCCGAGTTCGACTCCCTCACCCCCGACCAGCAGTTTGCGGAGGTTGGCGACGGCGGCGTGGATGGGTCTGATTTCCACCACATGAACGTGTACCACGTGTACCCTGGGATCGAGGGGTGCGAGACGACGTGCGAGGGCGAGAGCGTGACGAAGGAGCAGTGCGACAGCATGTTCTTCTGCGAGTACGACGTGGGCAAGTGCTGGTCCGGCGTCGGGAGATACCCCTGCCCCGCCAACGAGCAGGATCTGTACGACATCTGGGACGACCACTACGACGATTACGAAACCGGGCTGCACCACGACCTGGCCGCCTTCCCGGACTACGTCTACCCCGGCACCTACGGGTGCGAGGCCACGTGCGAGCACGTCGAAATGAGCCAGGCGCAGTGCGCTTCCATGTTCTACTGCGAGTGGGACAAGGACAGGTGCTGGTCGCGCGTCGGGCCCAACGACTGCCCCGCCACCGAGAAGGCGATGCACGACTTGTGGTACGAGTACGAGTACAAGAACGAAAAGGTTGACGGCATCCCCGCGACGCCGACGCCGAGCCCCGTGCCCGTGTACACGGCGGTGCCCACGCCCCTGCCGCAGATCCACGTGCACGCCACGCCCATGCCCACGCCCGTCGTCGAGGCGCACTCGTGGACCAACGCGGACGGCAGCACGGTGTCGAAGAACGCCGACGGGTCCACGACCACCACCGGCGCCGACGGCACCGTCGTCTCCACGGACGCCGCGGGCGTGACCACGATCACCGCCACGGACGGGACCACCACGGTGACTGGCACGGACGGGACGTTGACCACGTCCACCACGGCCAACGCCGCGCCCACGGCGACCGCCACCCCCGCTTGGACGCCCACGTACAAGCCCGGCGACGTCTCGGACGCGTCGACGATTCACGAGGTGACTCTGGACGGAGGCGTGACGACGACGTCTTTGACGCCGACGGCGACGCACACGCCCACGCCTCTGAATGTCGTCACCGAGGCGAACGGCGTGGTCGTCGCCACAAACGACGGCGCGGACGTCGAGGCTGCGCAGGCTGAAGCCGAGAAAGCCGCGGCGGCTCTGCCCGCCGGCGTGCAAGCCCAGAACCTGGATCTGGACGGCGACGACTCGACGGCTCCCGTCGTGACTGAAACAAACGTCGGGGTCGTCGTCGTGGACGGCTCGATGGTGTCCACGAACGACGGCGTGGAGAACTCGGACACGGAGGATCACCACCATTTGAAGTTCCCGCACTCCTACCCGGGCATCACGGGATGCGAGGCGACGTGCGAGGGCCACGGGTTCACGCAGAACGAGTGCGACGCGCTCTTCTTTTGCGAGTGGGACGACGGCGCGTGCTTCAGCGCGGTTGGCTCGAACCCGTGTCCGAACACGCCGGAAGAGATGTCTTTGCGGTGGCTGGACTACGACGCCGACGCGAGCACGTCGACGCCCTCGGACGTTGAGGAGCGGCTGGAGATTGAGGAGAAGCAGTTCTTCAACCCCACCTACCACCACCCCACCATCCCCGGCGCCTGGGTGGGGTACCCGGGAACGGACGGGTGCGAAAACGTGTGCGAGAGCGAGGCGATTGACGAGGCGACGTGCGGCAACATGTTCTTCTGCGTCTGGGACCAGGACAAGTGCTGGTCCGGCGTCGGGCCGAACAACTGCCCGGACACGCAGGAGGAGCTCGACGAGATGATGAACAGGAAGAAGTAAAAAAACGAAACGTGTGAGTACATATTCTTTCCGTGTTTGTCAATTGGAAGTCGCTCCGGATATATAAGCGTTTTCGCACCAAAAAAAACTTTTACGCGTCATCAACCGCTACGCTTTCCGTTTCTTGGCGGAGCCCGCGCGGCGCCCGACGCCGTCGTCGCCCGGCCCCGGCTCGAGGGTCATGCCCCCTTCCGACCCCGAGACGTTCGCGCCTTTCTCTCGATCCAGCCCGGGCGCGGCGATGGACCCGCGCTCCTTGCGCAGCTTGCGCCGGAGCTCGTCGTACCGCCGCTGGTCCGCCGACGACACCGACGGCTGCACGCGCGCGAACGCCGCGTCGAAGTGCGCCGACGTCACGAGCGGCGGCGCGGGTGCGTTTCCGGCTTTTCCGGCGGCGGCGTTCTTTTTCTCCGCCGCGTCCGCCCGCGCGAACGCCGCCATGTTCCCCTTGAGCGCGGCGACGCACGCCTCGCGCACGAGCGACGCGAGGTCGGCGCCGGAGAAACCCGAACATCTCGAACTAAACGCGATGGCGCCGACGTCCACCTCCGGCGCGATCGGCGTTTTGCGCGTGAGCGTCTTGAGAATCGCGGCGCGGCCGTCGGGGGGGGGAAGAGGCACGTACAGGAGCTTATCCAGTCGACCCGGACGTAACATCGCCGGGTCGATCATGTCCGGTCGATTGGTCGCCGCCACCACGAACGTCGCGCTGCGCGACTCTAAACCGTCCATCTCCGTCAAAAGCTGGTTCACGACGCGCTCGCTGGCTTGGTTGCCCTCGCCGCCGCGACGCGGCGCCAGCGAGTCGAGCTCGTCGAAAAACAAGACGCACGGCGACGCGGCTCGCGCGCGCGCGAAGAGCGTGCGCACCGCGCGCTCGCTCTCGCCGACGTACTTGTTCAGTAACTCCGGGCCTTTGATGGAGATGAAGTTCGCCTGGGCTTCGTTGGCGGTGGCTTTGGCGACTAAAGTCTTGCCGCATCCGGGCGGACCGTAAAGCAAAACGCCCGTGCTCGCGGCGAGGCCCATGGCGTGAAACCTTTTCGGGTGCGCGATGGGCTCCACCACCGAAAACGCCAGCTCCTCGCGCACCTCCGTTAAACTGCCCACGTCCTCCCAGGTCACCTCCGGCGTCGTGGTGAACCCCTCTCTTTGTGCGCTGGGCTGAACGCGCGTTAAAGCCTCGGCGAAGTCCGCGGCGGTGATTGCCAAGCCAACGAGCTCGTCCGCGCCCAAAGGCGCGCGGTCGGCGAGGCGACCGCCGATCAACGAGCCCGTCGCGGAGGCCTCCGCGTCGCCGTTTAACTTCGCGACATCCCCGGGGACGATCCCAGCGGCGTCCCAGCCGTTTCGTCGCGAAACGTCCCCGCCCGCGAGCGCGTCGAAGATGCGCGACACCGCGAGCGCGGCGGCTTCCTTGGCGAGCGCGCTCAGGTCGGCGCCGACGTATCCCGGGGTTTTCTTGGCAATCTCGGCGAGGTCCAGGTTCCCGCTCATGCGCAGCCTCCGGGCCTGCACGGCGAGTATGCGCCCGCGCGCCGCCTCGTCCGGGATCCCGAGCATGATCTCGCGGTCGAACCGACCGGCGCGCCGCAAAGCCGCGTCGATGGCGTCCGGGCGGTTGGTCGCGCCGATCACCGTGACGTGCTTTCGCCGCGGGACGCCGCCGCCGGCGTACTCGTCCTCTTCCTCCTCCTCCTCCTCCGGGGCGCGCGTCGTCCCCCCCCCGTCGTTGAGCGTGTCCATGCTGGCGAGCAGCTGCGCGACGATTCGGCTCTCCATCTGCCTCTGCGCGCCGTCCCGCTTGGGCACGATCGCGTCCACCTCGTCGATGAACACGATGCTCGGCGCGGCGGCGGCGGCGGCGGCGAAGAGTTGCCTGATTTTCTGCTCGGACTCGCCCGATACGCCGGCGACGATTTCCGGCGCGGCGATGCAGAAAAACGGAACCCCCGCTTCGCGCGCGATGGCATGCGCGAGGGTGGTCTTCCCGCACCCGGGCGGGCCGTGCAGCAGCACGCCCCGCGGAGGGTCCACGCCGAGCCACGTGTACAGCTCGGGGTGCGTCAGAGGACACAAAATCAGCTCGCGGATCGCGCGGAGAGATTCCTCTATGCCGCCGAGGTCGCCGAGACGAACGTCGCGCGGCGCCGACGGCGCGAACCCGCCGCCGCCCTCGTCGTCGTTCTCGAGACGCCCGAACGGGTCCCCCGGCCCGTTCCCCGAGCCGCCTTTCTTGTACTTCGGTCCACCGGGCAGGTAATCCTCAATGAAGTCAGCCTCGCCGAACGCAGGCTTGCCCTTGCGCCGCTTCGCCTCGCGCCGCGCCTGCTTACCGGCGCGGCCGCCCGAGCGGCTGTTCTCCATCTGCTTGATGCGCGCGGCGCGCGCCACCGCCATCGCGGCGACGTGGCCAGCCTCGGCGGCGGACATCGGCACTTCCGGCGAGGATCGCGTTTTGTCTGTCGCGTGTTTTCCTCTTTCGTTCTCTTTCGCGACAGCCTTCGCGGCGGCGGCGGCGACGACGTGCGGCGGCGCAAACGCGCTCGATCCGTGATTCTTTTCATCCTTCGCGTCGGTCGGCCCGTTCCCGTACAACCGCGCCAGCTCGTCGTTCATGACGCGCCCTTTTTCCTCATCCTCCGCGCCTTCTCCGTCGACGTCGACCGGGTCGACGCCGTCCTCGACTCGAGGGTCGATCTCGTCCGAGTCGGAGCCGGACCCGGAGTCGGAGTCGGAGTCGGAGTCGGAGTCGTCATCCTCCTCGCCGTCGTCATTCTCCTCGCCATCCTCGGCGACCCGCAATCCTTTCCGCTCGAGGTGCGCCGCCTCCATGGCGTCGATGCTCAGCGCGGGCTTCGAGGCGGGGCCGCGTCTGCGCACCTCCTCCACCGCGCGCTCCACGCCCTTGCGGAAAATCAGCAGAGGCTTGCGCAGGTACTCGCGGTAGCACCCGCGCAGGTGCTCGACGACGTCGTCCACATCCGCCAGGTCGTTGCTCCGCGCGTACTCCGCGATGCGGGGCACCAACAGGCTGTCGCACCCGGAGTAGCCCCCGGTCGAGCCGCCCCCGCGCGGGCCGGAGGGGCTCTTACTCCGGCTCGCCTTGCCTTTGAACTTGGGCATCTTGGCGCCCAGCCCGGACACGGGCGCGGTGCTGAGCGCAATGTCATGTCGTCGCCGCCGCCTTCGGGATTTCGTTCAGCGGAACGACCCGCCGACAGTTTTCGCTGCGGCCCGAGATTCCAGGTTCAATCCCTGGCTCCGCGCGTGCTTCGTTTTTGCACGAGTGTCGAGCGAAAAGACTCAAGAACCGAGGTCTAAAAAAAAATTCCCGAGGAACACGAGATTCCAGGTTCGATCCCTGGCGATTTGAGACGCGAACAAGTTCGAAACAGATCACCGTTCACGATATCGAGCGTCCCGCCACAAGTGGTCCGCGCGGCGTGCACGACGCGCGACGACATGGCCATCGACGGGATGGTCGGCGAGATGACTGCTGAAGAGGCCCTGCTCGCCGTCCTCTTTGTGACGGCGAACACGCAGGCCATCGTCACAGCCTATCTTCTTCATCGTCGACGCAAACGCCGAAGACTCGAGGCCCCGTTTCTGCGATGTGACGACCTGTCCACTCGCGGCGGGGCTGCCCTTGGACGGAAGCGTGCGAGCCCTGTCCCTGGGAATAAGCGGAAGGCTCGCGACGCCGGCGTGGTGGATCCCGCCACGGGGAGATGCCTCCGGGGGCGTGCTTCGTGGGAGCTCGACTATTTCTTATACCGCAACACCTCGTCATCATAAAATAAAAAAATAACGCTCCCGACCGTCAAAGCTCCGCCCGTCGCCTCGTCGTCCTCGAGACCACCCTAAGCACGGCGCGCCTCGCGCCTCGATCCAGACGCCCTTCGCCCCCGATAACCGTCTCCCCCGCCTCGGCGTCGCCGCTCCCGGGAGCGCCGCGAAGAGCCGGGGCCTCCGATCCGACCCCGCCGTCGCCGTCGCCCGCGCCGCCTCCCGGTCCGCCGTCCGCCGTCCTCCTCGCGCCTACTCCAGGCGCGCTCGCCGTTTCGCGCGCGCGGCGCACGGGCCCGCGCCACGCGCGACTGAGCGAGACCGTCTTCACGGCCGGAGGTTCATCTTCGTCGCTTTTCGCGCCTCGCGATCGAGTCCCGGAGACGACGGCGACGAGCCCGCCGCGATCGAACCGGCCCACCGGGCCGGACCCCACGACTCGCGGCCCGTCGTCGACGCCGCCGCGCGTTCCCCGCGGGAGGACGCGCTTGTTCTTTCCGCGGGAGGACGCCACGCCGAGCGCGCCGGTCACGCCCCTCGGCGATCGAGCGATCGTGGCGTCGACGTCGCGGATGAACCGCGCGCGCCATCGATCGGACGGCGCGGCGACGGCGCCGCGGTTGGCGGAGTTGGCGTTCGGAGGAAGCGCGCTTTTCGACGCGCCGAGTAAAAAAAAAGTCGACAGACCCGACCTCGCGACGGCGTCGCGGAACGACGCGCAGAGCGCTTCTCGTCGTTCGTTCGAGGACGTTTTATTCGCGTCTCTTCCTTCCAGCGCGCTCGCGTGCGCGCTCGCGTTCCGCACGCGCTCGTCGTCCAGCGGGTGCGTGCTGAGGTACGCCTCGAGGCGCGAAACGCCGGCGCCGTCTAATGACCGCGCGTCTTGAATTTTCCGAAACGCTCTCGCCGCGCCGTTCGGGTCGAAGCACGCGCGTTTGATCAGCCTGACGCCCACGAGGTCCGCCTCGCGCTCCATGTCGCGCGAGTGGGGCAGGGTGACGGCCAGCGTGACAGCGCTCTCGGCGCCCGCCAGCGCGGCGGCGGTGAAGGCGCCGCCGAAGTAGTCGGCGCCCGCCAGCACCGCCGCCGCCCACGACGCGGCGTCGGCGACGGAGGACAACACACTCAACGTGGCTTTCTCGGCGCCGTGTCTGCACAAAGCGTGCCCCATCTCGTGCGCTAACACGAACGCTAAAGCGCTGTCGTCGTGTGAACCGATCAGATCCAAAACCCCGGAGTGCACGAACACGTGTCCGCCGGGAACGGTGTACGCGTCCACGGACGCGTCGTCCACGACGTGCACCGTCCACCGCCGCGTGCCGTCGACGAGCGGGTGCGCTTTTTTTTGTTGTTTCGCGAAACCGCGGCTACGCCGAACGGACGGATCGAACGTCTCATCCGACGGCGACGCCGGAAGAGTCTCGGCGCTCTCCCTCGTTTCCACGTCAGCCGGCTCGAGCCGGTTCACGAGCTGCCACATGACCGCCGCGACGCGACGCACGCGCGCGTCGCCGGGAGGCAGGAACGCCCCGGCGCGCTCGGCGAAGAGTTCCGCAGCCGCGACGTCGCCCATCGCCATCTCGTCATCCAACCCGAACAGCAGCAAGCGTCTGCGGCCGGACACGGGCACGGGCTCGACAAGGCAATACAGCGCGGTCCCGCCCGCGGACGCGACGAGCGCGACGCGCGCCGCCGAGCCCGTCGCGTCGCCGCCGAATACGAGGCGGCGAAACCGCAGCCGCGCGCGATCGGAGAAGATGGACGCGTACGCGCCGCGCGCCGCGCGCAGCTTCATCGCGTTCGCCGCGACGCCGGCGGCGGCGCGCACGCCCACCGCCGCGGCGGCGGCGCCGAGGGGGGCGGCGTGCGCGGCAGGGAGGATCCGGAACCCGCGCGCGACGTCCGGGACGTCTCGCTGGGTCGTTCGGCGCAGCCCAGAAACCGGCGAGAGAAGGCACCAGCGGATGGGCACCGACGACGTCGACGCCGACGCCGACGCCGCGCGCCTCGCCGCGGAGGCCCCGGCGCGCCGCGCCGCGGACCACATGGTGGCGGCCCGCCTCTCTGCCTTGGCCGCGGGAGCCCACGACCCGCGTGCGCCGGTGAGTGGGTGCCCGACTGGACGAAGCGCGGTTCTCGGAAAATCGGCGTTGTTATAGAAAATATGAGGAGGAGTTGGTTGAATTCGTCGTCGTCGTCGACGTCGTCGTCGAACGCAGTGCAATACCTTCGGTACTTCGGTCAACACGGCGCTCTCGCCGATACTACGTCTCGCTCGTCTGTTTCGGTCGGGAACGCGCCTTCCGCGCGAGACGCGCGCGGAGTTTCGGTCGCGTTCCGTCATTCGAACGGGCAGGCCGCGGGCTGACGCGCCCTTCAAGAACAGTGCTGGTCTCTGTATTTCTCGACGGCGTTCCTGAGTTGGTCCACGCCTGCGCCGCGGTAGTGGTCCGAGACGTCGCGCTGCGGCACGGAGACTAGCAGCCCGCCTTTCGTCGCGGACACGGTGAGCTTCTCGGGCTTCACCCTCGGCGTCCTCTCCCACTTCACGTCCGCCCCGGGCAACACGCCGTGCACCAGGTCGATCGCCATGTCCCTGCTCTCGGGACCGTGCGGGTCTCAGCACCCCGCGTACGTCACGGTGAACGTGACGCCTCTCCCGAGCGCGCCGGCGCCTTTGGAGATGCCCGTCGGGCTGCTGTTCGAGGAGACGCGCGTGTCGAACCCGGACGCCATCCCGCGTGCGGCGTCGAATGTGCATAACGTCCGCCCCGAAAAGCGAACTTTTTCAGTGGCGCCACGTGGAAAAGCACGCCACAAACTTCCGAGAAAAGCGACGAGATGGGTGACGTCATCTGAACCGGCGTCTTCACACCGACCCGCGCGCGTCCACAGATGTTCGCCGTCACCGCCTCCCCGGCCGCCGCGGTCGCGCGCGCGCCGCCTTCCCGGCGCGCGCGCCGCGTCGCGGCCCGCGCCTCCGCGGATCCCTCCACCGCCTCCACCGCCTCCACCGCGTCCCCCGCCACCGACCGCGTGACGCTCGGCACGTCGAAGCTCTCCGTCTCCGCCACGGGCGTGGGCGCGTGGGCGTGGGGCGACCGCTCCGGCTACTGGACGGACGACTGGAAGGGCGCGCGTTCGGAGAACCTCGAGGCGTACAAGACGCTTCTGCGCTCGGGGGTGGACTTCATCGACACCGCGGAGGTGTACGGCTTCGGCAAGTCGGAGGAGCTTCTCGCCGAGTTCGCGAGCGATTTCGCCGGCGAGACGGATTTGGTGGCGCCTTTGCTCGCCACGAAGTTCGCGCCCATCCCCTTCCGCTGGAGCGCCGAGGACGTCCCGAAGGCGCTGGAGGCTTCTTTAAAAAGACTCGGCGCGAAGAAGGTGAGCCTCTACATGCAGCACTGGCCCGCGTTCGGGTTCGGCGCCGACGGGTGCAACGAAAACTTCCTGGAAGGTCTGTGTCTGTGCTACGAGCGCGGGTTGTGCGACGCGGTGGGCGTCTCCAACTTCAACGCCGACCGCGTCAAGACCGCGGCAAAAAAGTTCCAGCAGAGAGGCGTGCCGTTCGCCTCCAACCAGATTCAGTACTCTCTCGTGTACCGAGCGCCTGAGCTCGACACGGGCGTAATAGAGGCGTGCTTCGAGCACGGCGTGACGCCGGTGGCGTACTCGCCCATGGCGCAAGGTTTGCTCACCGGCAAGTACGCCTCTAAGGCGGCGTCAAGGGAGAGCGTTACGGGCCCGCGCGGCGGCATCTTCACCGAGAGCCGGCTCTCGGACACGGACGGGCTCATCCAGACGCTAAGAGAGGTCGGGGACGTGCACGGCGTTACCCCGGCGCAGGTCGCGGTGAACTGGTGCATGGCCAAGGGCACCGTGCCCATCCCGGGAGCCAAAAATGCGAGCCAAGCTTTGTCGGTCGCCGGGTGCCTCGGGTGGCGCGTCTCGGAGGCTGAGATGCGGGCGCTGGAGAAGGCCGCGGCGATGGCGCCCAAGAGCCCCGGCGCGCCCTTCGAGAAGTGGTGAGGAGGCGTCGGACGTCGGTAGACACACGCGAAAAAAAATTGCTTTCCAGACGTACATGTACAAATTGTACAGTATTTTTGTGAAAAAAAAAAAAAAACGCGCTGCGACTCGGAACGCCAGGTGAAGAAAAACCTCTTTTCGCGTGCACACGACCAGGGAGATCCTCGGTCGGGCGCTCGGCAGTACGGCCGCGCGC
>Ga0209666_1001577_pt1 | contig 17449 bp, 10 predicted proteins | sample SaaInlV_125m_DNA_FD_184679 | JGI IMG/M metagenome (GOLD analysis project Ga0209666, IMG submission 184679) | Marine microbial communities from expanding oxygen minimum zones in the Saanich Inlet - Saanich Inlet SI037_S3LV_10m_DNA (SPAdes)... | ecosystem: Environmental > Aquatic > Marine >...
GCGGGCTCCGTCGCCGCGGGGATAGAACGCGCAGGAGGAGTTCGCTCCCGGTGCGGCCACTGCGTCGTCCACGAGCGGACGCGCGCGGCGCAGTGGCCTCCGAGGAAGTCAACCCGCGTGGTGACAGCGGATCTGGCGTTCGGAAAGTCGTCTCCAGTTGTCAAAAGACTCAAAACGACGCACGCCAAACGAGCGCGCACCAGACGTCGGGGCGGCGCCCCCGCGCGCCCGCGGTCGTTTCGGGGGTCCTCGCGGCACGAGCATGGACGCGCTCGGCGGCGCGACGGGCGCGGTCCCCGCGAATGAGCTGCGGCAGGTCACGTCGTTGCTGTGGACCTCCATCGAGGCCTCCCTCCATCCAGCGGAGTTTCCCGAAGTGAGGCGCGCGCTGGGCGTGTCCGCCTTGGAGGAGAACGAGCGTCTGATGGAAGAGGCGACGGCCCTGGCGGAGATCATCGGCGACGTGCGTCACCGGGTCGACACCGCGGCGCACAGGCGCCTGAACGCGCAGAAGAGCCTGTACTCCAACCCCTCGAGGGCGCTCGTCGAGGGCGAACTGCGCCTGCTGATCGCGTCCATAAAGAAAACCGCGGCGGGCGACGCGACCGCGTTCGTCTCGGCGTCCGCGTCGTCGAGCGTCGCCGGAAGCCGACCGCACTCGCGCCAAAGCAGCCGCCCCGGGTCGCACCAGGGCACCAGACCGCTCGTCCTTTCGGACGACGTTCGATGGTCGGACATAGGAACCGGCTCCGCGAACGACCCGGCGGCTTTCGCGTCGGCGAGAGACGGCTTGCGAGACGAAAACGCTCTTCTTTCGCGTTTAGAGAATCAATGGGCGGAGAAGGATGACGAATCGGTGACTCGACTCCTCGCGTCCACGGCCGAGGAACGCGCTCTGCTGGAGTACGTCACGCGATCCGCACAAAATTTGAACCTCGGTTCGAACCATCGGCCGCACAGCGCCTCGTCCTCTTCTCGGCCGCAGTCGTCCTCGCGGCCGTCGTCCAGCCACAGCTCGCAAGCGAGCTCCGCCGCCGTCGAGCGGCTGGGCCGAAAGATCAACGCGTTCGACGTCGACGCCGTCGCCGGGCGGCTCAGAACGCTTCTTTTCGCGGAGAAGGAAGCGTTGCTGGAGGACATCGAGTACCTGCGTCTGTGCCTGGAGGACGAGGCCGAGTTCATGGCGGAGAACCTCGGGAGGGCCGCCGACGCGGAAGCCGGCGATGGAGTTTTAGCGGAGGAAGAAGCGGAAAAGAAGCCGCCCCCCGGCGTCGCCGAGCTCCGGAGGTACGGCGCGAGGCTCCGGGGGGTGTACGCTGAGGAGAAGGAGCGCGCCGAGCACGAGGCGCGCGTCGAGCGGCTCATCAGCGCGGGGGGCGGTGGGGACGACCGCGGCGCGAACGAAAACGCGCCGCGCGGGCAGAAGGCGGGGAGGCTCGAGCCGGTGCGTTTGGCGCCGGCGGGGCGGCGGAAAACGGAAAGCGTCCAAGACGGAAAACGGATGAGTGATGGCGCGCCGCGCGTTTCGGCGGAATCGCCGCTCGCGCCGGCGCCTCCGCCGACAGCGCCGCGGCCGCCGGCGGGGGGCAGGGCCGCCGCGTTCAGGAGGCGGGTAGGATGATAGGGTAGGGTAATCGCGAAGGTGGTCTATCGATATCGCGTAGCGTAAGATTCACTCCGTCTCTTCGTCGCGTCGTCATCCTCCGTCTCATCATCGCCGGGTCTGCACGATGGCCGATCGCAGCCTCTCCGCGGAGAACACCACCGCCAGCAAGAGCGACGTGAGCAGCACGTGCGTCAGGTTGGGCGAGAACGACGACGCCTTGCCGAGCGTGTTCTCCATCACGAACGCGACGTCCCGCAGCACCGGCTGGACCGTCTGCCACACCGCGTTGCCTCGCGAGGTGTTGGCCACCTTCACGAACGCCACGAAACACAGCTTGAACTGGTGCAGCGAGACGGTCGCGGACGCGATCAGGAGCGTCGGCAGCGACAGCGCGTACAGCGGGAACATGGGGGACATGGACATCGCGGCGAGCGGTCGTGACCGAGGCGAAGACGGCGCGCGTTCGTGAATGGAAGCGAAGAGCCGCCCCAGATCGGGAGAGTGCCCAGATTTGGCCAAAAAGACGCGTGTCACGAACAAAAGGGTGCCCAATCCCGCAACGCTCGTTTCCGACTCGTTCCAAGACATTCGTCAGCGCGCTCGACACGTCCCGAGAGGCCACGCGTCTTTCTCGGTGCGTGTCCAGCCGTACGACCCCACGCCACCACCCTCGTCGAATCGGGTGCGCGCCTAGCTCGTGCGCGTGCGCCTCGGACGCCTCCCGCGCGGCGCCGGCGAGCGTTTCGTTTCTTTCCCCTCGCGTTCGGAACCGCCAGCCGCTTTTCATCGCGCGCGGCGACGCACCCGGGCCCGCGTAGACCGCGAAGCGTCGCGATGCCGGTCGAGCGCCAGATGAGCGCGTCCGAGCGCGAGATGATCCGCGCGCTGGCAAGACGGCGCCAGCGGCTGTCGCTGCTCCGCACGCCCACCGCGGTGCTCGCGCTTTTTTTCGCCACGTGTGTCGATGGGGTGAAGGCGTTTTGGAGATGGCTCGTGCACCACCGGCGAGTCGGGCTGTACCCGTTGCTCTGTGTCGTGGCGGCGGTGACGATCGGAAGAGCAGTGGACGGCCCGCATTCGGCGACGCTTCGCGAGACCACGCTGGACGTAGAGTTCCTCGTGTGGTGGTTCGGGCTCGGGGTCTTGTCGTCCATAGGCCTGGGCACCGGGCTGCACAGCGGCGTGCTGTTTCTGTTCCCGCACATCCTCAAGGTGTGCCGCAGCGCGGAGGCTTGCGGCCACGCCGGGTTCGACGCGAGGGGTAATTCCTGGTTCAACATGAACGGAGAGGACCTGTTCGACTGCGGCGGTGTGACTGGCGGCGGTGCAGGGGTCGATGGATCGATCGCGACCGAGAGTACGTGGCTACACGCGTGGATCGCGTCCCTGCCCGCAGCGATCATCTGGGGCGCCGGGACCGCCGCAGGCGAGATCCCCCCGTACTGGATCTCGTACCTCGCCGCGGTGGCAGGCAAGGAGAACGAGGAGCTTCTCGAGCTGGAAGCCGAGGAGACGAAGGCTATGAACGCGTACCAGAAGAAGGTGCACGACTGGAAGATCTTCATGCTGGATTTCATGAAGCAACACGGTTTCTGGGGCTTGGTCGCGATGTCGGCGTGGCCGAACGCGGCGTTCGACCTCTGCGGTATCTGCTGCGGGACGTTTCTCATGCCGTTCTGGCACTTCCTCGGGGCGACGACCATCGGGAAGGCGTTGATCAAGGCGCCAGCGCAGACCGCGGTGTTCACGACGCTGTTCGCGACGTCCTCGCGGTCCAAGTTGGTGAAGATGGTGAGCGCGCCGTTCCCGGAAAAGTGGAACGTGGGTGATTTCCTGGACGCGGGCGTCGCCGACGCGCTGCGCAAGATGGAGAAGGGCGGGAAAGCCTCCTCGGGGAGGAAGGGTTCGTTTTCGACGAATTCGGGATCGCAACAAAACGCGATCACGGGTGTGCCTCTGAGCGTGGTGTGGGGCTGGTTCATCACGGCGGTGGTGGTGTACTTTTTTGGCTCGTGCGTGGAGCAGACGGCGCGCGCGAAGCAGGCGGATTTGGACAAAAAAGAAGTCGCGCGCGTGCACGGCGGACGCCGGAGCGCCCGGCGCAGTTTCGGGACGCCGAGCAAAAAGTACCGGTCGTACGTGGAGTGACCCTTTTTTATCGCGCGCGTCACCAAAAGTGCGTCTCGTCGCGACCGTAAAGCAGTAGCGTAACGCGTAAACATATTATTATTCCGAAAGCGAAAACGCGTCACCTCGCGGCAACCGCCGTCGGCGCGCCGACGTCCATCTCCATGGCGTCGAACGCGATGCACAGCAACGGCTTGCCGCGCAAAATCGCCGCCAGCTCGGCATCCGCCGGCGGTCGAGGGGTCCGCGCCGCGGCTTTTTCAACCACCTCCTCCTTCGCGCCCGCGTCCGTCACCGCCGGGCTCTGCGCCAAACTGAGGGACGCGGCGGACGCCAAGGCGGCGGCGGGTGGGAAACGCACATCGCCCGTCGGCGCCCAGAAACCGTTTTGTTTCCGAGGCGGAATGGCGTTCGCCTCCGCGGCGGACGTCGTCGGCTCGGTCTCGGTCTCCGCGAGGATCGGCCCGCTGAGACGCACGTTCGCGCGCATATCGAGCGAGTACTTGAGCAGGTCGGGACACGCGGATGTCCGCCCGCTGAAACTCGGGAGCTTCAGGTTGATCCGCGGGCCGAGCGGCCCCGCGCCTGCGCCGGGAAGCGCGAGCGCGCACACCTCCGCGCCCGTGTCGCCGTCGCGCAGACGCACCGTCTCCGAACGCGACATAAAGCGCTTCTTGTCTTTCCCGTCGAGCACGAAAGCGCGCGCCTTTGCGAACACGGAGAGGGGCTTGACGTTTTTCCACCACCCGTTTCGGCGCGTCTCGGCGTCGCTCTTCTCGTCGTCGTCGTCGAATCGCGCCAGCGCGGAGGGCAAGCCGCACGTCTTGACCCCGTGCGCGCGTGCGCGTTCGTCGTTGACGAACACCCTCGCCGCCCACGCGCAGGAGGTGGGCGGGTTCCACACCAGGCCGCCGAGCGCGACCATCTCGTCGAACGTGCCCGCGGGCGAGTCCTCGTACCTCGCCAGGTACACGCCGCCCAGCGTGTACCCGAAGAGCTCGACGAGCTTCAAGTCCGCGGGGACGTGTTTCCTCGCCTCGCTCGATTTCACCAGGTTCAGCTGGTACAGGGCGCGGCCGCTGAAGCGCCAGGGCGCGTCGCCGTCGCGGTAGCCCTTGCCCATCGCTCGACGAAGACCGGGAGAGGAGAGGCGGCCGCGATGCGCGCGGGCCGGACTGCGAACGGCAGTCGCGACGCCAACCGTTCGGAGACGAAAGATACGATTGTCCTCTCCGCTGGCCACACGAGTTTCGCAGATCCGACAGCCGATCCGACAGCGTGCATCTCGCGGAAACGCATGCGATACATGGTATCGGCTCAGAACGTCGGCGGCGGAAGAGGGCGGCGGCTCATCTCCGCGCGTTCGCACACGCCCCCGCGCGCGTCGTCAGACCTCGGCGTCGCACAGCGCACCGCGCGCGATGGGCACTCTCGGCAAGCGCAAGCCCTCGTCGGCGCCCGCCGGCAAGAAAGCGGCCAGGCGCGCGCCCCCGCCCGAACCCGAGAGCGCGTCCGGGGAATCTTCTTCCGACGATGGCGTCGAGGATGACGAGTTCGAGGATGGCGACGAGGACGCGTCCGGGGAGGGTGAGCCTTCGGTGTCGTCCGAAGACGAGGAGGACGAAGAGGACGAGAGCGACGACGACGACGACGACGACGACGACGAGGAAGGGTCATCGTCTCTCGATGAGCTGGACGACGAGGCTTTCGGCGGGGACGATCTCGAACTCGACGAGCGCGCCGATGTGTCCTCCGGCTCGGACGACGAGTCGGACGGCGCCGGCGACGACGAGTTCGAGGACGATGCGGCGTTCGACGACGACGACGGCGACGACGATGACGACGATTCCGACGAAGACGCCGTCCCGAAACGAAAACGCGGCGACGCGGCCGCGTCCGCGGCGGCGGCGCGTGCCGAGGGCGGCGCCGCGGCGTTTGGTTTCGCGCGCGCGTTCGGTAACCTGGTCGGCGACGCCGCGAAGGCGTCTTCGTCCGGGGCTGCCGAGATTTTGCCCAAGACCAAGAAGCAGAAGCGGGTCGAGGCTGAGGCGCGCGTCGAGAAACGCGCGCGGTCGCTGGAGAAGCGGAAAAAGCTGGAGCTTCGCGAACGCGGGCACGTCGTCCCCGCTCGCGGCGTCGTCGACCCCGCGAGCGACAAGTTGGAGCGTCGCCTTCTGCAGACGGCGACGCGCGGCGTCGTGCGCCTGTTTAACGCGGTGAGCAAGGCGCAGAAGGCGGTGGCGGACGCGGGGAAGCGCAAGGGGGGGCTGTTGAAGCCAAAGGAGCTCACCAAGGGGTCGTTCCTGGCGGAGCTCAAGAAGTCGGGCGAGCGCGAGCGGGCCGAGGCGAAGAAAGAGGAGAAGAAGGAGGAGGGCGGCGGCGGCGGCTGGGACGTGCTGTCCGACGGGTACCTGATGGGGCGGAACAAGCTCAAGGACTGGGACAAGGGCACGAGGACGGCGGAGGAGGAGGTGGAGTACGAGGATGACGACTTCGACTGAGGAGGCGTCGGGCGGGGGAGCGGGACGACGTCGGTAGGTTGTGCTTCGGGTGAAATTTTTCGAGCGCGCCTTCCCGAGTCGCAGGCGCGAAGAGAAGTGCGATTTCCGAGCTTGTCATGTTGTGTGACATTTGCGACGTCGAGAATGTCGAACATGTCGAACTGCGCGAAGCGTCACCGATCGCGAGTCCGTCACGCGCATCGAGCGCGACTTGAAAACCCCGAACGGCGACGACGCGCGGTGGTCAGAGCTCTTCGTTCGATTTCCTCGCGCGCGCATGGCGGGCGGCGGCCTCAAGGGCGGCCTGGCCGCGATGGCGCGCGAGAAGCTCGAGGAGGAGGAGCGCGACCTGCGTAAGGGCGTTCCGAGAAATAAGCCAGGCGCGATGAAGTCGCCTCACCGCAGGCCCCCATCCGTGGTGAGCGACGACGAGAGCGTGTACGGCGGCGACGCGAAGGCGACGCGTCTGCGCGCGTCTGAAAGGAACAAAACCAGGAAAGAATTGCTGAAAACCAAGTCCCGCATGGTCGCGACGCAAGGTTTGGCCGCGAACCCCGTGTTCACCGAAGCCGATCCTTTCTGGGACCAAGCGTGGCAGGTGGTGAACCCCCGCCATCGGTACGTCCAGATGTGGGATTTGATGACCCTGCACCTGCTTGTGTTCACCGCGCTCGTGACTCCGTACGAGATCTCGTTCATGGACGGTCTCTCCGGCGTGAACGTGCAGATGCTGTTCTGGGTGAACCAGCTCATAAACATCATCTTCCTCGTCGATATGTGGCTCGTCTTCGTCACGCCGTTCGAGGGCGATGACGGCGTCTGGGTCACCTCGAAGCCGGAGCTCGCCGTGAGGTACTTGAAAGGCATGTTCATCATCGACCTGCTGTCCATCATGCCGTTCGACCTCATCGAGCTCGTCGAAGGCGAGGGCGGGGGTCTCGGGTCGCTGAAATTCTTCCGCGTGCTCAAGCTGTTCCGCCTGCTGAAGATGCTTCGCATCTTCCGCGGGTTGAAGATTGTGAAGAAGTACGAAGCCGATTTCGCGATCGACTACCAGGCGCTGAACATCTCCGTGCTGCTGGTGGTCTTGCTCGTCACTGCGCACTGGATCGCGTGTCTCACGTCGCTGATTTGCCTGTACGACCCCGACTCGCCGGCGCTGGAGGTGTTCTTTCCCAGCATGACCGAGTTGGACGAAAAGGTCACCACGTTCAAGAAGTATTACTACTGCTTCGTGTGGGGCATGAAGTGGATCACCACGGGGATGGGTGATGGACAAGACCCTGACTCGGAGTCCTCATTGCTCCGCGCGTACATCTCGCTCCTGCTCATAGTCGGAGCCATCGCCAACGCCGCGATCATTGGCGGTGTGATGACCATCGTCGACGAGATGAACGAAGCCTCGCGGGAGTTTTACAGCAACCTCAACGTGTTGAACGTGTTTCTGAAACGCGAGGACGTGTACAACCGCGTGATGAAGTGGCGCAAAGAGGATGCCCTCCCCGGTCCCGAGTTTTGCCGACGCATTCGCTCGTTCTACCTGTTCAAGTACGCCAACTCGAAGCAGTATAACGACTTGAACAAAATTCTCGAAAACGTGTCGGAGGATATGCGCAGAGTTTTGGCAGAGGCGATGTACGGCGACATTCTCCGCTCGTGCAGAGTGTTTGCGTCGGCCAGTGCCGACATGATCATGCACCTCTCGTCCGCGATGACCGTCAACGTGTACGCACGAGGAGACACCGTGTATTCGACGGGGGAACCCGCGACGCACTTGTACTTTTGCGTGAAAGGGACCGTCATGCTCCCCCCGCGCGCGGCGGGTGGGGGGGCCTTGGACGTGTACCGCCAAGGCGGTTTGCCGTTCGGATTGGAGGTGGTGTACAGTTATGGCCAGCCGCGCTCTAGAACCGCGTTGTGCAGCGTCGAGACCGTGCTCCTGGAGCTGGACGGTGAGGCTATCCACTACGCGATTGAAAATTTCGGTGGGAATTCCGTGCGCTGGAAGGTTTTGGTCTCCAGGAACCTCACGATGGTCTCCGCGTGCATCAGGAAAGCGGTGATCGAAACGACGCGCGTGCCCGGTCAATGCGATGCTGACGCTGGCATCGCGTACCTGGAGTTCTCCTTGGGCAAGTCGGCAGTGTTCCACATCGACCTGACCGGAAGGAAGGAAAACAACTTACTGCATCACTTGAAGCGCTTGACACGCGAGGCGCTCGCGAAGCAAGGTCTGAGGTCGGTGGAAGTGGAACGCCTCTTGGAATCGTTTCGAAAGCACGAGGACTATTACGACGATTGCACGCAGCGCGAGATTATCGCGGCGGAAAAGGTTGAAGATCTGCGATTCCTGCTCGACAACATCGAGGACGACGACGGTGAGAGCATGGAGATGTACTTCAACGCGCTCGTCGACGACAAGGTCGAAACGATCGAGGCAGTTAAGAAACTGGACGTGTGCGACCTTAAAGCCGTAGGCATACCTCTCGGCCACGCGCTCTTGATCCACAACGGCGTCAGAAACACATCGAGCAGCATCATAGACGCCTTGTCAGGGAACATAAACCGCGCGGGTGGTGGCGGCGGGAATGGAGCGGGACAGGGGAGAGGAAACGTTCGTAAGGACATTCGCGCGCTGGCGCAGGCGAGGTCGTTCGGTACGCAAAGACAACTGAACGCGGCGCGGTACGAAGAACTGGACGCGGCGGCGCGAGCCAGGGAAGACGAGGAGCGAGACAGGAGAGACGAGCGGGAGAACAGGGACGAGCAGGACAGGAGTGAAGCGCGGGATGAGCGACGAATGAATCGTCGCCTCTCTGAAGATTACTCCGATGACGACGACGCGATGCAGATGCAGCCGGACTGCTGGACGCCGACGCCGAGTAACGTCTTCGGTTCGGGGAACCGGAATCCCCCGCGGCGCGGAGGGCGCGGGGGCGGAGGACGAGGCAGCGTCTCCTTCTCGAATCAGTTGTAGTAGGTTGACGAAAGTTTCACTATGTTACATACCACTGTCGGTTACTCTATGTATTTTCTCATTGACCTCGCACCGTCCTTCGCGTCCCCACGCTCGTTCCTTTCGCCGTGAGGAACGATGACGCGTCAATCGTGCGGCCCGTCGAGACGCTCTGCGTCCGCGAGCCGAGCGATTTTCGCGGACCCGCCGCGGATCGGTGCCCAGGGGCGTTTCCGAAGATGTAATCGTTCTGGTCTCGATTATCGAGTTCACGAGCGATAGCCTGCGTCTCCCTGCGAAGATGCATGTTCAAGTTATCCAGCGCGTTCACCTCGGCGCTCAGTTCGGCGATTTTCTCCACGTCGTCGTCGCGACTGTCTCGCGCGTCGAACCTCTGTTTCATCCTCGCGTGGTCCGCCAGAATCGCGGCGTTGGTCTCAGCGAGTAACGCCTTCGAAGCGCTGAACGCCCACGACAAGCGCTTCTCTCGCGATTCCGCGCGCGCGCGAATAGCTTCGGCGTCAGCGGCGTGTGCCTCGTCTGCTTCTGCAAGGCGTTTCTCTGCCGCGGCGGCATCCTCGCGTCTTCTCTCGTTCAGGTTGGCGAGCGCCTCGGCGTGCGCCGCGTCGAGCCTTGCAGCCTCCGCCGCCGCCACCTCGCGCTGTTCGACGACCTCGGCGCGTGCGGCTTCAATCTCCGACGTGAGCTGTTCTGCCTCTCGTTGGAGCGTGGATATGCGGGTCAAGCTCGCCTGCGTTTCCGATTTGAGAGTTTCCACGAGCTCTTCGTTTTCTCGGCGTTCTGCGTCGAACGACTCTTTCGTTTCAGCGAGCTCTGCGGCGAGCTCCGCAAGCTCAGCCGCGGCGGCCTCCGCCTGGTCGCTCAACTTCAGACTCCACTGACGGACCAGCTCCGCTTCCTTCTTCTCGGCCTCTGCCTCTGCCTCTAGCTTGGCAGCCTCAACCGCGTCTTCGATCCGCGCCATGGCTTCGAACTCCTTCTCCACAAGCGCGGCAGCGTGCTCCTCTGCCATCTTTGCGACGCCGGCGGCGTGCTGTTCCGCGGCTCTCACCGCAGCCGCCGACGCCTCCGCGCTCGCAGCTTCGAGCGCGGCTGTCGACTCCTGAAGCTGCTCGCCAAGTTGTGCCACGAGAGTCTCGGCCTCGCCGGCGCGCGCCTCGAGGGCGGACGAGCGTGCGTTCGCTTCGTCGAGGAGTGCCTTCGTCTCCGACACTTGTCGCACGAGCGTTTTCGCACGCTCGTCATCCGCCTGCGCGCGAGCTTTGCGCTCCTCCGCGAGCGTCGCCTTGAGAAGTTGCACTTCGCGCTCTTTCTCGTCGACGATCTTCTTCATCTCTAATCTGACCTCTTTCGCCTCTGCCGCCTCCTTGACGGCCGCCTCGAGCTCTTTGATCTTCTTTGCAGCCTCTTCGGATTTGAGCTTGTACGTGTCAACCAGCTTGCCAGCCTCCACCGCTTTGGCCATCTCAGCCTTTTGCTTCTTGATCGCTTCTTCCTTCTCCTTCTTGAGCGCAGCTTCGTTCTGGGAGCTCGCCGCGCGAAGCTTGTTCTCCAACTCGCTCATCTCACGGTGCTTCTCCTTGAGCGCGGTGTCCAAGCCTTCCCCGGCGGCGTCCGCAATGAGGGACTTGGCGTCCACCATCACCGTCGTCTCGTTGATCGTCGCGGTGATTTCGATCCGCGCCGCGCGCGACGCGAAATCGAGCGTGCACACCGTCTCGTCCGAGGACTCCACGGAAGGCGAGCAACACACCAGCAGGCTCGTCTTGCAGTTCCCCCCGACCGAATCCTCGAGGATGCGCGTGAGCTTCGAGTCACGGTACGGGATGAACTTTTTCTTCTCCGCCAGCGCCTGGACGACGTTGCCAAACGCCAAAAGGCTGCCGTTGATGTTCGTCGCTTCCTTGAACTGCGCGCCGGACGCGCCGCTCTTTTTGATGCGTTCAGAGCCCGCCAGGTCGACGACGGTGAGCTTACCGAAAGTCGCCTTCATCTCCACTTTGCCTCCACCGCCCACCATCGCCCTGGACGTGGCGCGGGACCTCTTGGAGATCTTAATTTGAAACACGGCGTGCGAGCGACTGGAGGATTTGTTCATCTTCGTCTCGGCGTACACGAGGTTGTTGCGGCCGCGCTGAAAGCACATCAACATATCGCTCGGCGTTTTGCACGCGATCCAGGTCAGGCCCTTCACCTCGGATTTCCCCGTGACTTGCAGTCCCTGGCCTTTTTCCCGGTTCTCGTTGAGCAAACAATCTATCTGCTCGTTGTAAATCTGCAACATGCTCGCCTCCACGGTGTACGCGTGCTTGCTGTCGGCGCCGATGTGCACGAAAAGCGCGGCGACGAGACGGGGTAACAGACCGGCTTGCTTGGGGTCAGGTCTGCCGTCCATGCCCATGCCGCTGTTCAGCAGCGAGTGCGTCTTACCCGCGCTCGTCTGGCCGTACGCGAGGATGGAACCGTTGTATCCTTGCAGCACGTCTTTCAGGACCGGCTTTCCCACCTCCTCGTACACCTCCTTCTGCGTGCAATCTGGGTCGAAGACACCGTCGAAGGAGTACGACTTCTCCGTGACCTTGCCCGGGGCGGCTGATCCGCCGGCCAGGACACGTTCGACGGCATCGTCTTCCACGCGCACCACGCACTTCTTCAACTCCGGGTGGTTGATGATGCAGTGTTGGTCGCCGTCCTCGCGAGCCAGTCCGGGACGCACGCGCGAGAAAACGTTCACTTTGCCTTTCACGCTCATGGTGGTCTCACCGTCGCTGCGAGGGGATGGGGACGAGGAAAGGCGGAATTCGGGTCAGACACGCGCGGCATGTGGAAACGAGGCAGTCGAGGCGGCGACGTCGTCGGCCGTAACGATGGGGCTCGTCGCCACGCGCGCGAAACGCGTGGTGATGTGTGCCGTCACGAACGACGAGCGTCCATCAGCGGAACGACAAGGCAGGGCGCCCGAGGGGGGAGGCTGGCGCCGTCATCAGGGGTGCGTACCTCCGCGTGAGCTGTAACCTGCCGTTTCGTCGCGGATGAGAAGAGACGCGTCCCGTGGGGTCGATGCGCGGACGACACTGACGAGGGAGGGAGGGGGCGTCCGGAAAAAAAGCCGCGGGTGCCGAAAATAATGGTTCGCCGTTTTGCGTTGACTTTTTTAACCCAGGAAACTAGAGTCTAATGGTGCCCGATACAGCTGTGGCCGTGTGGCGTTTTCAACTTCCGAGGATTCCTCCGGTCCGTTGAGTTCAAACCAGCTGCTCGGTTTTCGGGAGGGGAACGCGCACATCTCGGGGCGCGACGCGCGTGCGCACTCGCATCTGCCGGCGGTCATGGCGCCCGACGTCTCCCATGCGGACGGCGCTTTCGCCGAGTGCCATGAGCTCATCGAGGAGATGCGGCGCATCTACTCCACCGACGAAGACGCCGTCAAGGTGCGTCAGCTGAACCAGCAATTCGCCGAGGTTCGCGAGCTGTGCGACACGCGCGAGGCGCACATGCAGACGGTCATCAGGGAGATGGTGAAGCGCGTCGAGAAGGCGGAGAAGAAGGTGAACGCGGCAGCGGCGCCTGATGCGGAACACCAGAAGCGGGTGGCGGAGGCGGAGGCCGAGAAACGGGCGGCGGGCGAGAACCTGACGAACATGGAGAAAGAGGCGCAGTCGTTGGAAGAGTTGCAAGAGGAGCTCAAATCGCGGGGCGCGACGCTGAAAGTGCGTCGCGCCGAGGTGGACTCCGTGGCAGCCGAGGAGGTCCCGCGCGCGAAACACGAGCTCAGTCTCTACGCGCACATCTCCAAGATCTCCTGGCAGTACGAGGTCACGGACAGGATAGCGGGGCGGGTCAACGCGCACGAGGGGAAGGACCTCAAGGTCATCGACTTTGCCGTGGGAGACCGCTCAGAATACCACTTGACCAACGACTTGTGGAACATGATCGGGTGAGAGAGAAGAACGCGACAGTCGAGACTCGAACGACGCGCGACGCGAACACAAGCTTTCGTAAATAGGATGAATCGCATGACACACGGGTGCTCGTACGTGTACACGGTCTGTCACTCGTAAAAGCAAGCCACCGCGTATCGCCGCGCTCTCGTCTGTTCTGTCACTCGAATTCATTCGCCGTCTCAGCGTCGTCGACGGAGACGCAGTCGACGACGAGGTTAAGCCGCGCGCCGTTCCTGACGTCCTTCGCGCTTCCATCCTCGCTCGGCGAAGCATCTGCAGATAGATGCGGATACACCGCCAAAATATCATCCCCCAGACAAACGAGCGGTGTCCGATCACGCGCGTGCAGGGGTACGCCGTTTCCTCGCATCCAGTCTTTCAGCTTCACGCGTCTCGAGTGCCCCGACCGAAACGCGTCGCCGGGCTGCCGAAACCGAAGTCGCAACGCGCACACATCGGGAAGATTCTCCAACCGAACGCCTTCATCAGAACTGTCTGTAGATGCAGAATTTTCCCAAGACGCCCGAACCAACCAACCCGGCGGGTGCGTGATGGAAACGCCTCGGCCCGCGTCGATGACGACCTCATTTCCAACAGCACGCGCCTCGGCGTCACCGTCCCCATCGTTCGCGTCTGATGTCTGTTTCCCCTCATTCGCTCCCAAGTCGAGGCGAGGCTTTTTTGCAGCCCACGCTCGGGATCCAACGCTGCACAGTACCCAGTCACCACGTATTCGCCATTCCCATTCCGGCACGGCGGCGGCGTTCACGTCGGCGTTCGCGCGTGCGAAGAGGTGCGCGCACATCTTGCGCAGGACGTGGTATTCCATGTCCACCCCGGCGCAATCAGAAACGTACGCGCGAAGTTGGTCCTCTCGCGCGAGCGTGGGAAGCCTGCACCAAGCATCGAGATCGATTTCACCTCGCATAAGATACGACCTATCGAAAGGAGAAGCCGATGTCACTGGACCATCGCCGAGCGCCAGGTATGCGGAAGGCACGTCGTCGAGCAGTTCGCGAAGGTGCGCGCTCTGCTCGGTCAACGCTTCAATGCGAGCCTCGACACCGCCTTCGTCGACGAGTTCGCGAAGCAAAGGGATCAGCTCGGCGCGCACGCGATTCCGGAGGTACTTCGGCGATGCGTTACTGGGATCTTCACGCCATGTTTCCGCGCGAGACTCGAGAAACGCGACGAGTTCGCGTTTCGCGAACGACAAAAGCGGGCGACCGAAAACGCCCTCGCGCGGACGCATGCCGGCGACGCGAGATATGTGACACCCGCGAAGGAGTTTCAACAGCGTCGTCTCGGTCTGGTCATCAGCGTGATGACCCTGGAGCGCGACATTCGCTTCGAGCGATTCGAGGAGTTCAACTGTCACATCTCGACGCCATTGTCGCGCGTTGGCCTGAAAATTGGATGGTGCGAAGGGCTTCTCGGGGACGCGAATGTGAAGCTCGACGTCGAGTCGCGCGCACAGCGCCTTGACGAAGACGGCGTCGTCGGCTGATTCATCGCCGCGAGTTTCGTGGTTGAAGTGTACCGCACGAACGTCCAGATTCCACGCGTCGCGCAACTGAACGAGGAGATGAAGAAGGGTGACGGAGTCTGCGCCGCCGCTCACGCAAACCAGAACGAGATCCCCGGGGTGAAATGCGCCAGTGGAACGCGCTGCTTCCGCGAAACGTAGAGGAAGATCATTTGCGTCCGACTCCGAGGAAGAAGACGAGGCCTTCGAAGACGACGCGCGTCGTTCTTCTCCATCAACCAAGGATGGCGTTGCTGCACGGGTTGGTCGTAATGCTCGAACGGGGTAACTTCGTTCGCGAGACGCTAACGGATTCGTTTTAGCTCCGCGTTCGGAGGCGAGACGTGACGCGCTCGGGGCGAGGGAGCTGGACGACGCCGCGAGCGTCGAGGAGGATGTCACCATCCACTTAACCGAGTTTCGAAGTTGCCAACGCCCGACCCCACGCAGCATCGCCAGAGGCCACGGCGCACACTAGCCTCGCGTGCACGTGCCCACTGACCCCCACGGGACTCACGTAGTCTTCGGACGCGTGTCGTGGGTGCGCTCGACGGAGTGAAGCGGATGAGGTTTTCGTGTGCCGATGTGCCGTGTGAACGAAAAGTGCAGTCGCTGACGGATTTTCCTCCGAAAAGCCAGAAAATCAAACGAAAAGCGGATCAGGAACCGAAAGAAAACTGCGATGACCAAGTCACCGACGGCAGAATAGCGGCTCGCGGAGCAGTGAGAAGATGAGTTTGACGTGTCTTGGGGCACGTCCGGCTTTACGTCTGGGGCATCGGTGTCGACTGAGAAGCAAAACCACGGTCCGTTGCGCTTCCAGTCCGTTCGGTGACGCGAAGAACGCAGCGTCGACTTCGCCTTCACCTTTCGGAGGTGCCGCTGCTTCTCCGTTTGGTTCCGGTGCGAAGTCCGTCGCTGCGGATCCGTTCGCTTCAGGTAGGCACGACGCTTGACGCACAATCACGTTCAGATAATCTCTGAAGAGTCCCCTCTGACCCGATGTTCCCCTACGCTCGAATACAGCGGCAGGGGTGAGCCCGAAGAAGCATAGCGAGATCAGTTCTGAAAAGGCATCGAAGAAGTCTGCGGGAACAGAATACCGAGCGTGGGATGACGTGGATGTTTTCGAGGTCCCTCCTGAACTCAGGCGACCGGGAAAAGATGGTGAGCATCACGATCATGATTGGACTTCTCGGGATGTTTCCATGCCCAGTTTCTAACCCATTGTTCCACCTTTCTCCCTCTTCGCAGCCGTGAAAGAGCACGTTAAGTTTTACGGACTCGAAGACCTGTTCCCGGGAACAGGACTTGAAGCAGCTTTCAACTCCAGCACGGAGTTCAGGACCGGCATACGGAAGGCGATGCGCGATGATCTCTTCATCGAGGACAAGAACATGAGTGCCAAGGCCAATGCTGCTATTCGTTCGCTCAGTTCTTCGTTGATGGTCAACTGGAAAGCATCGAAAACGGGGTATGCCGCTTTCACCGAGCTCTTCGAGCAGCACGGCGTGGCGGGCTTAGACGGGGAGACATTCATTCACACCCTCGGCGCGTTGTGTGGCGAAGATAGTCACGGATCGCTCATAGATATCACGGGCACGGGTAGACGAAAAGAACGTCATTCTTGGCATCAAGATTCAGGTCTGGAGAGATTCACCGTGATGCTCGGGTTCCCGCCTGAAAGTTATTGGAGCGGCGTCGGCGTGTTCAGTCATTCCTGCAAGTTGTCGCACCCCTTGCGTCAAGATGGCGATGAAGGGACGATCATTCAGTGGGAGGATTTAAGCACTGAAGATCTCCCCGTCGAAACAATCGGCAGACCAGAGTATCGCAAAGGTCACGAAGTGATGGTGTATTGTGACGCGACTCACATTCATAGTGCACCAGATGAGACGAATAGAGAGAGCGTTTGGCGCTTTATGTGATATCAATCGTTCAATTCATTACCTCGACTCGTCGTCTGACATCAACGGACGTTTATGAAGTACTACGCTTTGAATCCTTTGTTGCTCGTTCACAGCGCGGTTGTATTGAATCTCCATGTTGTTTTGACGCTTTGTTCAAGTCGTTTGAATTCTTTTAGGATGTATAAGGATTGAAGCATTGTTTCCTCACATTTTGCTGCAGTATTGAGGACACGAAGAAGCGAATTACATCATCGTCTCTCTAACCATGATCTCTAATAGATGTACATTGGATGAACTTAACCGCCCAGCTGTTCATTCGAAGTGAACTTCGACAACTGCTACGCATATAGTATCGAAAGCTGTCATGAACTGTCACATGAAAGCAAACATTGAATTTCGATGTGTTGCACGTTTAATTTTCTCTGAAACACCCTCACATGCTCAGGTTTTTACGCGCTATTGAATTATTACTCTGCTGTGGAAGCCCAGCCCATTGTCGTTTCTTCTTGACGCACTGCCGCATCTTTTTCGATGATGCACTCGGGCACAATGTATCGTGCGGTTGGATTTTAGCGTCCTTCACATCGCACGTCTATGCTTAAGGACACGTGTTGCTCAGTTTTGCGATCCACGCGTGTTCGATTGGATCGCTGATGTGCTGCCTGGTTATCACTTTGCTTTATGCAGCGCGAGGACGTTCTCTTGTCGCCTGATCTTCGTGAGGGTTTAATCTTGAGTTTTTATTCAGAAGCTCGAGCCGTTTCCTTTCTTGTTAGAGTGACAGGTGAAAATTTTCGTACTGATTTTTTTTTCGATGTGCACTGCTAAACCAAAAACCATTTCGTGTTTCAGATTGGAA
>Ga0209666_1001582_pt1 | contig 17419 bp, 14 predicted proteins | sample SaaInlV_125m_DNA_FD_184679 | JGI IMG/M metagenome (GOLD analysis project Ga0209666, IMG submission 184679) | Marine microbial communities from expanding oxygen minimum zones in the Saanich Inlet - Saanich Inlet SI037_S3LV_10m_DNA (SPAdes)... | ecosystem: Environmental > Aquatic > Marine >...
TAGAACAGCAATACTACCATCCGGAACATCTGATAATTTCTTAAAATATGATGGAACTGACTGGGTGGCAACAGATATAATAGAAACAATAGTAGTAAAAGGTGGTAATAGTGAATCTGGTTCAATAGTATTAAATTGTGAACAAAATACTCATTCGGTTACATTAAAAGCACCTCCTCATGCTGATTTTAGTGGCAATAATGTTTTAACACTTCCTAATAATACTGGTACTTCAAATCAAGTATTATCAACAGATGGCAGTGGTGTACTAAGCTTTGTTGACCAATCAACAGGTGCTAATATATCAGGTATTACTGATGATAATGGTAAATTAGATTATGTAGCTATTAAAGTTCCAACTGAAACAAACATTGTCGATACAACAATTTCTAATGAACCTGTGCCATTATATGACGTTGAAAGAATGTATCCACCCACTCGTAATTTAACATCAGCGACGCATACAATATCAGGACAAGATTATGGTAATGGTGTTTATGAAACTTCTGAGAGCGATCAGTATGATGCTACAAGACATGGTTATTCGGCGTTTAATACTTCCATGGATACTGGCCCGCATTTCAATGTGTCATATAATACATCTGGTGTATACACAGGAAGTGATTATATAGTATCTGGATATTCTGGTGATTGGATTACTATTAAAATGCCTGTTTCTATTAATTTAACTAAATATGGATTTAGAGAGAGAGCAGCTGGGTATGTAAGATCGCCCGGTAGATATAAAATATATGGTAGTAATGATGGAACATCTTGGGTAGAATTATTTCATAGAAATGGAGCTAAACCAACATATGCATCAAACGAATTTAATGAATCTATAACAACTAGTGGAAAATACAACCATTTTGCATTGGTTGTTAATGAATTAGCTGGTAATACAATGACAAGTGGAGAGGCAATATTAAACTTTGATGAATGGTACATATATGGTAAAGAAGCCATAGAACCTCAACCGGTTTATGAAGATACAACCAATCAATTACAGGACTTGGCAGAGCAAAAAACAGGTGTTAATGGTTGGAGATTAGTAAGATTTTTACCTCCCACATCTTCTACTTGGTATAGCGTTGATGATAATTCATTCGGTACAGCTACCCCTTATGGAACTGCGTATGATTATACAAATGAATGGTCTATTGATTATGGGGGAACTTTTGATGAAATGTTTTTTTCTACAAAAAATATGACTTATTGGTTATGGACTCCAAAAACTTCCGTTGAAGGTAATTATTCTAATGCAGGTAGATTAGTTTATAAATCATCAAATAATTCATCAGAACATAATGTAGCGTGGTATAATAGAACAGGTACACCACCAGATCCTTTTATTAGTGTTTTAAATCATACAACATCAGTTAATCAATGTTTATATGCCGAAAATAGTTTTAATGGTGCTCATCAGCATTTAATAGCAGGTAATGAAGGGATGTGTGTATTTGTTAGAACATCAACAGATATAGTTACATTAAATCCAGCACCGGTACATAAAACCCTTATGTTTGCATATGAAGATAGTGATTTAGTTTATGACTTTACTCCTTATAATGATATAACAAGTTGGAATGCTTATGCTACAAGCATTGGTGCAACTTATTATAATACTAGCTTCTCACAAGGAGGAATATTCCATCATCCTGGAAATGGTTGGATTGAATTAGTATTACCATCTAATTATACATATGTATCTGTGTTTTTTGGCAATCCACATTCGGGTGGAACAACGTATTTATATATTGATGGAGTATCTAAATCATCGTGCAGTTCTGGTCAAACAAAAACATATAGTCAATCATATACTTCTGGTCAAACTTTAAAGATATTGGAATCGGCTGGAATAATTCATCCTGATTTAAAAATAACATTATCATCGCCTATACAAAGCGAATATGAAGTGACCTTCTCAGAAGATGTTACATGTGATATATTAGTTGTTGGTGGTGGTGGCGGTGGTAGTGAATCACATGGAGGAGGTGGTGGTGCAGGCGCTGTTATATTTATGAAAGATGTTGTTATGAATGGTAATTATAATATAAAGGTTGGTAAAGGTGGTAATGCTTCGCAAAACTTAGGTAATGAAGGAGTTGGTTTTAACGGGAATGATAGTGAAATATTTAAAACATATATTAACAATATTATAGCCGAAGGTGGTGGTGGTGGTGGTGCTAATTCAAATGGAATCGGAGGTAATGGCGGTAGTGGCGGCGGTGGCGATGGATATTTTCCACCTCATTCGGGAATAATAACACCAAGTGGAGGTAATGCTGTTTCTTATACTCCTATTTTAGATGGAATTACAGGTATAAAATATGGTAATAATGGTGGAAGTGGCTATATAAATGCAGCTGGTTGTGGAGGTGGTGGTGGTGGTGCCGGGGCTGTTGGTGAATCTGCAACTTCTGTTAATGATAATACTGTATATGGCGGTGTAGGTGTTTACAAAGCAACTATATCAGGTTCTGATTATAATTTTAAAGACTTATTTAATTTACCTACAAATAATACTATTGGCGAATATCATTCAGGAGGAACTTATGCTGGTTCTACATATAATGAAGGTGTATATTTTGGCGGAGGTGGCGGTGGTGGATTATGGGAAAATCCCGAACCAAATCCATCAAATGTTGTAGGTGGTTTAGGTGGTGGTGGAACTAGTGGTGGTTATACGCCAATATTAAATGCTGAAAATGGTTTAGCTAATACTGGTGGTGGTGGTGGTGCTGGCGGAAGTGGTGGTGTTGATGGAGGATCAGGTGGTTCAGGTATAGTAATTATAAGATATTCGATGGGTACTACTACGAGTGTTACAACAAATCCTATAGGTTACTTAACTTATGATGCTACTAATGGGTGGAATGTAAAAGATGAAAATAATATTTCAACTTCCAATTTGACAACCAGTAATATACTAACCACTGATGGTACAAGCAATGCTTTGATATTTTCCAACGATACAATTTTTACTAATCAAAGTATTATACCAACTTCTGATGATAGCTTTGACCTCGGTAGTGTTGAAAATAAGTTTAGAGATGTTTTTATTAGCAACAATTCGCTATGGATTGGAGACGAACATAAATTAGCTATATCAGACAATAAAATGACATTCAGAAAAAGAAAAACAGCAAGTGTGCCAAACTCGATATTAGCTTTGAATGGTACAGAATCGGGGGCATTGGCATTTACTGGCCATAGTAGTATTTCAAATTTCAAGCTGAAAGATTGGTTAAATTATATGAAGACTTTAACATCTGATAAAGTAAAAATATCAGATATTTTCACAGATAATAGCGACGATTATGAACAGGAAAATGCTGGTGATACTTGGCAGATACATAGTACTTCATTATTATTAGGTACAGCCTATAATAAAGTTGGCATCGGTGTTGCAAGTCCCACTTCTGAATTAGATATTTCTGGTGATATTAAATTTACTGGTGATATTCATGGTTCTGGTTCAGAATTAACAGCATTAAATGCTACAAATATTACAGCAGGTACTATTGCCAATGCCATATTACCTCATGATATATCAGTAACAAATCTCGCAGGTTCCGGTGTAAGTATAACAGCATTACACGCAGATAATATAGCAACAGGTACTATTGCCAATGACAGATTACCTGCTGATATATCAGTAACAAACCTCGCAGGTTCCGGTGTAAGTATAACAGCATTACATGCAGATAATATAGCAACAGGTACTATTGCCAATGACAGATTACCTGCTGATATATCAGTAACAAACCTCGCAGGTTCTGGTGTAAGTATAACAGCATTACATGCAGATAATATAGCAACAGGTACTATTGCCAATGACAGATTACCTGCTGATATATCAGTAACAAATCTCGCAGGTTCTGGTGTAAGTATAACAGCATTACATGCAGATAATATAGCAACAGGTACTATTGCCAATGACAGATTACCTGCTGATATATCAGTAACAAATCTCGCAGGTTCTGGTGCAAGTATAACAGCATTACGCGCAGATAATATAGCAACAGGTACTATTGCCAATGACAGATTACCTGCTGATATATCAGTAACAAGCTTAGAAGGCATAGGTTCTAATATAACAGCATTAAATGCTACAAATATTACAGCAGGTACTATTGCCAATGACAGATTACCCGACGATATATCAGTAACAAACCTCGCAGGTTCAGGTACTGGCATTACCAATTTAAATGCTGCTTATTTAACAGGAACTATTGATAATTCTGTATTACCAACATCAATAAGTGCAACTAATTTATCTGGGTCTGGTTCAAGTATTACAAATTTAAGCGCGGCTAATTTAACAGGTACCATAAATAATGCAAGATTCCCAGCAGACATTAGCATAACGGGAACTATGTCAGCAGCAAATTTAAATGTAACTGGGACAACTACTACTATATCGACTGCAACTTATACAACAGAAAATTTAGAAATTGTTAGCGTTGACGCCGATGGGCCTTCATTAAAAATAACACATGATTCTGTTAATTATGATATAATACAAGTTATGGATAAGGATAGTCTAAATGTATTGTCATTAAATCACGAGGGTAAATTAGGAATAGGTGTTGTATCTCCCGAATCAAAACTACATATTTCAAATAATAGCGCTGCGTCTGCCAATGTAACATTATTGACATTAACGAATGGTAATGGAACAGGTGATCTTTCAAGCGGTTGGGCTAATGATACATCAATAAATATTGATTTTAAATTTACTGATAGTAATCCAAACTATACTCCTCAGGGTAGAATTAAATGTTTAAATGGGCAATCGGTAGATTCTGGGCAGAACGAAGAGGGTAGTGGTAATTTATGTTTTTTCACAAGTCAAGGTACTGGTGGTAGCGGTTCGGGAACATTAAGTGAAGTTATGAGAATGACTTATAATAATTTAGTCGGCATTGGCATAACAAATCCGGCATACAAATTAGACGTTTCTGGCGATATCAATTGTACAGGAGCATTCCGTGTTAATAATACTGCATTATCTAATGTAGCAACATCTGGTGCATATGCAGATATATCAGGAACACCAGATTTATCTTCATATTCTACATTTTCAGGTTCATATAATGATTTAACTTCTAAACCTACTTTATTCTCTGGTTCATATACCGATTTAACTTCTAAACCTACTTTATTCTCTGGTTCATATAATGATTTAACTTCTAAACCTACTTTATTCTCTGGATCATATAATGATTTAACTAATTTACCATCTGCTAGCGGGGGGGAATGGACTACTTCATCTACTAGTACATTAACAAGCGATATACATCATAGTGATAGTGAAACACAATCAGGAACCAGTTATACTAGTGGTTCTCTTGTTACTATTACTGGTAGTATGGGTCCGGGTTCCATAGGGGATAAAATGGGTTTACTTGCTGAACATGCTAATAGAACGCAAGCAATTGGCATAGGATATAATACTATTGCACAAGTTGGATCAACTGCTTCTGCGATTCTTGCATTAAAATCAAAAGGGACTGGTTTAGTATATATTGGAAATAATAGTGCTACGCCCTTGGCAGTATCTCAAACATCTGTATATATTGGAACAACCAGTATATATCAAGATGCTAAATTATCTATCAATGTTGTCGACGAAGGCACTATGCTTTCAAGTCCAGATATTAGTCATTTCTTATGGAGAATAAATGATTCTACTAAATGGGGTTTATATTGGTCGACTAATGCTTCGGGTAATAATTATTCTGTTTCAACAGATAGCAATCCCAATGAAATAGTATTTGTCGGCAATAATGCTGCTAGAGCCTCAGTAGATTTGGATGATGGTTCAATTTATTCAAAGGCATGGTTTAGATCTGTTGGTAATGGTGGATGGATATCACAAACACATGGTGGTGGATGGTATATGTCTGAAACTACCTGGATAAGATCTTATGGAAGTAAAAAAGTTTGGGTTGATAATATATTAGCATGTAATGGGAATATGGGAGTTGGTACATCAGCTCCTGCTGATAAATTACATGTCAATGGTGGAAATATAATAGCCACCGGCAATATAACAGCATATTATTCGGATATCAGATTAAAAACTATTAATGAATATGTTAAGAATGTTTTATCCACACTAGATAAAATAAGTGTATTCAAATATAATTGTAATGAACTAGGTGAGTCGTTTGGATATGATAAGAATAAAAATGAAATAGGTTTGAGTGCGCAAGAAATTAAAAAGTATTATCCTGAATTAATTGAATTGGCACCATTTGATACTATATATGACAAACAACTTGAAAAGAAAGTATCTAAATCGGGAGACGAGTATTTAACATTAAATTACGAAAGATTAGTTCCTATATTATTGCAAGGTATCAAGGAGCTCAACGCCAATAACAAAGCTATTGAAGAAAAAAATAAAGTATTAGAAGACAAATATAATAGTCTTGAAAAGGAGCTTCAAGAAATTAAAAAGTTATTAGGTAAATAAAAATTATTTGATTTTATAATAATATAATAAAAGTGTAGATAATGGTTTTACAATCATCGGGTGCTATTTCATTATCAAATATTCAAACTGAATTTGGTGGTTCTAATCCCATCGCTATATCTGAATATTATGCAGCAGCTTCCGGCATCCCTTCGTCGGGTACAATAACTTTTAATAATTTTTATGGTAAAAGCGCGCCTTCTTCTGGTGGGCCACCTACTCCCGTTGCATCATCTATACCTGGTAGATCAGGAGGTGTCGGTGGTACTGGTTATGAAATTGTAAGAGGGTTATATGCCAATAATACAACGCGAAGCGAGGGTACAACATCATTTGATAATAGAAATGCCACTAATAGAGGCAGTGGCAATGATGTTAAATACGCAAATCTAATAATACAAGCTAAGCCAGGTGATACATTAAATTTAATATCACGATTACAAACAAGTGGAAATTATAATGAATACGCCGAATTTTGGGTTTGGTTAGGTGGAAGTTGGTCTAGATTTACAGCACCAAATGCTACATTTACCGGTGACAGAGATTTTAGTGTAAACTATACAATTCCATCAAATACGTCAGCTGGTAACTACGCATTAGCTGTCGCGTGTTCATACAATTCGGTTGGTTCTTCTAGTTTTAGAAGTTGGAAATCTTACTCTTTACATGTTTGGACATAATTTTGAGTACATAATTTTATTTTTTTATGATTTTTATAAACTTTTTGAAATTTACACTTTTTTATTAATTATGTACTCATTTTTATTTAGGTATAAAGTATAGAAATAATAAACTAATATGAAACGTTATAGAAACATAATTGCTAATCAAAAGCCAAACTCTACTATTAAACAAGATATGCCTTTGCCGCCACCACCAGCAAATAATCAAACGGGTGAAACAATGGGTGGCGGGATTATGAGCGCTGTTATTCAAGGGGTTGCTCTGGGTACTGGTTCGCAAATTGCTAGTAGAGGCATTGACGCTATTATTGGTCCTCGTAAGGTTGAAGTTGCCGAATCTACATCCAATAACAAGTGTATAAAAGAAAATGCAGCATATATTGAGTGTATCAAAAATGGTGATACTTCGCAGTGCAAAGAGTTTTTTGATTTACTTAATAAATGCAATAATATATAAGAATATCAATGTTATATCTTATAATAATAATATTTTTTTTGAAAATATGAATATCAAATTGCTATTAATTATTACTTTTATTGGAAATTGCACATGTTTTTCCGCTACTTCATTGAATACGCCATTATACAGATATTGGAATTGTATTGGATTTAAAAATTGTATTGTTGATAATAAACCTTATCAATTTAATATTGGTGAAATACCACTTGTCGCTTGGAAATCTACAAATAATACTTATCTTAGTACACTAAATATTTGCAGACATTTTGGTTCTACGCTTCACGAGGGTAGTGTTGAAGATGGTTGTCTTAAATGTCCTTATCATGGATATAAACATGATAGTAGTGATAAATGTGGTGTTGTAGTAGAGCACGATAATAAGCTTTGGTGGTCTTATAAACCTGTTGAAAAAGAGCCTCAGACTATTCCTTATATTGGTGAGGATTTTGTTTCAGATTACATTGAATATGAAATGAATGAAAATTTGCAATTTTGCATGTATAATTCAATGGACATTAATCATGCTGAACATATTCATAGTGGTGTATTTGGCTTTGGTAGCGATATTCCTATCAAAAATTACAAACATATCAAAAAATCTGGTAATATAATTGGGACAAGTTTCGATCATTTTTCAAAAGATAATATTAAGCTAATTAATAAAAATATTTCTATTGGCATTGACACGTTTACTAGCAATTATCATGAATATATTTATCCTTCAACAACCTGGTCTGTCGTAAGTCATGGTGATAAAAAGAAACTTGTAATTGGTGTATCAATGCGACCGGTTGATACATATAAAACCAGGTGGTATGTTACTATTCGTAGTAATTATATGAAAGAAGGTATCAATAAGAATATTCTAAATTTGGCAGCACGTATGATATTGAGCCAAGATAAAAAACAATTCGAAAGACAATCTAAGAATACTTTATTGCGCGAAAATTTAATTTTAACAAAAATGTTAAATAACGAAAATCATATTGAAGATATGAAGGATTTATTTAAGAATTATGAATATCCGATACTAAAAGACTTTATTAATTATCAATTGGCAAATCCCGAATAATTTCGTTTTAATTTTTTTTATAAAATCATTACTAGATTTTTCTTTGTCATTAGATGTGCTTTCAAACTTATGATAAATACACGAATTTTTAACATAAGAGTCAGAAGATATATGATTCATTATACTAATAAAAAATGATATAATAGTTTATATATCAATTTTTAATATGAATATTAAAACACTTATTAACGAAACAATAGTGACAGATTGGAAATCGATTTTAATAGATTTAGTAGAACCTTTTGAAAATGAAATTAATGAAAAAATGTCTAAAGAATATGCTGGCAATATCAATGTATTTCCAAGTAAAGAATTGATATTTAATAGTTTTAATTATTTTAATATTAAAGATTTGAAATGTATTATAATCGGACAAGATTGCTATCATACTCGCGATGTGGCTAATGGTCTTTGTTTCTCACATTCTTTGCAAAAAAATAATAAATTACAACCAAGTTTGCGCAATATTTTTAAAGAGATTAAACGAACTGAAGGTGCATTTCGTAATAATTCTGACTTAAGTGATTGGGCCAATCAAGGTTGTTTATTATTGAATATGTCATTATCGGTTTTAGAAGGTAAACCTAATTCTCATGCAAAAATATGGAGTAGATATATAAATAGTGTTGTTAAATGGATAGCAGAAAATTGCGAAAATGTTTGCGTAATGTTATGGGGCAATTTTGCATTATCTGTTAAAACATATTTTAAAGATACAAATAATATAGTATTGAAAGCCGGTCATCCATCTCCATTAAATACTAAGATTCCGTTCTTAGGTTGTGGTCATTTCGCGAAATGTAAGGAATTACATAATATTAAATGGGTATAAATAGTATAAAAATTGATTATTAATAATAGTTATTATAGTAAATAGTAAGCATGGAATTTGATTCCAATTATTACATTAATACTTTGTTGGATAATATTGCCAAAAACTATAAGTATTATTCGTATCTTAAATTAAAAAAATGTAAAAACAACGATTACTATTTTGCTACTGATACAGAATGTCTTGTAACACATGGATATGAAGTTTATGGTATTTTAAATAGCAATAAAAAGAAAAATAACAAAAATGTTACATGGGACACTAATCTTCATATAGTTTATAATTATTAATGTTAGTATATTCATCAATCCAAAAATTCCCTATATGATATCCGCCAAATATATTAATAGTATTATTACGTAATATTCATAGTTGAACGTTATATTCTTAAGTCATCGCTGAGATGGTAAAAGTATATATGAAATATATTCGTTTTTAATATAATAGTTATTATGGTTACAAATGTCGTAAAATATTTTTATCTAATTACAATGTGTTTTTCGGTTTACGTTGGTATAGTTGATGGTTATAATATGAATAATTTTCCTATCATTAAAAAACTTTTTGATAAACGTAATCAAAATAATTATAGTAAAAAATCTTATATTGAGAAAAATGCTAATAGTTATATGGTAAATAAAATTATTCTCGATGATATGGCGTCTAAAATAGTTGGTCCTAAAAAAAAAAATAATACCGATATAAATGTTAAATAATTATATAATTTAATAATAAATTATGAGTAATTATAAAGATTCTAAGAGAAAAGTAGGATCGCAAAGTGAAATACCGAGTATTGAAGAGAATTCAAATGCCATAATAGTTAAAGGCTATCAAAACTTTACTATTGCTAAAACATCGTTAGTTATTAATGCTAAAAGTAAATTTGAAAAAATCAATAAAGTTCTCGAAGAGTTACGAGATACGCGAGAGTATAATTCTTTTTGTGATATCGGTTGTTCATCCGGAATAGTTAGTATTTTAGCTTACAAAAATAATTTTAAAAATATAGTATCCGTCGACCATGATCCTGAATATATTGGGATATTACAAGAATTGGCAAACAAGCTTAATATAACTAATATTGATGCCAAAATGGAAAGTTTTGGGGCGAATAAGGGCATTTATGATGTAGTATTTTGTGGAGCGATAATACATTGGGTTTGGTCTTTGACATCAGATTTTACGTCTTTTGAAAAGATATTTGAATATTTAACTAGTATTACAAATAATATTTTATTAATAGAATGGATTAGTGAACGCGACCATGCTATAAGAGGATTTGGACATATAACTAAAAATAAAGAAAATTATACAACTGCCAATTTTGATAGATGTATAGTTAAATATTTTAAATTAATAAAAAAAATAGAATTAGATGGTTTTAGTCGTATTCTTTATGTAGTAGAAAAATATCATCATCAATAAAGCCGCTTGGCTTTTCTTTATTCGATAAATTAATACCACTATCTAATTTACCATTAATAGTAGCCCAACCGAAATCACACAAATAAATAGAATCGTTATATAGTAATATTTCCGATTCATGTTTAATATCATTATGTTTTATGTTTAATTTTTTCATCACTTTTATAATATTACTGAGTTGTTCTTTGTAAAATAAATTTGAATTGAATGCTTTTTCTGTAATAGTTTCACCACAATATGACATTATCATAATTTGATTGTTAATATCATAAAAAATTAATTTAGGCACATTAATATGATAATTCTTTAAAATTTTTAATATATGTATTTCTCTTTCAAAGACATGGTAATCTTTATACTTTATTATTTTTTTTATTACTATATTATTATTAATATCTTTATAAACATTAGAAGTCGCTGACCTTTTTAGTAGTTTTATTTTAAACTCTTTATTATCATATTTAATAACATTATGCAACAATTCGATAATTCCGTTTTTATTATCCATAATAATATATTATTATGTTTTTTTTTCAGCTGCGGCAACACCGGCAATAGTTGTAATATATGTTAATAATGCCGACGATAATCCAATCTGAAAATAATAATTATCAAAATTTATAATTTTTTTTGAGAAATTTATAATAGGATCTGTTATTTTTATTACTGATTTAGGTGGATTTGCATTTGGAATAGTGCGCATTAACAATAATATAGTTGAAATTAATACGAAATTTTGTACACCATCCAATACTACATTTTCGAATAATGCTATATTTGAATTTCTTGGAATACCAATTAACTGATTTGTATCTTGCAACATAAAACATAGATTATTACGTTTACGATATGGTAATATTAAATTATTACTATATACTATCATTTTATTTAATAATATTCATATATTTTTATATAAAAAATTGATTTATTATCATTTTTATATAAAATTAAATGGATATTTTAAATAAAAATATTATTCTAATGGATTATTTATATAAATATGAACATTCTGATGTTGATATTGGTAATATATATTGGAGTATTAAAAATGAAATATATCAATTAACATTATTTAGCGATAAACCCCCTGACAATGTCCTTAAAAAGGTTGAAAAAAATATAAAAGACTTTTATAAGTTATATTATAGATTTAATTTTTCTAATGTTTTTAATCACCCTAATCCAATCTTATATATATCTTATTTATCTCATGCCAAAGAAAAATTATTCTCCACTAAAAAATGCTTCCCATAATGAATTTACTATATTAGAGCTTAAGGTTGCGCCTCCTCCTACACCTACACCCATTTTAACATGTTGTACGAAACTAGTTTCGTCCTTTGTAACTATTGTTTGTACTTGAGGTTGCTCGTTTACTATTTTTTGCATATATGGATTTGCTGTATATTTTTGCTGTAGTAACAAATTTTCTTCTTGTAATTCTTTGATTTTTTCATTAGCTTGTTTTCCACCCTTTTTTATATGTTTTGCTTTATAATTATTAATTGGTAACGATAATATATATTTACCTTTCAAAGTAAATAAATGTAATATGTGATCTTTGACTTTATCTTTATTATAATCGCGGTAAGTATAAACCGCATTATATTTTTTAGGGATTTTAGGAGGTGTCGAGAAATATTTAGTAATATCTAAAAAGTTCTTCAATGGCAATGCTGCAAGAAATTTATTATCTCTATATTTTAAAATTAAATCTTCCTTTTTATTATCTTTATTTATATCTTGATTCATAACAACATAATACTTAATCATATTTACTTATCTATTAAATTAAATTATAAAAAATGATATATTATTTATTATTCAGTATATATATTATTATATACGTTTATAACTATAGTATCAATTTGTTCTAATAAATATAAAAAATGACTAGCTAATGTTTAAATATTTATTGACCTGAAATATGGTCTCTAAATTAAAAATATTTGACTATAATTTGCAAAACGGAGTCATACGATATACTAATTAGAAGGCAATCTGCCAAGAACCTGTGAAGGGGGAATCGCTGTTAGTATATAGTACCTTAGTAGCTGTTATGGAAGGGTATTTTTTACTTTTTTGTGTTTTATATATTTATTAAAGGACATAGAGAAATAATATGTTATTATTATTATGAATATATCAAGAGATAAGGCATTAAAATTTTTAAAAGAAGCTGATTTTAAGGCTAAGTTATTTTCTAAGGATGAAAAACGCAAAGTTGGTGCTATAATATTGGAAAATGAAAGTTTAATACAGCTTAGTTGTGGTTATAATGGTCTTCCTCGTAAATTAAAAGAAACTAAAAAAAGATGGTTAAAAAAAAATAAAGATTTATATGTAATACATGCTGAAACAAATGCAATAGTTCAAGCAGCTAGAACAAACTGCAATATTAATAATAGTATTATGGTATGTAATCGTTTTCCTTGTCATAATTGTTGTTTAAATATCATACAGGCCGGTATCAAATTATTAATAACTATTGAACCTGATTGGGATAATTTAAGTGATAGATGGAAACTATCTTTTTATACATCTAAAGAAATGTTAGATGAATTAAAAATAAATATTATGTTTTTTAAAGAAAGTGATTTAATTCAATAGATTTATTTTTTTGCGGATTTGGGTTTAGGTTTTGCCTTGGTAGGTTTTACTTCCTTCTTGGGTTTGGATTTAGGCTTGGTTGGTTTCTTTTCTTCTTTCTTGGGCTTGGATTTAGGCTTGGTAGGTTTTACTTCCTTCTTGGGTTTGGATTTAGGCTTGGTTGGTTTCTTTTCTTCTTTCTTGGGCTTGGATTTAGGCTTGGTGGGTTTCTTTTCTTCCTTCTTGGGTTTGGATTTAGCCTTGGTAGGTTTCTTACGTAATTCTTTGTACTCTTTAACAGTAACTAAAACACCTTTATATGTAATATATTCTTTGCGATCTCCTTGTATTTTATAGATACATCTTTCTTTTCCTAAAATTTCTTTTTTGATACCAGTATTCTTACAATGTTTTGGTTTTCTGCCACCTCCTTGCGCCGATGCAGCTCCTGTTTTTGCACCTGGTCCTGATTCATCACTTAATTTTTTTCTTGTTTTTTCTTTTCTCAAGTCATCGAGATATTTACTTAAATTATTTAATGGAATTATTAATTCCCCAGATAATGATTCTTGAAATACAGCTAATACCTTTTCTTGCCGTTCTGCTTCATCATAATAACCATTTCCGTCCTGCTCATCAAAATTAATATGATGTTCGAGGCTACTAATAAGATTTTCACCTTCTTGTTGTTGGAGAGGGGTGGGCGCACCTATTCTGAGCATATTTTCTTCGCAAGAATCATAATCTTTTTTATATAATTGCAATTGTCTAGTTGCTGCTACTATTTTAAGTAAATCTGCTCGGCGTTCTCTAAGTAAATAATCCTTATATTCATCTGTAGTTTTTTCATCTTGCTGAATAAACTCTTTATCTTTATTGCGGCGTATCTTTTCATAAAATAATGAATTTAATAAATTATCTACTAAAAGATTAATTAAATTATCATAATCTTGTTCCGATGCACAAGTAGTAATGTCTCCGAGACCTAAACCTTCATTTATTATTTCAAATAATACTATATTTGATGCATTAATTTTGCCTAATTCTTCTTTTAATGATGTTAAAATATCTACATCAAAATCAAAGTTATGTTTTTTATATCTTTCATCATAATATACTGAAAAACCTCTAGTTAGTAATTCTTTATCCAGACTATATGCTTTTCCTTTTAATGTATCTAAATTTTTTGTTTGTTCCTCATCATATATATGTCGGAATAAAGTTACGTCATCAACTTTTGTGCTTATTAATATTGATAATGCTCTATCTAAAATATATTCTAATTGTTTATGATATAACCTTGAAGTAATTGTAATATCACGTCTTGTTTCAAGATACTTCATAATTCCATCAGGTCCTATTGTTTTTATGCTATCTAATTTATCCAATGATATACGTTTTGCTTCTATAAAATCGATTATGATTTTAATAAATACATGTGGTATGATTTTATCATTAATCAATATATTAAATATAAATGCGTGCTGAATTAATTTATCAATATCAATTTCATTCTTATCATTTAAAATAATACCGAGAACTTCAAATAAAAATTTAAGTTTTTGTATTGCTATTTTTCTTCTAGAAAAAGAATTAAGCAAATAACCTCGCCATTTATCTGCATTTACTTTATTTTCTGCTAACATTGTTTCTATTAATGACCATAATGTACCATATGTTTCAAGATGGTTACCAGCTCCAGAAATATATTCAAGGTTATCTAATACTTCATCCCATTTTGGTAATAATACTTCTTGGTCAGTTGGCGTAATACTATCGTGTGCTGCTTCAATATAATCATTGAACACTTTTAATTCTGGCTTATCCCGTTGTGCGTCCATTACTTTTTTAAGCAGCCACTTTGGTAGCAATTTCTTTTCCATAAATAATTTTTTTAAATCCTTTTTCTCTGCTGGGTTTAGATCTTTCGTTTCTACTTTAAAATCTTTTACAAGCTTATTAAATGCTGCTTCTCGTCTTGCTTTTACTACTACTTCATTACTTTTTAAAGTTCCACTTGGATTTTTTAGCATTTCACTGAATTTGTGATAAAACCCTTTTAGAAAAAATGCTTTTATTGTTTCTGGTGTAAATCTTGAACGTTCCAAGTGCTTAACAACCGCCATTGGACAACTTGCACCGAAATTGCTATCTTTACGAGTTAATAATGGAATAGGACTAGAACTACTTGTACGACTAAGCGCATCAGAACTATATTGTGTCCTAAGTAGGTCGTGGTCTATTGCTGCTGGTTCTCCTGCTGCTGATGATTCCATTGCTGCTTGTCTAGAGTTATCGGGGGATATTCTCATTACTGCTGATGATTCCATTGCTACAGGTGATTCACTTACTAATGATTCTCTTGTTGCTGCTAGTGGTCTTCTTGCTGCTAGTGGTCTTCTTGCTGCTTGTTGTTCTCTTACTTCTAATTCCATTTGTGTTCCTCTTACTTCTAATCCTTTTGCTTGCGAAGGTCCTTCGCCAGGATTAGTATTAGACATAGCCGATCTAGCCGTATCATTGCCCTGTTTTTTATGTGATTTATTTTCATTTTTTTCATTTTCACTATCTCGTTCTCTTAGTTGTCCTCGCCCGCTTGATCGCATTATTATTCTCTAATAATAATAAATAAAAATAAATAAAAATAAACTTAACTTAACCTAAACTGATACTCCGGTTTGTGGATATTGATTATATACTGATTGTGGTGGATACATTACTGGTGGTACTCTTTCTCCTACTTTTGTTGCTGGAATATAATATGGCATAGTAGGATACAAATATTGTTGTCCCATTTGATTTGTATGATGTGTATGTGGTTGCATTCCTACATTGAGTGCAATATTACCAGCAGTATTCATATAATTTTGATAATATTGCTGTTGTTGATATTGATTTTGTGCATTATCATTTACTTCACTTGACTTATTAACATCATCATTTGCGCCAATAGTAGAAGAACCACTCGCAACTACAGGAGGAGCTTCGATATCATTATATACTGGCTTAATATGATACGAAGGCCATGTTGAACCCGTTGTAAAAAATGGTGTTAGAATAAGATCGGGAACATTACGAAAAGTTTGTTGAATTTGGCTGAACATTATAATAGTTATATTATAAATGTAATATATGTTTATATAGATTTTCAATATAGTAGTGGCACTATGTTAATATCATATTCAGATAGTTTATAAAATAGCTCTTTATTATCTTTGTACATTTGTGTAAGTATTACGCGATCAGTCCATAAATTATTTTTATCTATTAGCTTTTCCATATATTCTTGATATTTTTCTGTAAAATCTGTGATGATATTTTTATGCATTATATATGATACACCAGAAATATAATGATAATTCCAAATATAATATACTTTATCCTCATCATATTCACCATCACTAGAATATATAAATTTATCTTTAGGCAAGTTTTTTAGTTTTACATTATTTGGAAATATATTTGACGGAGGTGATGTATATTTATAAGTATCAATATCTGCATCAATCCAGCAAAAAAATTCTGATGAAAACACATTTATTTTTGCCGCTTTATTAATCATATTAATTTTTTCATTCCATATTAAATTTATTTCAAGAGACTTACAATAATCATCATCAATTATAGTCTTATCAATATATTTATATGAATTAAAATCTTCTATATTATATTCAATATAATATGTTGGATAATCTCCTCTTAATTGCTTTGCATATTTTATTGATTTTTTATCACCAAAAAAAACATATGGACTATTAATTCGCAAAGTATTTTCAAGACATTTATCGTAAGAATCTTCTAAATCCCATAAACCAGTAACACAAGTCATATCAGATAATCTCAATTTTATTAAATCGGGAACATCACAATC
>Ga0209666_1001586_pt1 | contig 17403 bp, 17 predicted proteins | sample SaaInlV_125m_DNA_FD_184679 | JGI IMG/M metagenome (GOLD analysis project Ga0209666, IMG submission 184679) | Marine microbial communities from expanding oxygen minimum zones in the Saanich Inlet - Saanich Inlet SI037_S3LV_10m_DNA (SPAdes)... | ecosystem: Environmental > Aquatic > Marine >...
ATGTTAGCTGTAACTAGCCCAGAAAGAATTGCGTCTGATAGTAGTATTCCAACAATGAAAGAACTTGGATACAAAAAAGTAGATGTAGTTATGTGGAGAGGACTTGCTGCTAAAAAAGGAACTCCTAAAGCTCATGTAAAAGCTTTAGAAGCAGCAGCAAAGAAATATGCTGAAAGTGCGGAGTTTAAAGCAGCCTCTAAAAAAATTGGTTTTACAATTAATTATCTAAGCTCAAGGCAATTCGGTAAAAAAATTGCTTCGGATGATAAGAAAATTAAAAAACTAATGGCTGACCTTGGACTGTCTAAAAAGTAGTCTCTAGGTAAATTGATATGGAAAAAAGCAAGTTTTATCTATTCCTCGGTTTAGGTGTACTTGCTTTTTCCATTATATGGATTGCATTAGTTTTTCTTACCATAGAAGGAGATATAGGAACTTATGCAAACACCCCAAGAACGGTGCCTTTTTTTCTTGGTTGTTGTATGGCTATATTAGGATTTATTTTCCTATACCAAGCTAAGTTAGGCTTTAGACCTAAAGATGCAATACAAGGTATTTTCGATAATGAGTTTAAAAATATATCAATCAGTGTAATTTTTCTTCTAGCGTATGCATTTTTTTTAGAACTTTTAGGTTTTTTGATTTCAACACCAGTTGCCATTTTTCTTTTAACTAGATTTATTTTGAGGGAGAAGGGGTGGAAGATAAATTTTTTATTTCCAGTTTGTATGACTGGAACAATTTACGTGATTTTTATAATTTTACTAAATTCCAACCTGCCAAAAGGCACATTATTTTAATTATATAAATGATAGAAAGTATTTCAGCAGCTTTAGGTCTAATGTCTTCTTTTGAAGTCATGATAGCTATCTTCATTGGATCTTTTGCAGGAATAGTTTTTGGAGCTATACCTGGACTTACTTATTCCATGGCACTTGCATTGATGTTGCCTTTTACATTCACCATGCAACCTGTTACTGGAATTTCACTTTTATTAGCAACTTATATAGGAGGTATGACTGGTGGATCAATTTCTGCAATATTAATAGGAATACCGGGAACTCCTTCTGCAGCAGCAACAGTCGCTGATGGTTATGCATTAACTAAAAAAGGTGAGGCAAGTGTAGCTCTTGGAACTGCAGTAGTGGTATCAACAGTTGGAGGCCTAGTTAGTCTAGTTATTATGGTTTTGCTTGTAGATTTTATATCCACATTTGCAATTAGGTTTGGTCCAGCAGAAATTTTTATGTTGGTTTTGTTTGGCTTTTCAACTATTTGCGGATTATCCGAAAGGTCTCTTTTTAGAGGTTTGGTTGCAGGAGTATTAGGATTAATGCTTATGACTATAGGTATTGATGACATTGAAGGAGTTCAAAGATTTACATTTGGAAATGTCCAAATGCTTCAAGGTGTAAATTTATTGGTTGCAATGATTGGTTTATTTGCGGTTCCACATATTTTGGAAGTTTTTAATTCAAGATTAAATAAAGAAGATAAAGTGAATTTTGATATCGGGGAAATAAAAACAAAATTACCAGGATTTAATTTTTTAAAAAAATATTTTAATCTAATGTTAAGGTGTACCGGATTAGGGGTTTCAATTGGAGCAATACCAGGATCGGGAGGTCCTATTGCAGCTTTTTTGGCTTATTCAAATGCAAAAAATTCAGAAAAAGACCCTGTGGAAAAAGAAAAATTTGGTAAAGGAAATTTAGCAGGAATTGTTGCGCCAGAGACAGCTAACAACGCTGTGACAGGGGGAGCAATGGTTCCTTTATTATCTTTAGGTATTCCTGGAGATCCAGCTACTGCTATTATTTTGGGTGGTTTGTTAATTCATGGTCTAGTTCCAGGCCCTATGCTTTTTATTGAAAACGCACCACAGGTGTATGCCATATATATGGCAATATTTGTTGCCTATATAGTTGTGTTTATTCTTCAAGTTAATTTTATAAAACACATTGTAAAAATTTTAGCGGTCAAGCCTCATCATTTAGCTTGTGGTATTTTAGTCATGGTAGTGGTAGGGGCGTATGCAATTAGAAGTTCATTTTTAGATGTAAATGTGATGATTATAATGGGATTGTTGGGTTATTTTTTCAATAGAATTAAATTGCCAGTGACCCCAATAGTTTTAGGACTAGTGCTTGGAAGAACTCTAGAAAGCGAATACAGAACCGCAATGTCTCTTTCCGATGGCAGTCCTATAATTTTTTTTAGTTCTGTAGTAAGTGTTCTTTTCTTTTTACTAATTGTACTGACTATATTTCTTCAAGTAAGAAAGCGAATGATTGAAATCAAAAGAAACAAATTAATGAAAAAGGAAGCATAATGAATAATAAAGAAGTTGAAAAAAGAGCAAAAATTATTTCAGAAAATAATAATAATTTGGAAAAATGCCTAACAACTAAAGCATTGCCTTCCAATGTGGATGTCAGTTTGTCGGAAGGTTTAATACTGGCACTACTAAAGCAAGGAGTTAGAAAATATTTTGCTATTTTTGGACATGGTTCTACTGATTTTGCAGAGGTGCTAAGAATTTATGAAGAATATGGAGTTACTAAAACCTATAATTTTAAAAACGAAGTAGAAATGGCTCATGCCGCTACTGCTCTCAGCTGGCAATATAAAGAGATACCCGCTGTAGTTACTTCCATTGGTCCTGGAGGATTGCAAGCTATGGCTGGTTCATTAGCTGCTAGTTCTAATGGAGTTGGCGTTTACCATATTTACGGTGACGAAACGACCTATGGAGAGGGCTTTAATATGCAGCAAATTCCTAAGAACGAGCAGGATTTATATGGAAAAATAACAGCTCTAATGTCCGAATCGTATGTATTTCACACACCCGAAGCGCTTAGAGAAGGAATGAGAAGAGGCTATTTAAAGACCAAAAACCCATCGAAAGCTGGACCTTTCTATTGTTTATTGCCTATCAATACACAACCCAAAATAATTAAGGGATTAAACTTAGTTACTTTACCCTCAAATAAAAAGATCGATTTTAGTAACCAAATTTCAAAAACAAATTCAGAAGACTTTCTAAAGCTAACAGCAAATATTGATAAGATTGTTATTAAAGCTGGTGGTGGCTCTAGAGATTTTCATGAACAGGTGAAAAAATTATCCGAAAATTTATCAGCACCAGTCGCACTGTCTCCTGGAAGTTTAGGAATCCTTCCAGATAATCATCCTAACAATATGCACGTTGGCGGTAGTAAAGGTTCTATTTCTGGAAATTATGCCATGGAAAATGCTGAGCTTTTAATCTCTATTGGATCCAGATCCGTTTGTCAGTCAGATTGTTCGGGAGTCGGATATCCAAATGTAAAACAAGTGATCAATATCAATGGTGATTTTGCTGACATGCTTCATTACAATAATACTCTTGGATTGAACGGGGATATTGGTGTTATTTTAGATCAACTAAATCCATTGTTGGAAAAAAATAAATCCAATGTAGCAGCTAACAGAAAAAAATGGTTAAGTGAATGCGGCCAGAAAAAAGAAGAGTGGAATAGGTTTAAACAGTCCATTTACACTAAGCAAACATTAAAAGATGAGGCGTTTAACCGTGAGCTACTTACTCAACCCGTTGCTATTAAAATTGCTTCAGATTTTTCTAAAAAAAATAATTGTGTAAAATTTTTTGATGCAGGAGATGTTCAGGCGAACGGTTTTCAAATCGTAGAAGATGATTTGCCTTACCAAACAATCACAGAGACGGGTGCTTCTTACATGGGCTTTTCTCCTAGTGCTATTCTTGCTTCAGCTATTGCAGATAAACCAACTTACCCAATTAGCTTTGTAGGAGATGGATCTTTTATGATGAATCCTCAGGTTTTGATTGATGCAGTTTATTTTGGATTAAAAGGAATGGTCATTATTTTTGATAATAGACGTATGGCAGCTATTACTGGATTGCAGCATGCTCAATATAATAAAGAATTCAAAACCAATGATGGTGTGGAAGTTGATTATGTCTCTATGGCTAACTCTGTAAAAGGAGTAAAAGGTATTTTTGGAGGATACTCCAAGGATGAATTTAACCAAGCCTTAGCAGATGGATTGAATTACAAAGGCTTGTCTGTAATACATGTTCCCGTGTATAGCGGAACCCATGAGCTTGGAGGAATGGGAGCTTACGGATCTTGGAATGTTGGAAACTGGTGTGAAGATGTTCAAAATAAATATTTTAAACAAAAAATTTAAAGGAGAATTATGTATAGTAAATTAGGCAATTTCATTGATGGTCAATGGAGCAATAATACCAAGGAAAAAATTGATGTTATCAATCCTTTTAATGAAGAAGTATTGGGGCAAATTCCAGTCTCAACGAAAGAAGATTTAGACCAAGCGCTTGAATCAGCTAAAAAATCATTTCAACTATGGAAAAAAACCTCTCCATGGGAGAGATCCAAAATAATAAAAAAAATTGCAGATCTCATTAGAGAAAGAGCAGACGATATTGCAAAAACTATGACTCTTGAAACGGGTAAACCTTTAGTGGAAGCAAAAGGGGAAACCATGGGTTCAGCGGAACAGTTTGATTGGTATTCAGAAGAAACTAAAAGAATCTATGGACAAATTATTGAGCCAAGAACTCAAGACGTAAGAATGCAAGTTCGTTACGAGCCGGTTGGAGTTGTGGCGGCATTTGCAGCTTGGAACTTTCCAATTCTTTTACCATCGAGAAAAGTTGCAGCAGCTATCGCAGCAGGCTGCTCTGTAATTATTAAGCCCGCTAGCGAAACACCAGGTACTTGCATGCATATGATACAAGCTTGTAAAGACGCAGGTTTACCAGATGGAGTAGTTAATTTTGTAACAGGAAAGTCATCTTTTATTTCTAAATATTTAATTGAGTCACCTATAATAAAAAAAGTTTCCCTTACAGGATCAGTAGATGTGGGAAAAGAAATTTTACATATGGCGGCTGATGGAATTAAAAAAGTTTCTATGGAATTGGGAGGTCATGCTCCTGTCTTAGTTTTGAATGATGCTGATGTTACAACTGCTGCTGTTACTTCTTCTAATACTAAGTTCAGAAATGCTGGACAGGTTTGTATTTCTCCAACAAGATTTATTGTTCAGGATAAAGTGTACAGTGAATACTGTGAAAAGTTTGTAGAGAATACCAAAAAATTAAAATTAGGAAACGGTCTTGAAGAGGGAACTAATGTCGGACCTATGGCCAATATTCGTGGTCTGGAACATGTTGATAGCTTAGTTCAAGATGCAGTTGGCAAGGGTGCTAAATTGTTAACTGGTGGAAAAAGAAGTAAAGATTTCAATAAAGGTTATTTTTATGAACCAACCGTAATCAATGATGTTCCAAGTACTGCTGATATTATGACAGTAGAACCATTTGGTCCGGTTGCTCCTATTGTTAAATTTTCTGAATTAGAAGAGGCTTTTGAAATTGCGAATAGTGTAAACTTTGGTCTTGCGGGTTATGTTTTTACATCTTCTTTAAAAAATGCTCATTTAGCTTCCGAAAATCTTGAGGTTGGGATGGTTGGAGTTAATGATATGATGTTGGCAGCAGCTGAAATGCCTTTTGGAGGTGTAAAAGAGTCAGGATTTGGTAGAGAAGGTGGATCTTTGGGAATTTTAGATTACTTAGTTCCTAAATATACAAAATTTAAAATTTATTAATTAATGAAAAAAAAGTTTAAAGCAAAAGGTATTAAGGGCGGTCTTACCAATTATGGAGATCCTGAATTTTCTTCGTATTTAAGAAAATCTTTCGCAAAGTCTATGGGTTATACAGACAAAACGTTAGATAAACCCATAGTAGGAATTATTAACACAGCTAGCGGACTTAATAGTTGTCATAGGCATTTTCCAGAAATGATTACAGCCTTGAAAAGAGGAATTGATTCTGAAGGATGTTTAGGAGTTGATTTTCCAGTGATATCTTTAGGAGAAGTTTATTTATCACCTACCAGCATGATGTTTAGAAATTTAATGTCGATGGATGTGGAAGAGATGATTAGAGCTCAGCCAATTGACGTGGTGGTATTGTTGGGTGGTTGTGACAAAACATTGCCAGCTATGATTATGGGAGCTATTTCAGCAGGAAAACCTTACGTGGTTCTTCCGGCAGGACCCATGATTACGAATAAATTTGAAAATGAAAGACTAGGAGCTTGTACGGATTGTCGAAGGTATTGGTCTAAATTTAGATCTGGAGAAGTTTCTAAAGAAAAAATCAAATTAGTTGAAAATAAATTATCTTCCAGCTCAGGAACTTGCGGTGTCATGGGAACAGCAAGTACTATGGCTTGTATTGTAGAAGCAATGGGACTTTGTCTAACCGACGCATCTAGCGTTCCTGCAGTTTTTTCTGAAAGATTAAAGCTATCAGAAGAAACAGGAGTGGTTGCAGCAAGAATTGCAAAAGGAACCATTAAAAAAATTAAAAAAGTTACAGAAGCAGATATTCATAATGGCCTTGTTACACTGCTTGGACTTGGCGGCTCTACTAATGCCCTTATTCACCTCACAGCTATTGCAGGAAGACTCGGAGTTCAAATTGATCTTAAAAAGTTTAATCAAATTAGCGAAAAAGTTCCAGTCCTGGTCAATCTAAAACCTAGCGGAACAAATTACATGGAAGATTTTTATTATGCTGGAGCCATGAAAGCTTTCTTAAAAGAAGTAAGCCCTTTTTTAAAAAAAGGAACCACAACCATTGAAGGAAAATTACTGTCTAATGTGATTAAGGAAAATACTAAATCTTTTCACGATACAGAAATTATAAGAACAAGAAAAAAACCTTTTGAGGCAAAAGGGGGACTAGTCTCTTTGTTCGGAAACATTTGTCCCAAAGGCGCTATTCTAAAAAGGTCTGCTGCTGATAAATCGTTGTTTGAGACGACTGGAAAAGCTTTTGTTTTTGATGATATTAAAGAAATGGCAAAGTTAGTAGATAGTCCAAAATTAAAAATATCCAAAAATGACATTCTTGTTTTAAAAAATATAGGACCCAAAACTTCCTATGGAATGCCAGAAGCAGGATATTTGCCGATTCCTAAAAAATTATTAAAAAAAGGAGTTAAGGATATGATTAGAATTTCAGATGGACGAATGAGTGGAACAGCTTTTGGAACTATTATTTTGCATGTATCTCCAGAATCTGCAGTGAAAGGTCCTTTTGCTGCGGTACAAACAGGAGATAAAATTAAATTAAGCGTTAAGAATAAAAGCTTAAACCTCCTCATTTCTAATGCTGAATTAGAAAAAAGATTAAAAAAAATCAAAAGCAAAGAACCAAAAATTAGCAGAGGGTATTTAAAGCTTTATTACGATACTGTAACTCAAGCAGATGAGGGTTGTGATTTTGATTTTTTAAAATATAAGAAATAAATAATGAATTTAAAAACATATCTACCAATTGGTTTTTTAGCTTTGGCAATAGCAGCTATAATATTGCCAAAAGATATTTTTACTGGAGTTTTGATTTTTCTAATGATTTTAAGTGGAGTGATAACTATTTACTCCAATATAGATATTTTTGATGATGATGAAAGGGACCAATAAACTATGAACATTTTAGCACTTACCACTTCGTATACTTTTGAATTTACTTTTATCTCTATGATTGCAGCTAGTTTTTATTTTCTTTTAGAAAGACACAAGCTTAGTGACAAGTACAAAAGTATTTCGAGTCTTGCTTTTTTAACTACAGCTTTAGCTGTAATTGAATATTACAAAATGAGCGATTTTTTTGATCTTAAAAATCTTTCATCACCATCGGTAAACTACCCAACAGAATTTAGATACATTACTTGGTTAATTGCGACACCATTAATGCTTTATATCTTTTTTGTTTTATCTGGATTTTACAAAAGTCATAAAAAAACAGTCATGACTACTTTATCATTAAATTTTGCAATGATCGTTACAGGTTATTTTGCTGAGACCACTTACTCTAATAAGCTAATGAATTTTAATTTTTCTATTACCATGTTTGCAATTGGTTTTATTTGCTGGTTAGGTATTGTTTATATCTATACAAAATACCTTCCTGAACAACTGGAGTTATCTCCTTCAAAAAATCAAAAAGATTTAGGCAAGTGTCTAAATATTTTAGGTAAATTGGTAGTGTTTGGTTGGGCTCTGTATCCAGCTGGATTATTCATTACTTTTTACGATCCTTCAATCGATACAGCTTTAACAAGAGAATTAATTTACAATTTTGGAGATTTGTTTAATAAAATAGGCTTTTCTTTAATTTGCTTCTTGTGTGCTGTTAAACTTTCTAAAAACGAAGCTAAATAAAAAAATAATTCTAAATTTTTTTAAGGAATTAAAACAGTAGGGCCTGTCAGTATTCTTTTTGCAAGATCTTCATGAGCTTTTCTTGCTTCACTTAAAGCGTATTGTTTAAAAATATCTATTTTAATCTTGCTAGATAAAATTGCATCAAACACCATTTTAGCAGAATGTTCTAATTCTTCTCTTGTAGCCGTGTAAGGAAGAACGGAAGGTCTTGTAAAAAATATAGCTTTGGGAGCCAAATGCTTCTTTGGATCGATGGAAGCAACCGCACCTGATGCATTACCAAAAGACAAAAATGTTCCTCTTAATTTAATACACTCTAGAGAACCTTCAAAAGTTTTTAAACCAACACCATCATAAACAGCATCTACTCCTTTACCATTCGTAATTTCTAATACTTTTTTGGAGAATTCTTCGGTAGAGTAATTAATGACGTGATCAGCACCATTTTTTTTTGCAATTTCAATTTTTTCATCTGAACCAACGGTTCCTATAATAGTGCAACCAATAGCTTTTGCCCATTGGCAAAATATTTGACCCACACCACCGGCAGCGGCATGAAATAATATGGTATCTGTTTTTTTAACTTCATAAGCTCTATGAAGTAAATATTCACAAGTCATTCCTTTTAAAGTGATAGCAGATGCTACTTCATCTGATATTTTATCTGGAACGAGCACTAATTTCTCTTGAGGCATTACTTGTTTTTCTGCATAAGCACCAATCGGCATAGAGGCATGACTGACTCGGTCGCCCACTTTAAACATAGTAACTGCTGAACCAATCTCTTCAATAACACCGCAAGCTTCCAGGCCAATTCCGCTTGGAGTGGGAATCGGATAAAGACCTGTTCGATGATAAACATCAATAAAATTTAATCCAACTGATTTATTGTTAACCAATACTTCATTAGGATTTAACTTTGGAATTTCTATTTCTTTAAACTCTAAAACTTCTGGACCACCAAATTGTTCTATTTTAATTGCTTTAACCATACCACTTTTTAGTTAATTTTTTTTAAAACTCAATGCTTAAGTGTAGGAAGATTTTTTATACTGTCATCAAAAACATACTTTTCATAAAAAGAAGTAAACTTTTTATAAATTTTAAACATAAGAAGAGATATCATTAACCCAAAAATTATTCTTGCAAAAAAGACACCTGAATAATGGCCTCCTATAGCAATCATTAAAAGGGTATCTTCAATTGCAGCATGGACTAAATTCAACATGGATACAGCAAGAAAAACACTTTGCTTATCTATTTTTCCAGTTTTAACTTCTTTGATTAAAATACCACCTCCAAATTGAAGACCAATCGTAATACCAACGATGATAATATTGGTAGCTTCTTTGCTAATTCCAAATAGCTTTAAAGGATAGACTAGAATCTTTTTTAAAAAATTTTCAATACCCAGTACTTTTAACAACTGAAGAATAGTAACCATTACTACCACGATACCAAATACAAATATTAAATTTAATAATTGATCTTGTATCCAAAACTTCCATTCTGGACGGGGTGGTTCAATCTCAAAGTAAGTATTATATGGCTCGTTTAAAAAATTAAAAAAATCATAAATCAGCCCTAATATAAAACAAATAATAAAAGCAGAAATTAATCTAAATAGTACTGTGTAAATAAAAGATATACCGGCAGCTTTAGATATCGCAGATTCAACAGGAAGATTATGACAGACTAGCATAGCGGTTGTTAAAATCGTAATTTGAGCTACGGTAACCTCTAGGCCGGGTATTATATTCACAAACAAAATCAAAGAAGCATAAATATTTACTGCAAATGCAGTAACCCAAACAATACCAAGTTCGGGAGGAAGCCCAATTAAGCTCATGAGAGGGGCAAATACTTTAGACAACAAAGCAACTGCACCAATTATTTCTAGTAGTTTAATAATAAAGATAAAAGGAATAAGTATCTTAAAAAGAGGAGTTGCTACTTCTTTGATTTCAATAAACAGATTTTTAAAAAACATATGACATGAACAAATACAACTAATCGATTGCTTTTTAAAGTTTCTTTTGACATGAACAATATAATTTAATTTAAAAAAATAAAAATAATTTGTGATTAAGACTACCTTAAAATCATTTGCTCAATCTATTGGATATGGAGATAATGATTATATTCCTAAAGAAGGAGCTTCTTTTTTTCTATTCAAAACTGAAATTTTATCAGGCTTAACCGTAGCATTAGCTTTAGTTCCAGAGGCAATTGCTTTTGCTTTTGTTGCAGGGGTTACTCCCTTGTCTGGATTGTACGCAGCTTTTATTGTTGGTTTAATCACTGCTTTGTTGGGAGGTCGTCCTGGAATGATTTCGGGTGCTACCGGAGCTTTGGCAGTAGTGATGGTTTCTTTGGTAATGATTCATGGTGCCCAATATTTGTTTGCGACTGTTGTACTGATGGGAATTATTCAATTAATTGCTGGGATATTTAAGTTAGGAAAATTTATAAGAATGGTGCCTCAACCTGTAATGTTGGGTTTTGTTAATGGGTTAGCTATTGTGATCGGATTATCTCAGCTCAGTCAGTTTAAAGTAACTAATGCTAGCGGAGAATCTGTTTGGATGTCTGGTGAACCTCTTTTATATTCTCTTGGATTTGTTTTAGTAACGATGCTTGTTATTTGGTTATTGCCAAAAATTACTAAAGCAATACCAGCAACTTTAGTTTCTATTCTGGTAGTCACAGGAATAGTTATAGGTTTTGACATTCCCATTCCTAGAGTAGGTGATTTAGCTAGCGTTAAAGGAGGGCTTCCAGATTTTTCTATTCCCAATGTTCCTTTTAATTTTGAAACATTGAAGATTATTTTACCTTATTCTATTATTTTAGCAGCGATTGGTCTCATAGAGAGTTTGCTAACTCTAAACTTGGTAGGTGAAATTACTAATAAAAGAGGTGGAGCAAGTAAAGAATGTTTAGCTCAAGGATTGGCTAATACCGTTACAGGATTTTTTGGAGGTATGGGTGGTTGTGCGATGATTGGACAATCTATGATTAATGTGAAGTCGGGAGGAAGAACTCGTATTGCAGCAGTGGCTGCCGCTCTTTTTCTTCTTATATTTATTTTATATACCTCGTCTTTAATTGAGCTCATACCCATTGCTGCATTAGTGGGCGTTATGTTTATGGTGGTGATTGGAACATTTGCTTGGAATTCTATAAAATTATTATCAGTCGTACCAAGGTCAGATGCTTTAGTGATTGTGTTAGTTACCGTAGTTACTGTTTATAAAGATTTAGCATTAGCAGTGGTAGTAGGTGTAATTGTATCTGCCTTAGTATTTGCATGGAAATCCGCGTCAAGAATTAGAGCAACTGAACGACCTTCTATCCGGGAAAGTGGTGCTAAAGTTTACGAAATTGAAGGACCGTTATTTTTTAGTTCGACAGATAGTTTTTTAGAAATTTTTAAACCAGAGCAAGACCCTGAAGTAGTGATTATAGATTTTGCCGGATCCAAAGTCATTGACCAATCAGCATTAAAAGCCATTGAAGATATTGCAGATCGATATTCCAATATAGGTAAAAAAGTTAAACTCAGACATTTAACTAAAGATTGCCACCGTTTATTGAGTAGAACAGGGCAGCTAATGGTCGATAGTGATGATGATCCAGATTACGATTTAGCTGTTGATTATGACGTTAAACTTGGAATTTTTGGTAAGTAAACACCAATTATTGTTTGACAGTTTGTTTATTTTAAATTTTAATATCCCTTAATTCAATAACTTTAAAAAGGGGATAATATGTTAAGAAGTTTGAAAAAATTAACTAGTTTAGTTTTCGCAACTGTTCTTATAACTTCAATCTCATCAGCTAGTTTTGCGATCGATAAATTACACTTTGTAATCGGTGGTGGTGCTGGTGGTGGTTGGGATGGAACTGCTAGAGGAACTGGAGAAGCATTAACTAAATCAGGAATGTTAAAAAGCGCATCATTTGAAAACATGTCAGGTGGTGGTGGAGGTAAAGCATTAGCTTTTATGATTAATACTAAACCTGAAAATACTATTTTAGTGCAATCAACTCCATTAGTTCTAAGATCAATCACAAGGCACAAAGGTTATGTTAAAGGATCTGGAGTTCTTTCTTATAAAGATGTTACGCCAATCGCTGGAGTTATCGGTGACTATGGTGCAATAGCTGTAGCAAAAAACTCACCATACAAAAACTTTAAAGATGTGGTTAATGCATATAAAAAAGATGCAAACTCTATCAAAATGGCTGGTGGCTCAGTAAGAGGTAGCATGGACCATTTAATTGGTGCATTAGCTTTTCAAGCTGCTGGAGCAAACCCAAATAAGGTAGCTTATATTCCTTATGATGCTGGAGGAAAAGCTTTAGCTGGACTTCTATCTGGTGAAACTCAAATTATTTCCACAGGCTTAGGTGAGCTTATGGGTGCTAGAGATCAGGTAAGAATTATAGGAATTACTGCTCCTAAGAGAATAGCTGATGCTCCAAACGCACCAACTTTAAAAGAACAAGGTTACGATGTTCAGTTCGTTAATTGGAGAGGTTTTTTTGGTCCTCCAAATATGAGCAATAAAGATAAAAAAGCTATATCTAATATGTTAGGCAAAGTTATGAAAACTTCTGAATGGGAGTCTGTTAGAAAAAGAAATGCTTGGGTTAATATTTACAACTCAGACAAAGACTTTGTTAAATTTTTAGAAAAACAAACTAAAGAAATGACAACTCTTATGAAAAAACTAGGAGTTATCTAATCCTTTAAGGTTAGTTAAAATTAGAGCAGTGAATATAAATACTACTAAAGTTATATCGCTGCTCTTTTTTGTTTTTTCGGCATTTTATTTATACACAGCTTACAATATTCAAGTTTTTTCATTTGATGAAAATGCACCTTTTAATGCAAAAACTTTTCCTATTTATTTGGGATACGCAGGAATGTTTTTTTCAGGTTTAAAAATTATTTTACCTGAACCAAATACTATTAAAATTAATCATAAGAATTTAGAATATAAAAAAACAGCTATACTTGTCATTATCGCGCTTATTTATGGAGCAACCATACTTAAGGTTGGATATTTTTTAACTACGTCTTTATTTTTAGCCTTTTCTTATTATGCGTTAGGAGAGAGAAGGTGGTATTTAATCTTTGCTCTTTCTTTTCCTTTTGTAGGAGCTTTTATGTATCTACTTCACGGAGTGCTTGAAATTTACCTAAGAGATCCATTCTTAAAAACAATTGGAGTTATGGGATGATTGAAGGAATTTTAATAGGATTAAAAACTGCTCTTACATTTCAAAACATTTTAATGGTTATGGTAGGGTGTTTTTTTGGAACAATAATAGGCATGCTGCCAGGTCTGGGACCGATGACTGCAATAGCATTAATGATACCTATTACATATGGCTTTGAACCAGCGACAGGATTAATTTTAATGGCAGGAGTTTATTATGGAGCTGTGTTTGGCGGATCCACTTCTTCAATATTATTAAATGCACCAGGTGTTCCAGGTACTGTTGCAACTTCATTTGACGGATATCCAATGGCTCAACAAGGAAAAGCGGGTAAAGCTTTAGCCATAGCTGCTTGGAGTTCATTTGCAGGAGGAACACTTGCTACCTTTTACTTATTATTTCTTGCCCCAAGCTTATCTAAAGTTAGCTTGTCTTTTAGATCTCCAGATTATTTTGCTTTGATGCTGTTAGGCCTAACTGCTATTGCAGCTTTTTCATCCAAAGGACAGTTTTTAAAAGCAATGATGATGGTCGTTCTAGGCCTAATGTTAGCATCGGTTGGACAAGATTCACTGTCTGATATTACAAGATTTACCTTCAACAATATGAATTTAACTGACGGAATAAGTTTTGTTTTAGTTGTAATGGCCACCTTTGCAATGAGCGAGGCCTTAACTATTATTTTAAAAAGAAACGATCCATCAGCAGTAGCAAAACAAGTTTCACTAACAGAGCTTGGTTCAATTAAAATAAATAAAGAAGAAAGAGCTCAAATGTTAAAAACCATTCCTCGTAACTCTATTATAGGTTTTGTGATCGGTGTTTTGCCAGGCGCCGGTGCCACCATTGCATCATTTTTAGCATATGGAATGGAGAGAAACTTTGTTAGCGATAAAGAAAAAGAAAAATTTGGCAAAGGAAGCGTTCATGGTTTGGCAGCTCCAGAGACAGCAAACAACGCAGCATGCTCGGGTGCCTTTGTTCCTTTGTTAACCTTGGGAATACCTGGAAGTGGAACTACGGCTGTAATGCTTGGAGCTCTTTTAGGTTTTGGAATTCAGCCAGGACCAAGATTGTATATTACCAACCCAGAAATTTTTTGGTCTGTAATAATGTCTATGTATATTGGAATGGTAATATTGCTTATTTTAAACTTGCCTTTAATTCCTTATATAGCAAGAATTCTTGCCGTTCCTAAAAATTTTTTAATACCTTTAATTTTATTTTTTTCAATTACAGGCATTTATGTCATGTCCTTTAATAATTTTGATATTTATTTAATGATTGGAATAGCAGTGATTGCAACTTTTATGCGATTATATGATTTTCCGATGCCGCCATTAATTTTAGCCTTTGTGCTCGGAGGTTTAATGGAAGAAAACTTGAGAAGATCTTTGTTATTAAGTAATGGATCTTGGGAGTTTTTATGGCAGAGGCCATTAACAGCAAGCATATTAACTGTAACTGTATTGATTGTAATTTGGCATATTTACAAAACTTTAAAAGCAAATCGTTTAAAGTCTGATTAATTAAGACCGCAAACTAGCTGACTACATGAAACAACTGACTTTCTTAATTTCATTATTTATTTTTACTGGGTGTACGCTATCTAGCCGATCACGCTGTCTTCTGTTACAATTGTTTAATGCAAAATTCATTTGATGAAAAAATATTAGAAGAGGCTCATTCTTGGATGGAAGAAGGCCAGTCGGTTGTTCTTGCTACTGTGATTCAGACTTGGGGGTCCTCTCCTAGACCTATAGGAAGTAGAATGATTGTAAGTGAACAAGGAAATTTTTCTGGTTCCGTTTCAGGTGGTTGTGTAGAATCTGCCGTAGCACAAGAATGCATGTCTTTATTAAAAGATAAAAAATTACACAAGACGTTAGATTTTAAAGTTTCCAATGAAAATGCTTGGGAAGTAGGATTGGCTTGTGGTGGAGAAATAGCAATCTTTCTAGAAAAAATTAATTAATGCAAAAAGATATTTTACAAGAAGCCATTAAGTTAAAAAAAGATAAAAAAGAATTTTCCATTATTACAGACTTAAGTAATGCCAAAAACTATATTTATCACCCAGATACCAAATTACATAAAGATTTAGAACATTTTTCCAAAGTAATAGATTTGGCTGTTACAAAAAAAACCAATGGCATAATAGAAGACACTCAACTGTTCGTGGAAAATTATCACAGACCTATCCAAGTAATTATAGTAGGGGCAGTTCATATTGCTCAATACCTTTGCGATTTTGCAAAGCATTTAAATTTAGAAACGATTATTGTAGACCCTCGAGGGTACTTTGCTTCTGACAAACGTTTTCCAAATATAAAGGTTATTAACGAATGGCCTGAGGAAGCTTTTAAACAAATACATCTAACATCCAAATCTGCTCTTGTAGCTTTAACCCATGATCCAAAAATTGACGATCCTGCAATCAAAAGAGCGTTACAAGAAAAGTGTTTTTATATAGGAGCTTTGGGAAGTAAAAAAACTCATCAAAATCGGTGCGAACGTTTACAAGTTGCAGGATTTACCCAGGAGCAAATTAATTCGATTCATGGACCTATAGGCATTAAGCTTGGCGGCAGGTCTGCCTCTGAAATTGCATTGTCAGTGGTAGCACAGTTAGTTTCAGAAATTTATAAAAGTTAATGATTGCAGCAATTATATTGGCAGCAGGATTGTCATCTCGCACTAAAGGATCCAATAAGCTTTTGTTAAATTACAAAGGAAAAAAAATAATTAAGCATTCAATGAAAAGTATTCTGGATAGCAAGATAAATCATACGGTTGTAGTTTTGGGAAAAAATAAAACAAAAATTAAAAAAGAAATTCCTAAAAGTAAAAATATTAGCTTCGTTTATAATGCCAAATACAAACAAGGAATGGCATCATCTATCATAGCAGGTATGAAAAGCCTGCCTAAAGAAACTAAATCTTTTTTTATCAATTTGGCAGATATGCCGGAAATTAAAAGTATTCATTATAATAAAATGATTACAATGAGTAACAAAAATTCAAAACTTCCTATCGTACCTTTTTACAAGTCACAACAAGCTAATCCTGTTTTATTTCCGATTGATTTTAAAAACAAACTTGCAACTCTTAAAGGAGATAAGGGGGCAAAAAAAATATTAGCAAAATCAAAAATTAAAAAAATAATATTTACCAGCAATGCTTTTATAAAAGACCTTGATACTTTAGAGGATTTTAACAAAAAACTATAACTGAATGAAACAAATAACTTTCTTAATTTATCTATTTTTATTTCTACCAAATATTGCCTTGAGCAAAACTATGAACAAGAATGTTGAAATTTATTTATTAAATCAATTAGATGAGCCTAGAGGTTATTGTATCGATATAAGGGGCCATAAATTAAAAGCAAAAATTAACAAAGCACTTCAGGCTCACACTTGTTATTCTTACCAAGGAGAAATATCTGTAGACCAAGGCTTTGATTCTACTAAATTGACTAAAAATCAATTCTTCATGCCTTCATTTAATGTTTGCATGACAGCTTCATCCGTTATTCCGTCATCTAATCTGCAACTTGGAAAGTGTGATTATAGTAAACTTCAGAAATTTGAATGGAGCAATAAAGGCAAGATTCATCCGATCAGTAATAAAAAATTATGTCTTACTGTTAATCAAGGACAATCCAAGCAAGGTGGGGGTGGAACGCCAGTTCACCTAATGAGAAATCTATCGCTTGAACTTTGTACTAACTCACTCAAACCTTTTCAAATTTGGGGTATGCGAAGAGCATGAAGAGGCATTTATTGTTGAGCTATCTTTTAGTAATTTGAGTATTTTTTCTTATAAAATTTTTGTTAGAATTTTAGGTATCTGCTCCTTAAACTTAAAAAAACCTTTAGTAGA
>Ga0209666_1001596_pt1 | contig 17371 bp, 12 predicted proteins | sample SaaInlV_125m_DNA_FD_184679 | JGI IMG/M metagenome (GOLD analysis project Ga0209666, IMG submission 184679) | Marine microbial communities from expanding oxygen minimum zones in the Saanich Inlet - Saanich Inlet SI037_S3LV_10m_DNA (SPAdes)... | ecosystem: Environmental > Aquatic > Marine >...
CCGGGGCGGAGTGCAGGGATTTCATCGCCCGGGACACGCGCGAGCGCGCGCACGGTTTGTTGCTGCAGGCGATGCGACGGGAGGGCGAGAAGAACGTTCACGCGCTCGGCGCCTTTGACCAAAATTCAGACGGAGCGCCTTTCTCCGCGGTGGTGCACGAGAAGGGCCGGCCACGGTGGGGACCCGTTCGCGGGACGCGTGACGAGGCGGCGGCGGACCGAAAGACGATGCGCGCCGCGGTCAAGGAGGGTTCACTCGACGCGTTGCTAAAGAGATGGCGCAGGAACCTCGAGGAGTCTAGAAGCACCCGCGACTAAAATAATCGTAAAATAATCGTATAGCGTTAAAATTACAAATTCGTCACCAAAGTCACTCACTCCTTGATGGGCGAGATCAACGGCGAGATGGGATCCACGGTGACGTCCCGTCCGCCCGCGGTCTTCACCGGGGACTCCGGTGGCGACACGTGGAGCCCCGTGGCGTCGTACAAACGCCGCCGGTTAAACGCGGCGCTCTCTCTTTTTTCGTGTAAAAACTGCTCCAGCGCCTCCGTCACCGCCTCGCGCTCGCCGATCATGCCCGCGTGGCACGCGTCCGGGAGGTGCACGAAACTCGCCCTTGGCGCCGCGAAGTGCATCTCCTTCACCACGACGCCGTTCACGCTGAAGTCCTTCCCCCCGGTCACGATCAACGTCGGTACCTCTCGTCGGTCCAACCGCTCCAACACGTCCATCGCGGTGTGCCCTGAGAAAAAAACACGTCAGACTAATTGCCCCATACGATACTTGTACGAGGATTAAAATAAACTTACTCTGACCGGTGACGAGCATGCGGTTGTATGCGCCGCCGTGCAGGCGCTTCATGTGCCTGTAAAACGGCGCGAACTGCGTGTACGGGATGCGTATCACCCCCAGCGCCTGCGCCAGCGTATGGCCGACGTAGCTCGTGCAGAACGTCCACGCGAAGGTCACCTCCCACACGTGCGCCCAGAACGATTGGAAAGTGTCCAGCAACGTCGCCGCTACGTCTCCGAGCGCCCGGCTGCCGAACATCACCGTGCGCAGCGAGTACTGCGGGGTGCCGAGGATCAGCGCGACGCCCTCGAGCCGCGATCCCGCGTGTTGCCTGCACCACTCCAACGCCACCTGGCAGCCCATGCTGTACCCCACGACTGTGACGTGCGCGACAGATGCCAACCCACTGAGAAGGGGAAAAAAGAAGACACACATGACGATGTCAGTCTAATTGCCCGTACAGTAGGGAATTAAAATAGACTCACCGGTTATCCACGTCTTCGAGCACCAGTTGCATGTCCTCCGCGAGTGATTCGATGGACACCGCGTTGACGTCCCGCGGATCCTCGCTGCATCCGTGTCCGCGGTAGTCCCACGCGAGCACCGCGTGTTCTTTCTTCAGCGTGGGCACGAGGCCGGACCACTGGAACCCGTCGTTGCTGAGGCCATTCACGGTGACGAGCAGGGAGGATTTGGGATGACCCGGGCGTGGTACCGGGCGGGTGAGGGCGTAGGCGACCCAGGTTCCGTCCGACGCCTGCACCCTGCCGCCGACGGCTTCGTACCGCGTGCTGCCGCCGGGTGTGAACGGCTCCTTGAGCGTCGGAACGTCCGTGGTGTTGCCGTCGGTCCTGCTCTTCACGCGGAGTCTCCCGCCCGTGGTTGGCGGGGTGGTGTTGGTGTTGGGCCCCTGCGTTCGTTGCGGCGACAGGTTGGCCTGCGCAGGCGGCCGCGGCGTTGGGGGCTTGTGCTGCGGAGGCGACTTGGGAGTCACGTCCGCGGCGTTCGGCCCCGGGGGCTTCTTGCCCTGGCGCCTGCTCCGCGCCATCTTGAATGTTGTGATTTTATTGTCCAACTGGCGTGCGAGTTTGAGGTCGAGATTTTGAAAGCGACGCTCGAACCTGAAGCGTCGCGTTTGACTGGGCGCGTTCAAACCAGGAAATCCTGAGAAAAAAAAAATGTCGTCGCCCGTCGGTCGAGTGCATGTCGAGAATGATCTCGAAGGCGCGCCGTATCCGCGCCAGAACGACACGCGCCGGGGCACCGGACGCGACGGACCGCACGTCGTGGCATCGCGCGACGCGTGATCGTCCGCGGATCCACCCGCCGTTCACCGCGGGCGCCGACGTGACCCTCGATCAACCCCGGTCTTCGCGGTGTCGAACTCGGTGAGCCGCAAAAGAGCCCCTCGACTTCGTCAGAGCCCATGCCCATCTCCAGCGAACGACGACGCGGGGTGGCATCCGGTGCGAGCCCGCGGAAACCAGCGTCAGGCCTGCGCTCATACACGACCCGGATCCCCACGACCCCGGCGACGATGCGAAAGAGCCCGACGACGAAGGTCAAGAGCACCACCGCGCCCGTCGGTCGGTCTCCCACATCCACGAAGAAGAGCTCGATCGGGTCGGCGACGGGGAAAACGTCGGCGACGACTCGGCCCAAGTCCGCCTCGCCGCTCAAGAAGAAGACGACGGCGGTCAGCAAGAAGAAGGCGGTGACGCCCGAGAAGGCATCATCACCAACGGAAGAGTCAACGGAAGAGGCGCCCCACGACGAGACGCCGTGCCGCGAGTCGTCGTCGCATGCGGAGGAAGAAGAAGAGCCGGATGTCTACGTCGACCTCGAACGACTCAGCGTCGCGGAAGCCGCGGTGGCGCGATCCCCGGCGCGAAGCCTCAACCTCCGCGCCGATTCATCTTCCGACGCCGGCGCTCCATCTTCTCCATCTTCACCGCACGGCGAGTCCGTCGTCGCGACGCTCGCGCAGCTCAACCGCTCGTTGGACCGAGCCGGCGAAGTTCGCAGAGGCCTCGAAGTTCGCTGCGACGCGACGGAAGCCGCCTTCCGCGCCGCCATGGACGAACGCGACGCGGTACGCATGGAGCTCGATGACGTCGCGGCGCTCAACGCCACGCTCCGCGCGCGGCTGGAGGAGGTGGACCTGGACCTGGGGGTGATGAAGCGCGCGAGGGACGTAGCCGTCGCCGACGCCTCCGAGGCCAGCCGCCGATGCGAGGACGCGCGTACGTTCGTCAGCGACCGGACGGGTGAGATGTCGCGGCTGATCGACGTCGCCGCTTCGGAACGCGACGACGCCAAGGCGGAGGCACGCGCGGCCACCGCGCTCGCGCTTCAGCTGCGGACGCGGTGCGAGACGCTCGAGAAGGAAAAGGCGCGATTAGAGACGCGTTCGGAGGATGAGGGAAACAGGTCAAGTATCGCCGCCGTCAACGAACGAGCCGCGGAGGAGGCTCGTGCACGCGCGAACGACGCGCGCGACGTCGCACTGGAGCGCGCGGAACACCTAGCGTCCCGACTCGAGGACGTCCAGGCTCAGTGCGCGGTGCTTCAATCCAAACGTACGCAAGACGCGGACGCCGTCGCCGCGTTGAAGAAGATGAACGAGCAGCACGAACTCGCGCGTGCCGAACACGAATCGAAGCTGAACGCGGCGCTTCAGGACGCCGACGCCGCGGCATCGTTGTTAGCCGCGAACGCGGAGATGACGGAGATGCTCGAGCGGAACCTCACACGCGAGCGCGAGACTGCGGGTGAGATCGGGCGCCTCCTGTCCGAGTCGCGGGCGGAGGCTTCAATGCTCCGCGAGAGGCTTCGCGCCGGGGAGGACAAGGTGCGCGACGCGGATGCCGCGCTCAGACGGCTCGAGGCGGACGGCCCACTCAACGCACAGCTGGCGGATACCAGGCGCGAGTGCGTGGAGCTACGGAGACAGCTCGATGCGGAGCGCGCGAGGCGAACGGTGGCGATGGGACGGGAGGAGGAGCTCATGGATCAACTCCGTTGTGTCCGCGACGAGTGCGCGGATGAGATGCGCGCGCGCAAGGAGATGGAGGCTGACGTCACGCAATGGTCCGCCGCGGTGCACGGACGTGAGACGCAGATCGTGGAGCTACGGAGTGCGCTGGAGGAGGTGCAGGTGACGCGGGAGGAGGAGCGGGTTCGGAGTGCGGAGTTACACCGGGAGTTTGCTTCCCTCGAGGCGCAGATTCGCGCTTTACGCGCGCAGAACGACGCGCTGATCGCCGACCGCGCGGCACATCGCGGCGCGTCGCTCACGCAGGACAGCGTGACGTCTTTACCGGGGTTTGGGAACTATCTGCGCGGCGTGGAGAGCGCGCCTCCGAGCCCGGTTGGAGGTGAAAGTAGTTTGAACTACGAGGAGCACAGGGCTCGGCTGGACAGCGGTCGAACGACGCCGCTTGATCAGTCGCCGATGAAGGGTGAAGTCTTCGGGTCTCCGCCGCAGTGGAAGGGTGGATTCGATCGGGGCGCGGGGGTTCGATCGCCGCTGGGGTTCGGCGGGTCGCCCAGGGCGGCGCCCAGGACGGGCTGGGAGAGGTAGTGGTGATTTTCACCGAGGTGTACTTATTAATTATTTAGTCTGCATGTTATGCACAAAAGCTGGTTGCTGATTGGTCGAGACAAATCCAAAAAAATCGAGATCACCCAGATAGTGCTGATAGGAATCGGAGCTCGGTGAGCGCGCGCCACTCGTTCGCACGGCACATCCGTCGTCGCGTCCAACTCGTATCATGGCTTGTTCTCTGGCCACCGCCGGCGCTACCTACGCGGGCGCGGCCCTCACCGGCCGCCGCGCGCCCGCCGGCCGCGTCGCCCTCAGGGGTTCCTCCCTGAAGGTTCGCGCCGCTGACGCCTCCTTCGACCCGCGCACGTTCAGGCGCGAGCTCTCCAGGTCCGGCAACTACAACCGCAAGTTCCTCAAGGACGAGGACTCCGCGAAGAAGATGGAGGACGACGGCATCGGCTACTCCAAGAGTGAGTACCCACACCTCGACCCGCACGCGTGCCTCCCACGCGCGTCTCAGACCCCGATCGATCGTTGAAACAAATTCTTTCCGCCCAACTGTTGAAGCGCCGGCGACCGAGATCTGACCAGCGCGCGCCCCCCCCTTCCGTCCACCACCAGCCGGCCTCGTCGCGAAGATGCGCGAGAGCGACAACCTGCACGTCGACGGCGACGTCACCTTCACGCTCGCCGAGTCCTACGGCTTCTGCTGGGGCGTCGAGCGCGCGGTGCAGATGGCGTACGAAGCGCGCAAGCAGTTCCCAGATTCCAATCTCTGGATCACCAACGAGATCATCCACAACCCCACCGTCAACGACCGCCTCGGCGAGATGGGCGTCCAGTTCATCGAGGAGACCGAGGCTGGGAAAGACTTCAGCGGGTGCCAGGAGGGCGAGGTGGTCATCCTCCCCGCGTTCGGCGCGTCCGTGCACGAGATGAAGCTGCTCAACGATAAGGGCGTGAACATCGTGGACACGACGTGCCCGTGGGTGAGCAAAGTGTGGAACGCGGTGGACGCGCACACGCGCAAGGAGTTCACGTCCATCATCCACGGTAAGTGGGCGCACGAGGAGACCATCGCCACCGCGTCGTTCGCCAAGACGTACCTCGTGGTCAAGGATATGAAGGAGGGTAACTACGTCTGCGACTACGTGCTGAACGGCGGCGACCGAGCGGAGTTTCTCGAAAAGTTCAAGAACGCCTACTCCGAGGGATTCGACCCGGACGTCGACCTGGAGGCGCTCGGTATCGCGAACCAGACCACCATGCTCAAGGGCGAGACGGAAGCGCTCGGTAAGCTCCTCGAGAAGACGATGATGCAGAAGCACGGCGTGGACAAGCTCAACGACCACTACATGGTCATGGATACCATCTGCGACGCCACGCAGGAGCGCCAGGATGCCATGTACAAGCTCGTGGACGACAAGCCGGACATGATGCTCGTCGTCGGAGGGTTCAACTCCTCGAACACCAGCCACCTACAGGAGATCAGCGAGGATGCGTCCATCCCGTCGTTCTGGGTCGATACATTCGAACGGTTGGACGACGAGAGCAACACGATCACGCACCGGCTGTCGCACGGAGAACTGGTGGAGACCAAGGACTGGCTCCCCGCCGGTAAGATCACCATCGGCGTGACCTCCGGCGCGTCCACCCCGGACAAGGTGGTCGAGGACGTCATGGACAAGATCATGGCGACCAAGGCGAAGATGGGTAAGGGCGCGCCCGCTCGCTGATTTTTGGGTACAGTCAGAATTTATATTTCGGTGATGATCATGATGATGACGGAGAGGCGCGGCGCGAGTGAGTGACGGGACGCCGCGTGAAGGGATGGGGGAGCGGAGTCGACGCGCGTATGGGACGAGGGTGGCGGGCGCGGTCGAGGTTTCTTTTTCGTTCGTTCGTAATACTAAAAGCTGCAGTGTAAGAGTTCACGCTTGGGACAGTCTCGACTGAATCGAGGCAGGCGCGCTTCTCGAGTAAAGACTCGTCGTTTGTTGGCTGAATAAGCGCACGTGCCGACGGTTCGGTGCGAACCAGTGCTGACCACGAAATCGCCGGCCTCGTCATATCCGGTGCCGAGAGATTGAGAGATTGCGGTTACAAACGGGTTATTTTTGAGTTATTTTGCCAATTTCTGACCGTGCGCATGTGGCTGCCACGAGGTAAAATTGGATTCTCGGAGGTTGCGAGACGAAGCGGTGCGTTTTCCGTTTCGCGTCCCTTCAACCTCCTGACGGGACACACCGGCACTGCGCGCACGTCTGCGGGCAGCCTCCGCGGATATCGGCGTATCGGCAGGTCTCTACTTGAGTTCGTTCCCGATACACGTCGTGAACATGGCGACGGGCGCTTCCATCGTGGTGGAGGCCGGCGTGCGGTGTCGAGCGCGAGGCGACATTTTCCCTCCACCGAGGAAACCTGCCGGCGCCCGAACCGTTCTGCCTTGCGCATCCGGGACGGGTATCGCACGGCGCGCGTCGATGTCGACACGCGCGCGTTGCTTCGCGAGCGTCACGCTCGACCGATACGGCCGACGCGGCGGCGCATCGGCGACGGGCGAGCGGCTCGGCGCGCGTTTTCCGTCCGCGTCGGAGACTTCGTCGCGTGCTGTTCCCGTGGTTTTACGGTCGAGGCCGCGGAGAACTGCGCGGTGCCTGACGCCTCGCGCGGTGATGGACCCGACAGCCTATCCCGACGGACGATGGTCCGCGGGGTCTCACGCGAGCCCTGGGACCCGCCGCATCGCCCAAGGGTGCGTCCAACATCCGTTCCACTCCACCGTCGTCGCATCTTTCATTCAGGTCACCGCGTTCCGCGGCGCGGGTCCAGTCAGCACGACGCCCGCGCTTTTCATTTACCGGACAGCCGCCAGACGTCCCTCGCCCGCCGTCCACGCGTGAAACTGACCGCGCGCACCGTCCGTTATCATCGCAGGAAAACATTCGATGACAAACTCAACGCGATCGGGGTCATCCTCACGGTGCGCAGCCCCGGTCCACATCCCACTCGCCCGTCGTCGACAAAGTTCACATCCCCGGAAACGCACACGACACGAAAAACAAAACTTTCCCCTATCCTACTCGACCCCTCACATCCCGATGACCCTTCACATCCCCACACAGACGCTCGCGTTGGCGCTCACGTCCGCGCTCGTCACCGCGTGGTCCTTACGCGCGTACCCAACCGCCATCGGACTCGGACACGCGTCCGTCATCGTCAACTTACTCCTGTTAACAGAGACGGCGGTTCGATCCGCGGTGAAACCATCCGTTGCATTTTCGACTTCCTCTCGAGACCGCCAGGACCGATACACAAACCCGCGCGACGCCCCAGCGTTCCTCGTCCTCGACACCGTATCACTGGCGCTGGTTACCTTGCACAGCCTGCAGGTGTGCGGGTTCGTTCACTTCGCGGATCCCCGCGTCGCGCTCGCGCTCGTCGCCGCGTGGCCGGCGACCATCGCCAACTGGATCACGCGGCTCGCACTTGAGACCACCGCGTTCGACTCCCTCGCGCGTGCCGTCGCCGTCAAGGAGGTGGCCGCGATGCGCCTCGCGACGCAGGTTCGGCGTCTCGGCGGTGTTCGGTCCGTACCTCCCGACGCCAACGCGTTTAAACGGTTCCTGCACTGGTGCGCGTGCATGTGGGATAGCGGAAAGCTGATGGCGGAGAGCGGTAGCGGTCGCACGTTTCGAAGGGCGATGCTGGCGTGCTCATGCGTGGACTGGGTGCTGTTGTTGGGCGCGTGGACCGCGATGGGGATCCAGGGCGCCGCGACGCACGGCGGGACGTGGGTCGATCCGGCGGCATCCGCGGCGGTCCCGTTGGCGATGTTTCTCGCCCTGGACGCGATTCGCCTATCGTGCCAGCTCGCGCATTCCAAGTTGCTCAGAAGGCTTCGGAGCCGGCGGCTGGGTGGGACCTCACGTGGGTCCAGTACCCGCTCGTTCATTCGACCCCCCGCGGGGATGACCACCGGGCTGACGCGGTGGGTGTTCTTCGCCAACATCGCGTGTTTCATATCCGTCGCGGCGCTCGGATGTACCGGCGGGGGCTGGCGGGCGCCGGTGTCGGTCTTCACCCCATTCGTTTCTTTTCTCTTACTCGGTAGGTTCCACCGGCTGATGATCGAGGGTGCGTACCTCGCCGCGACGTTACTCGCGAAGGTGGTCGATCGATCGGGAGGTACGCTCCCGGTGTTCGGGCAGGAAGGCGGCGGCGCCGGCGCGGGTGAGCGGTACGCTTCGTCCATATCGCCGCGATATCTCGAACCGCAAAGGAACGAGTTGTACGTATCCGGGATTAAAAGGGGACGAGGCCTTCTCGGGTCCATCCGCGCTGGGGTATCGAACAAGATGGACGCCGCGGGACGGTCGATGGACGCGTTCCTCACCGGCGTCGGCCGCGCGCGCGTGGACCAGTTCGGCCCGCCCGGCGTCAACGCCGACGACTCGAATTCCGGCCTGTCGCTACCTGAGTTCACCGAGGCCATCTCCACCGGTCTCCGCGGTCACCTCGCGGGAAAAGGCGCCGAGGACGCGGCGAAGAAACTGTTCGACGAGATGACCAGCGGTGACGGGGACAACGCGGTGGGGTTGACGGAGATCAAGGAGTGGCTCGCGGACCAGCCGCCGCTGGACGATAACGCGATGACCGGCGCCTCGTCCGCGTCGAATTCGGGTTCGGTCGACGACGACGACGTGACCGGCGATAAATGGCGCGTCTCCGTGCAGAGGGTGCTGCTTCAGTTCGTGGACAGCAGGGACCGCGTGACGAGCGCGATGACCAAGACGTTCGAGGATATCCAGGGCCACGTGCTCCCGATGATGCCCGCGCGTCCAGAGCCGCGCCCGGGGCTCCGACTCCTCTCCCTGGAGGGTGGAGGAATCAAGGGCCTGACGCTGATCTGGCAGCTGCGCGCGCTGGAACGCGCGGCGGGTAAACCCATCCACGAGCTCTTCGACCTCATCGGCGGCGTATCCACCGGCGGGATCATCGCGCTCGCCATCGCCCGGGGTACGCCGCTCGACGACTTGGAAGAAATGTACTGGGACATCGCCCGGCTGGTCTTCGGCAAGCAGAGCGCCGTGCGACAGCTCATCAAGGGCCACGCGGGTGAGAACGACGAGATCAAACGGCTCTTAGTGGAAGGCCTCGGGGACCTGCCGATGATCACCGACGACCCGGGCCAGCGCGTGAAGTGCTTCGTGGTGTCCACGCAGCAGACGGACAGGCTGGAGGTTCGCTTAATTCGTTCCTACAAAAACCCAAACAAAGGCCGCGACCAGAACGAGCGGTGGGCGCAGTGGGAGGCTGGCATGGCCACCTCCTCCGCGCCCACCGTCTTCCCGCCGTTCATCCGAACCGACGCCACCACCGGAGATACGTCCACGTTCATCGACGGCGCGTTGAGTGGGTACAACAACCCGTCGTCGTTGGTGCTTAACGAGGGCTTGGACCTTGCGGAACCCGGACAGCGCATCGACGTGTTACTGTCGTTGGGATGCGGCGAGGCGAAAGGGTCGATGGGAGATAACCCGTTCTGGATCGTCGGGCAGGTGATGAACCTCGCGTTCGACACCGAGCTGCAGGAAGCGCACGTCGCGTCCATGATCAGGCGGTTCTCGCCGCAGACTTCGCACGTGCGGGTCAATCCCCCGACGGCGCATTACTCGCTCACCGAGCACAGGGTGGACGTGTTGACCCGAATGGAGGACGACACGCGCGCGTACCTCGCGGAGACGCGGCCCATCTTCGCCGAGCTCGCATCCAGGCTCACGGCGCACGTGGGCGGTGACGCGGAAGGTAACAAGGAGAGCGGCAAGGATAACGCATTCGACGACGGAGACATGGGGACTCACGCGAACAACATGGTGGCCAATCTCGCGGCGATGGGTTTCTCCGGCGGGGATCTATCAAAGGTTCCCGCCGCCGCGGCTGGAATGGTGGACACGGGCATGGCGTCGATGCGGTCGTGGATCGACGAGAGCTTCCCGACGACGCCAGGGAAGGCGCGCTGAACTGATGTACTTGTATGACTACATGTATGACCGCAGTCGCCTATCGACTCTATGATTCTTTTTTCAATCCGATTCATTCTTCGCGCTAAGAGTAACTATAACCGTCCGCTTCAGTGATCCCCGTGAAAGGCTTCGTCGTCGTCGGGGTGCGCCATCGGAGGTGGCGGGGGTTGGTTAACCCTCGCCGCGAGCACCGTCGCGGGCACCGCCGCGACCGGTGCCGGCCGCGTCCACTGCCTCTTCCCCGTCGCCGTCTCCCAGTACCACGCCCGTCCTCCCCGCGTCTGATCCTTGAGCTCCTTCCATCCCGGCGGCAGCGACGGCGCCGCCATCGCCGTCCCCTGCACCAGCCTCAGGCCCGCGCCCCGTAGCTCCTCCGGTATCCCCCAGCGCGTCTCGCCGGTGTCCTTGTTCCAGTAGTACTTGCTGCCGTCCCTGGCGAGCGCCGCGCCCCACTTGCCGTCGGCGTCGAGGAGCCTGGCGCGTTCCTCCGCGTGGTCGACGTCGGTAACCTGCTGATGCGCGTGCGCCGCGATGGATCGCGCGCGCTCTGCGAGCGCCGCGAAGTCGGCCATGACCTCCTCGTGCCCCGCCGCCGGCGTCATCTCGGGCTGCGTCGTCATCTCCGCGAAGCGCGGGTCCTCCTGGAACCTCGCCGCCCAGTCCACCGTGCCGCTCTCCCTCTCCTGCTTCTTCTTCTTGATGTGCGCGCCCGCGAGGTTGTTGGGGTTGGCGGGCTTGTCGCCGTTGCCCCACTGCGGGTTGTGGTGCGTGCGCGTGCCCTCGCTGAGGTTCTCGCCGATGATGCCCATGGCGAACCTCCGACGCACGCGCGAGATGAATTGAAATCTGACCGCCAAGCAACGGGAGTCAGTCCCGAGGCTGCGTGAGAAAACCTGACCCGATCTCGGCGCCGGCCCTCACAGCAAGAGAGCGCGTGGATCGGGATCGCGCGGCTCGAGGACACACGTCCACGCCCTCGCATCGCGTTTTACTCACAGTGAACGCGGCGGCGGCATCGAACGGAAGCGATGAGCGCGTTGAGCCGGCTGGTCGCGAGCGCGGCTGCCAGGCTGGGCGGCGCCGGGCATCATCTGCGACGACGCGCTCGTCCGTTCGCGGGGCACGACGCGCGGTGGCACAGGTCGTTCTCCGCGACGGACGGCGGCGACGGCGAGGACGACGACGCGGATACTGCTGGCGACGGGGATGACACGGGAGAGGACGCGCCGTCCATCGAGGCGTCCGACGAAGGCGCCGATGACGACGCGGGTGACGACGACGGCGAGGCGAATCCAGCTTCCGAGAAGGCGGTGTCCTTCCAGACGGAGGACATCAAGGACACCGCGGAGGACGGCGAAGAGATCCAGCTCGTCGCCGTCGTCCCCGACGACCCGAACGTGTACGACGCGCAGGAGAAGAAAGGGTGGCTGTTCGACCTCACCGAGCAAGGCCACACCCTGGATTGGAACCCTAACATTCGCAACGCGCACCTCAGCGATCGAGCCAAGACGCAGATGTACGTCATGCATCGTAAAGACCCGAGCACGTGGGACGTCCCGTCACTCGCGGAGCGGTACAAGATACGGCAGCAGCGGGTGATGGCCATCCTCGCGCTGAAGAAGATCCAGCACGATACCGTCAAGGCGGGCTCCCCGACTTTTCCACATCTCGAGGCGGCTTTCGAACAGATCCACGGCGCGGAGCACATCGGCTCCGGGGAGAGGCACGTGCGCGTGGTGCCCTCCTTGCCCAACTTCGCCGTCGTCCCTGCAGGAACCCCGGAGCACGAACTGCGGGACATACTTCCCAAGTTTCGAACAGACGAGGAACGCGCGGCGAACGAGGAGAAGGAACTGGTGAAGCAGTTCAAATCTGCGCTCGAGTACAACACGGGCGTCGCGGGACCGGGATTGAACCGCCGCGGGCGGTTCAAGCACCCGACCGGGCGGCCGAAGGGTGGGTACGGGCTGTTGGTGGTGCCCCAGGTTGCCAACGACGGCAAGAAGGCACACGCCAAGGCTCGGCGGGAGGGACGGTCGATGAAGCCGCCCAAGCCGTACGTAGCGTACGCGGATGGGACCAAGCGAGAGATCAACGAGGATGAGCAGGTGATGCTGCGGAGGCGAAAGGCGCTGCCCTTCAGGCGGCTGCAGTGATCTAACCGAGAGAGAGAGAGAGCTATTTAATACGACGTTAGGTATCAGGTGGTGAATGTGATTGATATTTACAAATGGTGAGCCTGTGCTTCGCCGGTGCTTACGTTTGTCGTATCGTTGTTGCACAGCTGTGTTGGGAAAAAGACGTTGATGAAACCCGACTCTACGCGGGGAGCGCGGAGGGGGAGACGAAGAAGCCGTCGGTGTCGATGTCCTCGGCGGGATCGTCGGCGTGGCGGCCCGAACGCCTGCCGCCGTCGTTGATGCCGGCGGGCGGCTTGCGCTTCACGCCGTAAGGGTCGGGGCCCGCGTCCCAGACCTTCGCCTTGGACGACTTTTTCGTCTTGGGCGCGACGAGCTGCTTGGGCTCAGCCTTGGCCTTCTTGGGCTTGGGTTTGGCCTCGTCGGCCTTCTTGGGGCGGCCGCGCTTCTTGGGCTCGGACGTGGCGGCGGCCTTCTTGGGGGCGGCCTTCTTGGTGGCGGCCTTCTTGGGGGCGTCCTTCTTGGGGGCAGCCTTCTTGGGGGCAGCCTCGACGAGCTTCTCGCCGGGCTCGAAGCCCTCAGCGGAGAACTGCTGGGCGCGGAAAGCGTCCATGATCTGGGCCTTGTTACCGTCGGCGAGCGCGCACTGCCACGCCTCGCGCATGCCGGCGACGTCGAAGCCCGGCATGTCGTCGAGGTCGTCGTACTTGGCGATGATGTTGGAGATCTGCGGGCGTGGATAGCGGTCGTGGGTTCGTCAGTCGTGGTAACGCGTTTGCGTTTGAAAAGGGGGAAAACGAGGGCGAGAAGTAGAAGAGGTTGGGCGAACTTGAGAACTCACGACGGTCTTAGTCATGCAGGCGAGGTGCTTCCAGTAGGCCACGGAGTGACCTTCCGCGGGGTCGGAGATGGACGCGATGCGGAGCTCGTCCTGCGGAAGGATGATGGGGGGGGGCTCCGTCAGCTTGAAAGTCGTGCGGGAAAAAATACCACGACGGGCGGAAGAAGTGCGACGCCGTAGACGCGCCTCGTGGATGATCCCCTTGCAGGTTCCCCTGCACTTGCATTCGCGCTTGGAGCTCTTGAGCTCGATCTTGTAGGTGGACATGGGAGAGAGTTGGGTGAAAGTTGCGGGAAGGAGGGTGGCGTGCGTGTGGCGCGCGGGAAAGAGTGACTCTCGCTTCGGCTATATTTCGCCCCTTCAGTTTGATTTCAAATCGTCTTCAATACCGCGCCCCCTATCACCTCCCACCACCCATCATGTGAACCGGATACTGCGCGTGGAGGAACTCGTACAGCGTCCGTCCCTGCCGTGGGTCCCCGAGTATCTCCTGTAACCGCTCCATCGTCACGTCCGCCAAGTCCGCCAAGCACGTGATCCCCGGCGCCGTCATCACCCTCCGGTAGTTGCTATCCGTGACTCCAGGAAGCCTGCGCAACATATCAATCGCAGCCTGGTTCACCGCGTGGTTCACCGCGCCAGGTTCCCCGCTCCCGCCCTGGGGCACGCCCACCTTGGACGCCACCTCGATCGTCGGCTCCTCCTCGGCGTACTTCCAGTCCGCGAACATCTTCGCCGTCATGTGCAACGACCGAGACCACATGATTCGCATCTTGGGAAAACGCATCACGAGCATGGCGAGCCTTCCTTGCGTCGTGTTGTAGTTGAGGTCTTTAGGGACGTCCGCGGGGTTTTGGATCCCGAACGCCTTGTCGCGCTCGAACTCTATGAGTAAGATTGGTATCTTGTAGTGCCTGCACATGTTCTGCATCTGCGTCACGAGCCGGCCGTTTCTCAGCGACTCGATTAAATCGGGCAAACTCTTGCGCTCCACGCACATGGACGGCGACAACACGTAGTCCCCAACCTCGAGCGTGCACGGCATCACCTTGAACCCGCTCTGGTGCAGGATGCTCGGCAGCGAGGACATGAACTCGCGGATGTCGACGACGACGTGGAGCTTCGTGGGGACTGACAGCTGGCCGCCTCGTTGGCGGGTGTTCCTCGACGCGGCGAGAGCTTTCGGGTCCACGAGGGGCGCCAACTGCGGCAGCGGAAGCACCGGCGCCGCGGATGCCCCGGAGGTCCCCGCGATCGCCAGCGGTGTGGCGTTGTACACCCGGCCTTCCTGCTCGAATGGCATCGCCGCGTGCGCCTTGCCTCGGATGAGGTTGGCGAACGAATCCGATTCGTACCGAATCTGCGAGAGGTACCGCTGTTCCTCCACGCTCGTGTCGTGAACCATGAAGTACACCCTCATCCGGGCGCCGGGTCTGTGCGCGGCGTGCATCTCGATCTCGCGAATGAACGCCGCGTCCGGGTCGTGCACGACGATGAACGACGGCCGGACCGTCGCTAACACGGCCGCTCGGTCGGTCAACGCGTGGACGTACACGTCCCTCTCCGCGAGCAAGTCGGCGGCGATCGCGGCGCCCTCGGGGGTTTCGACGTCCAAGTCGTCGAGGTCGCCAAAGAACACACGCTCTTCCGCCACGTCCTCTTCCCCTTCGATCGTCGTCTCCTTCGATGCTCCCTTGTCGCCCTTGACCTTGCCCTTGACCTTGGGGGGCGGCGGGCCCGCGGGGTCGAGGTCGCCGGTGGCTTGCTTGTGACCGGCGGCCGCCGCCGCCTTGGCTGCGGGAGCTTCAATCGCTCGCGTTTTTTTCAGTTCCTCCTTGTGCAGTCTGTCCGCCTCCGCGGCGATGGCGTCGCGTTCCGCGGGTGTTCCGATGACGGCGGCGTTCATGCTCCTGCCGCCGCCGCGTCCGCCCCGGCCGCCGCGGCCGGGCGTCGGGCCCGCGGCCGGGTCCCTCGCGCCGCGTCCGCCCGCGCCGGGGGGACCGCTGGGCGCCGCCTCGCCCATCATCGCGGCTCGCATCCTGTCCATCTTGCTCATGAACCTCCCGCCCCTGCCCCCGCGTCCACCACCCGCGACTCGCCCCCCGCGTCCGCCCGCGGGCGCCGGCTTCGTCTTCCCCTTCGCGAGTTCACCCGACGCCTTCCGTTGGCGAAGGTACTTTTGCCATATCGACCGCATCATGCCGTCGGCGCCGCGGAGGAGCATGCCGGTGAGCTGCATCGCCGTGGCTTCGTCTTTCGCCACGATTAAAGTCGGTCCTTGGCCGTACCGCTCCAACAAACTCGGCCCGCCCTCGTCCATAGGTACCCGGACGTCCGAAGAGTGCCGCAAGAACGATGCGATGGATTCGTCGGTGGATTCATCGAGGTCTCCGACGAGGTTCCCGTCGTCGACGCCGTATTTTTCCATCTTTGCGAAGAGTTTCGTCTTGTCCGTCTCAATCTCCCGCACGATTTCCTCGATCAACCGCCACTTGGGCATGGGATCGAGGACCATGTGCAGCGCGGACGGGGCGGGGTTATCGGTAGCCGGAGTGCGGCGCTTCTTCGCGCCCACCCCGACGCCCTCGCCCAAACCCGCGGGCGCCGGCGTCTTGCGAAGGACGTAGACCCGTCGCCTAGCCTGCTCGAAAATCGTGTGCGCGCTCTCCGTGAACATCCACATGCTCATCGACCCTTCCGTCATGCGCAGCGTCTCCAGGTACCGCAAGAACGTCACGGCGTCGTACCTCAGCAGAAAGTTCGCCAGGTTCCGCAGCGTACGTAAATCCCAGACAACCTGCTTGAGCCGCCTCGACACCACGTTCCACACCGGGTCGAGCTGACGCTGAACGATGCGGTCAAACGATTTGAACAAACCGGCTTCCACGGTGAGCTCGCTGGTGTCCACGTGCCTGCTCTTCTTCAGCTCCGTCATGCACTCGTCCATGACGTGCACGATCGCCTCCTGGATCTTTCGGACCCGGTCGCTCAGGGGCTGGCGCAGCTCGATCACCTCGGGGGCGTGCGAGTCAAGGCACGCCTTGACCGTCAGCTGGAACCGCGGCCAGAGGTGCAGCTCCCGGGTCATGAGATACTTCATCACCTGGTCAACCTTGCTGAACCCGCGACACAGCTCCCCGGGTCTGTCCGTCAGCGCGCGGAGGAACCCGGCGCGATTGCCGGAGCGGAAGAGACGGATCACGAAGGCTTCTTGGGACATGTCGGTCACCCTATGTCCGTTTGCGACGACGACGCCTTGTATGTTGGACGGGGGCAGGGCTTCTCTGAGGATGTCCACCGCCGCGATGCGTGTGGTGACGAACATCGGTCCACCGTTGCGGTATATCTCGTCGCGTCTCGTGCCGGTGACCTCCGCGGTGACCACCGGCGGGAAGGGCATGCCGTGTAACCCGCAGTGTACCTTGAGCGCGGCTTTGTTGAAGTCGTTCAGGCCGAGGATGAGGACCGCGCCTTGGCCGACTTGATATTCGAGCTTGGGCGGTGACGCGTCGGGAAGGCCCTCGTCCTCGTGCTCGGCGGCCTCTGTCTCGGGAAGGCGCGGGATCTCGCGCGCCAGGTGGCCGGCTTGCGTGCCCCCCGGCACGGTGTGCTCCTTCAGCAACAGCGCGATGATCTCGACGAGCCCGAGACCCTCGGCGATGCACGTGAGCCCATCCTTCTCGAGGAGCTCGTCGACGATGTCTTGCTGGAACTGGAGGACGGCGCCGCCTTTACCCGCGGCCCGCACGTGCGCCAGCGCCGCCTCGGGGATGAGATCCTCGAGGCGCTCTGGATCCTTCGTCCCTGGATCATGATCCGACTCCTCGGGATCCGACGCCGTGAGATCCACTATCTCGCCGCCCATCGCCCCGAGAAATGACATTGACATCCTGTCAGGTCGAGCGAGCTGATAAAGCGAGATTCAGTGACGAGCTCTTATCCAGAAGGAGCAGCGCCGAGCACGATGATGGCCGCACGTTGCTCGCTCACCATCGCCCACGCCGCGCGCGTCGCTCCTCTCCGGG
>Ga0209666_1001599_pt1 | contig 17370 bp, 15 predicted proteins | sample SaaInlV_125m_DNA_FD_184679 | JGI IMG/M metagenome (GOLD analysis project Ga0209666, IMG submission 184679) | Marine microbial communities from expanding oxygen minimum zones in the Saanich Inlet - Saanich Inlet SI037_S3LV_10m_DNA (SPAdes)... | ecosystem: Environmental > Aquatic > Marine >...
GTCAAGCGCGCCCATCGATCTCATTTACTTCTACAAAATTGTGTCGGGCACCGACGAGAATGGATGTCCCAGACACCTTTGTGTGGAAGGAGTCAAGATGCAGAGCCCCAATGCAATCGAGCCCTTGGAAGCACTCAGGCAGGCCTGTCAACGGGATGCAGAGTTGAGTACTGCTTTGCTTTCCATCACAAAGCACATGTGCATTGCTTTGAATTGGAATCCCATAGATAACATGCACAGTCTCTTTTCACTGAGCAGTATGATTGGGGCGTATGATTTGATGAATGAGGGCAATATATTGATGGCTGTCATGCTCGAATTGAAGCGTATGGGCATAAACGACGCCACATTTAACGGCATGTATCTGGATATTGACAACTGTGATGAAGTGCAAGCGTGGAATGATGAGCAGCAAGTGATCATTGACGAACGCAAGGCCTACGCTGCCAAGATTAAAGAGCACGTGGTGGTGGCCTTGAACCAAGGAGCCAGAGGAATTGACATTGCTCAGCGTGATCTCAGGGATGAGATTCTCAAGTTTCCGGAGGGTGTTTACAGTGGAATCCATATGCGAATCCTGGACATAAATCAGATTCGATGTTTGCAGCGTGCAAAGATTGAGGAAGTCAAGCGCGGCGAATGGTCGAGAATCATAAGTGAAAACTCGGCCGAATTGGTTGACGCGTTTGGAAATAACAATCTGGAAATGTTTGTTGAGTTGCAAGAGACCTTTTTGGAGGATACCGGACCAGACAGCGAGTTTTATCGAGAAGTTGAATCCTTATATTCAGTGGAAAACATAACTAAGGGGGCGATGAAATTTTACGAGAGTGAAGAAGACAAGGAGCTACTAAATGCCAAGTTTGCGTTTCCATTCAATGGCTCTGTCATTCTCCATAGCAATACATCATTCTTTTGGCGCTTTCACGCGGGCAATGTCAAGGAAGACCGGGGGGACAGGCAAGTCCAAGATTCCATTGATTCACCCTGGACTTCCACACCCCTGGCCATGGCCAAGTTTATTGCGATCAGCACAAGTGATGAGTCGTACCGGGAGTTTTTTGAAGTATGCAAAACGAAACAATTGATTCCCTCTTGCTCGTTCATTACGGATGCGAATCTCTGCTCGGGGTCTCAAAGTGTCTTAACCCTGCGAATGCTTATATCGGATTTGAATCGGAGGGAAAAAGAGGATAAACGCAAGGACACGATCCTGCAAAATCTTTTGGGATTCGGTTCATGCAACAATATTCAGTCGATGGTGAGGGACATTGAAAGCAACGCCTCGCTTGGGAGTCTTGTACAGCAAAGGATGTGGCTTGTCAATGCCATGTTTCAAAAGCAGACGAGTCTTCTTTTCTCGACCAATGCTTTGGAATATCAAACCAATCAAATGAAGGTGCTTCAAAATCTCGAGCTTCAGTCCAAGGAAAACTATGAGTTGTGGAATAACCAAGCTAAACGCGTGATTCACATCGTTCAGAACCAGACCCGGTTTGACCCACAAGGAAATGCGGCAATGTTTTTGTTTGCAAACGATGAAAACATTCTCTTTGAACTTTGGAAGCAAAGCATGGTCAAAATTGAGCATGGTTTGGGATGCAGCAACATCAACACACTGCAGTTGTTATTCAATTCCATGACTATTTTCTGTTTCAACGAGATGGCGGCTGCAGGCTACTGCATTCTTATTAGTGACGGTGGGTGTCAATATTTGGTGCGATTCAAGAGCAAAATGGGGATCAAGGATGAGATTCTTCAGCGAAAAACCCCGGGTGCAGGCGCTGACATGATTGTTGATTACTTCAGTGACATTCAGTTACTTTACAATCAGAAAATCAATACTTGTAGGACCTCCCAGGCGTTCTTTTCCAATTCATCAAATTCTCCTGAGAAACTGAATGCCCCGAGTCGCATGTCACTTCAAAGCATCGGAAGCTCCGCTGTTTATCCGACGGAGCAAAACGAATTTGGAAACGACTTGCTTGAAAAGTTTGGCGTTGTCTACTTCATGACGGACATGTTCAAAACTAGGGGTAAGCTTGGAAGTCAAGGTACTATGAATCTGATCGAACAGGCAGTGGATACACTCACCAAGAAACGAACTGGAGTCCAAACGCAGGCATGGACAACATCCGAGGGCACGAATCGTAAGGAAATGCGGCGTATTATTCCAGGAATACCCCTTCTTCTCATCTGCAGCAACAGCGGTGATCCCGAGCTGTGTGATTCAACGCTGTATCGTATCACACAAATTTTTGCTTCCACACGAGATGGTGAACGGGGCCAGTTTTATGACGAAAAGCCACAAAAGAAGATAGACGGACCTGATTTTGAGCATGAAGTCTTTTCTTTAGACTCCCGAGACTTCATCGAATTTGACAAAGAGGACGTTCAGCGCAGGCAATTCAGTGCAGATCTTGCAAAACAACATCCAATCTTTTTTATTGGCAATTCGTCCCTGCACTGCGTTGTTAAGCAACTTATGACTGGCCTTGATTACTATTCTCATTGTCCGTTTACTCTCCGAGAAGATCCCAAGTCTATTGTTTACAACATAGCGACTATGTGTGCTGGTCTCATGCGAGGAATAATTGGTGGCCAAATCAACACCAAAAGCAATCGAGACAGGGTTCTGCGTCTTTTGGAGGACGGTCGTTTGTTGACTACCGATGTGCCTGCAGAACATATGTGGCAGAATTGGACCAGAGCATTTCTCCGGCGATCCCAGATTTTTTACGAAACCAACACTGGCAAGGAATTGAAGCTCTCAAATGCTGTGAACGATTTCATACACAGCATGCTTTATGTCCCGGTGAGCTTGCAGACTATGATGTCTTCTCTTTACTTGAACATGACTAGCAACCTTCTCAATATCAATGTCATGATTGCTTCGACCTTTCTCCTCTATGCATCACGATTCCCATCTTTCTGCTCAATCGAAGTCATGGCCCTGTCCGCGTGCAACGTAGAATTTGACAGAGATCAGCACAAGATGCTTTCAGACGCGTTCAAGTACTTTGACTTGATTTGTGACTTGCCATCTGAAAAGAAGAAAAGGACCGGCTTAAAGCGGGACGAGGAAATTCTTTTTTTGAGAAACTGTCCCTCACTGTTGACTATGCATGAGCTTCAGATGAAACTCACTCCGGAGATCATTTTTGATGTCTTTTTCAAGTTTGACGACAAGGAATTTCACAGCGAAATACTTTCGTGGCATTCCAAAAATCAGACGCCTTGTGCGGCGAGGAAGATAAAAAGCTATTACGTCAAGACATGTCTTGTGCACGACTTTGTTACCGTGCCTTCAAACCTGCAGCCGAAAGACATGCGCACTGTATTCAAGGCAAGTACCCAATTTGAAGGCTCAGTCGAAAAGTCCCGTTTCTTTCTGTTGGCAGAGATGCTAAAAGAAGACTATGTCAAAGATGTTCGTAACAACCTGAATAAGCACATTGATTCGGGGACATACGAGGGGCTTAGCTTTATAGACCCATTCAAGTTCTTTCAGGCCGCCTTCCAGGGTGCGCGTTTTCCGCAGAACAAAGCCTATGGCACGGATTCCTCTTTCCGAGATCACGGTGCGACGCAGGAGATTCCTGAGTGGTGGATGAATTTCAACACTGACATGCGTTCAATCGGCCTGTTTATCGATCACGTATTGCAGTTCTTTCGTCTCCCGCCAAACGCAAGTCGCAGGGATCTCTTTGATGCAGTCTTTCGAAGTTTTAGCAGCTCAAGTGCGATGAAAAACAAGATGAATCATCTCTTTCCGGATGTTGCGCAGTCGTGGTCTCAGAGCATTCGAAAAAGTATGGACGAGAATTACAGCTGCATTTTTGTGCACATTGAGCCTGTTATCTCAAAGAAGAAGCAAGCTGGAAATATGTCCGTGGAATTGCCAACGGGCGTGCGTGTCGTGCTTTGTGTTGACATTCTTTGGATTCTGATGTCACAGGCTCTTTTTTCAGTCGAGTGGTTTCAGGAAACTGAGAATCGTCGTCAAGTATCCGTGCACCTGAGAAACATGGGACATTGTGCCCGAGCCTTGTTGACAATCTTTTTACACACGCAAGTCTCGCTTTCCGGAATTCCCGCGCACGCACACAATCGCCTGACAATTCGCAATATGAATTCCAATCAAGAGTTGAAGGATCAGCTTATGGACATTCCCTTTTATTGCAAACTGCACAAGGACTATATCGAGCACAGAACGAATATAGTGGTTGAGAAGAATGGCAAGAGTGAGATAACAGAAACAAATGTCTTTCTCAACATTACACCATCTTCTCGCAAGAATTCGAAGAAGTTTTTTGAGATTGTGACATGCAAAGACGGCTCAATTGTCATGGTGTATCGAAGAGACGTGTACGAAAATAACTCCGTGATGGTCCCGGAAACTAAGTTTGATTCGCTTTCGCCTTTTGTGCCGGAGTCCATTTCTCATATGCTTACTTGGTTCAGGCACATTAAGAGCTTTTCCAACCGATTCCACACACAGTACCCGAATATTACTTCGAGCTTAAAATTTGTGCAGAACTTTGTTGGATTGGCCATTCATATTGCAGCGGGGTCATGGACAGTGGATTTTACGGGTCACATCCCTTTAACGTTGCCTGCAACGCTCTTTATGGACATGAAGACAGCGCTTGAAATCCCCATTGTTACACTCGGAAGAGTTGGTGGTAATCGCATGGGATTCATGGGAGTGTTGAGGCGCAAAGGATGTCTTTTTACTGTTCATGGCGTTACACCAACCAGTCAGTTCAACGCGGACGAAATTCGGGAAATCCTTGACGAAAATGATCTTCAGCCCTGGAAAGCTATACCACTGGAAGTTGATGCGAAAATCATGTGGAAGGCAAGTGATCTCGCTCTCGCCCAGAGCTATGGACTTTGCTGGGATAATGGAAGAATGGTAATGCGACACCCGCGTGATATTATCAAACAAGACACATACTTGGTCCCGTTTATGTTTATGCCAATTTTCAGGTATCAAGCACTTGTGCTGATCTCAGCTCGAAATCAATCGAGCACACCAGAAGAGCATGGACATTGGCTTCTGAAATGCCCCGATCAGAAAAATGTGCATTTTGATGAAAATATGCGACTGGCGGTCATCGTACATCATCCTCACATACCTAGCTTTCTCGTCAATGGTTGTTACGCCATATCCTTTTATGACCAAGACACGGTTCACTGTGCAGTTATGGACTTTATGTCCTGCTCTCATTGCATTTTGAGGGAAGGCCAGGAACTGTTTCTCCTACTCTCTGAGTCTCTTTGTCAGAAACTGGAAAAAATGGAAGGGGGGGGCTGTGTGTGCCAATCCGCTTGGGAAGACATTCAATCAGGACTTCAAGTTCAGCTAAAATGCTACTATGTGTTGGCAGACGCTTCGTATCATTATTACGAAAGCATGGAATCTTTGTATATCGATGTCATAATTATCGTCTCGCACTCTAACTCCATCAATGGCAAAATCACCACCGAAAAGCTCTTTTTCAAGTCTAAAGTGCACGACGAGAACAAAAGGCAGTTGTTTTCATGCGTTCAAGAGTGTGACACGCTGGTCTCGGATTTGATTTCGAGGTCTTAGATGGAGGATATCTCGGTAATATATCAGAAGCATGAAACCAATTTAAGTTGTCCGTGTGACATTCAATCATGCTTATTTCTTCTTCCTGGAGTACGGAAGAAGTATTTGGGTTGGGGTGTGCCAAATAATGCGGGAGTTGTTTTGATATCTTGATAACTGTTTGCTCCGTTTGCGTGAGTTGAACTTAACGTGGAGACTTGAGATCCATTTGGCACATGACTTCCGCGTTGGTGGTATTTTGATGGGTCTTGTGTTTTAAAAATAAAATTCCTTCTTGCGCTGAGTGCTCTTGTCGAAAAAAGTAAGACGAGGAACCAAACATTGAATGTGTAAAACCACTCTTCTTTGAGCCAGGGGACAAGATATACTACCAACAAGCCGGATAGAGGCAATAAGAAAACATGACCCACTACATACTTTAAGAAAATAATCGTATCAAAGCCTTTGGTATTCAAAAATTTTTCTCTGTAAATGCTCCCAGAGTAGTCCAAGAACCAAACAATCAAAATAGCACCCAGTGCCCCCAAGGTATGGCTTTCCCTACACATAAACATATCACAGGCCTCCGTGCTGTGTTGTATGTAATCTACATGAAAAAGAAAAAATTGAGACTGGATGAATAGCAGTGACAATACAAGCATCCAATCCATGCTCTTGCTAAGGTATATGCGTCGCAGGAATGAATGCGACGTGATGAATAGTACAACAAAAAAGACACATAGTACAAGTGAAAGTACCATGTGGAGCGTCGTGACGGCATGACCAAAGGGATTGCTCTTGCTGGCATTAAAGAGCATGATAAACCAATCATTCTCAATCGCATTCTGTGTTTCCTCCAACTCCGAATGAACGATCCTGAGAATGAGGGTGAAAATAACAAACTGTATGTTGTACATAAACATAAACACAAAAGCCACCTCCTGCACAACTCCGAGGTATTTGAGAATAAATGGTTTTTCAAAACGGACAAGCAAAAATATCATGAATACCAACAGCGAAGTAACAAAACTCAGCACATTTGCAGCATACACACTGGTAGGCATTGGAGGAAGTGTTCCATTCTGTCCACGCACGGCGACAATCAGACCCAAGCTAAACAAGTAAAAGATCAACTGTTCAAGCAAAATCACGGGTGCATACTCTGGAATGCGAAGGTTCTGAGCATCTGCTATTCGCCTTTTTTCCTCACTCAAGTCCAGAATGCTTTCATTATTTTTCCCGCGCATTTTATGACTAAGAATGCATCTTAAATTTACTTGACTGCCAATTCAGCGTTTAAGTTTACTAAAAATTCAACAATTTGAAATTACGTACCAAGTAGTTACGAAGGTCGTATTTCAACAAAAATTACGTACCAAACAATTAAAACGTTACATGTTACAAAAATTACGTACTGAGTGTAAAAAATGAGTTTTTTTGCGAAATTGGAATTTTATTCAGACCCCAATGTAACCAAAAACAAACCTTTTCAAGGTTGTTGCAACCCAAAATGGGGGACGGTAGTTTTACTTTTTTTTAATAGTACTGGAAAGTTACGTCTTTCTGAACTGGTTCCCAAATCACTCTAAATTTAACGATCCCGCCTTTCACATCCCGCGCTTCAGCCCGTCCACTGAACAGCAGCCATGTTTCATCAGTTGCCGGTGTTTGCGGAACTCTGCAGTCAAGGCTACAAGTACGACCAGAACGAAAGTGCCGAGTCCTGGATCACGAACAACATCCCGCTCTATGGTTCCGCACATCCTGCAAGCAATGAAAATGGCGAAGGAAATCCGACAAAAACTGCTTCTTCGTTCTCGTCGAATCCTCCTGTGCTGCCAAGGTCGCCGCCCATGGCCGGAGCTACATCCGTTGCCTCGAAAAAGCTTTCCGACATGCAGGCAAGGCTTGGCATAAAGAGTTCACCCAGGAACAAAGAGATCATGCAGCACGGCAACATGGAACCCGTCAAAGTCAACAAGGAAAACGAAGGGCAGGGGCTCACTCTCGAGGGTTCCGAGTTCCTCGGCATCGATACCAAGAGGCATCACTTTTGCGGCGTCCAGAGGCTTGGCTATTTGTCCCTCGGCATCACCAAGACTGAGAACAACGAAATCATCTACGTGCGCCAGTGGACCAAGGACTGCAGCAACGAGCCCAAGCCCCTGGTGTTTGACGTGGACGGCAAGCCGCTGGCGAATCCCGACGATGCGTACGGCGCAATGAACGCCATTGACACGCTGGAGGTTGCTGGCCATTCCAAGTCTGCGGCCAAGCGTCATGCGACAGTGGAGAATCTTATTGCCATGGGCATTAACCGGCGCAACATTTTCCTGATCATGTTTGACGGGGTATGCAAAATTGCAAATTGGTTTCATTTTTTTGTCAACTTTGTTTGTTTGTACTTGATGTATTTCTGGTACAAATTTTGTACCTGGCCCAAAATTGGGCCAGATACAAATAGAATGTGTTTCGTAGTTTAGTACCAAAAAATAGAATATGGTTTTTATGACTAACCCTTGTGCGTTTTTGTGTAGGACCGAATTTCCATTGGCCTCAAGTGGACTGCCACCGATGGATCTTCCCCCTTGGCCATACTACTTTCCAAGCACAGCGCGGAGATCGCTGCCCAGCATGCCAACACGTCTGTGGCCTTGGATTGTGCCGATCCGGAAGTTCTCAAGCGATGGAACGATGCCGTTCACTCCCAGACTGAAGAGCAGCAGTGCAAGCAAGTTGGATATAAGGGCAAGGGCAAGGAAGCGACAACACCAACAAGCAGCGAGCGCGAAGAGATGCGATGGACGGAGACCCGCCCCGATGGCATGCAAATTGAACATGTTCGGCGCCAGACAATTTCCGTTGACAGCGAGAAACGCATGGCCGTGGTTCAACAAGCTGAAGCCAGACTCGAAATGTTGCATGACTACACTTTGAAACAGTTTGGCCTTGCGAAGAAAAACTTTTCTGTGATATGGGATCGCTGTGACAAGATCCAAGACGTCGTGATATCGCACAACTCTCAGATTGAAAAGTTGAAGCTAACCACTCATACTCAGGGTGAGAAGATGAGGTATGCAGAGGAAAACATCAAGGAGATGAAGCTTCAGCGCTCTTACGACAAGATCAGACAAACTGAAAAAGAAAAGGAGGTGTATGATTTGAAGTCTACCGTCAAGAAAGCCCGTATGCAGCACGAGCAAGAATTAAGCGATGCGAAGAACCTTTGCAAGAGTTTGAAGTCTGAGCTTGAAGAGTGCAAGGCGACTCTACGGGATCAAGCTGAGCGCGACAAGAATTTTGATGATTCTCATGCAGAGAACTGTAAGGGCTATGACGATGCCATCAATGATTTAATCAACCGCATTGCGGACCTTGAAGATGAAAAGAGCGTGAACACATCGAGCAAGGGCACATCGAGCAAGGGCACATCGAGCAAGGGCACATCGAGCAAGGGCGTGTCAAAAACCCCAATGACCGTTAAGGATGTGGTGGAAAGAATGATGGCTCCGAACATTCATGTAGATCATTTGAAGGTGAATGGCAACCCCTCTCGCGAATGCCGCCAACCCGTGGGTTTAAGGAGAATTGAGAAGGAAATGCAGGATATAGATGATGTGGGACGCGATCAAACCCTTCCTAATTCCCGGGAGGTACTTCAGAGACCGGAGTCGTCCTTTCAGATCATGTTGAACAAGAACATATTTGACAATCGCATCAACAAGGAGTACCGGGCCAACACAGAGTGTAAGGTTTACCAGATGTTCAACTATAACCCACTGGATTATTTCACCTCTGGTGAGTTTGCAAAAGATCAGGAAAAAAGGCTTCTCTTTTCGCATCCTCTGTGTTTCATCTACACCAATTCACGCTATCCATATTTGAAAATTGGAACGAATAAGGGGCCGAATAAGGATTTCATGATGAAAGAGGACTTCTTTGACTTGAAGGGGGCATTTGAGGCTCGTCGCAACGCGTGCAGTGAGAATCCGAATATTTCGCGCACAACAAAGCTTGCAAGGAAGAACTTTGAAATAAACAAACGGGCCAAGTTGGCGCGTGGAATTGAGCCCCCTTTGAGTTTGCGTGGCGAAGAAGGTTGCTCTTCTGCATCTCTCAAGCGCGCGTCGAATAATGGTTGTGGTGGTCGTGCTCAGCAATCCAAGAAACCTCGTCTTGTTTCCAAGAATGAAATGGATAAAAGGGGCGAGGCGTTTATGCAAGATGCGTACCAAGACACGGATGTATCGGAAACTGACCATTACCGTGACAGTGATAGTGATTACTTACCTTGATATCAACTTGATCTTACCTTCCAACCCCGACTTTCCCAACAGTCATAACATGCGACTTAATTAACAGTCATAGCATGCGACTTTAACAGTCATAGCATATCATCTGCCTTGCTATGCTTGGTCTTAATTTTAGTCTTAATTTTGGCAACGATCTTGATCTACATATTTGCGTGTTATCAGTAAAGAGCAATGCAAGTTACTCCACGGCAATCGATTCAGATTTTTGGTTTGTGGGACCAACCGAGAACCATGGTATGCTGGGAAAACCTGAAATGTTTGAACATGTCCTGGCGTCGCATGCGAATAGAGCTCGGGTTCACAGTCGAGCAGCTGCAAAAAATTCAACCCGAAAAGAGAGAATGGGTGCAAAGGGGTGCTCTGACCTTGCATGACCTTCCAGAAATGGTTGTATTCCCAGTCAATCCCTTCGTCGACCTTAACGCTGATCTTGGGGAGGTATGGTCCATGCGATGGCCCGCAGACTTGCTGGCAGACATGGGTGTTACGTACGAGCAAATGAAACGGAGGGGACTCAACCCACAGTTTATGGAACACTTGAACTTTTCAGTGGGGGGGTGGCACTTGCTTCAATTTAGAAGTTATCACTTGAACCCTGAGTGGACAGACCAACAATCTTTGCGCGTTTTTAACACCCCTCTAGATGAAATGAAGTCAATCTTGCAAAATTTCCAGGCTGTGGAAGAAGAAAATGAAAATGACTCAAATAATGTCAAGTTAAATACCACAGAAAGAAATATAACGAATAAACATAACAAATAAACACCACAAATAAATATCACGAATAAATATCAAACATATAACACATCAAATCAATTTCACCCTATAAAGGTTAATACAGATTATGTTCAATGTTGTCAAATATCATATCAGCATCCAACCTGATACAAACATCGAATAGGAAATATTCACCACGCAATCATTGTGAATACGTTCAAATGGCCGTTGCACCAAGTGCGTTCGAAGCTCATGCTTCCCGCAAATACGTCATTGAAGAAGGCATGGAAACCGAGATGCAGAATGACAGTTGTCAACGCGATAAACAAAACAAACAGACTCAACGACCATACGCCTCGCCATCCATTGGAATGCTGTTAGGAATAAATGCATTCGGGGTCATGGGGCCAATGAGCATGCACCCATCGCATTTTATTCACGACAGACACCTTCAACAGCCAACCAATGGGTCAAAAAATAGTTTAGAACACAGCTTAGAAAATGGCTCGGCAAACAGTTTAACACAAAGTTCAATAACCAATTCAAATGACTTGGATTCCAGCCAACAAATCCCTCGCAAATTCAGTGCTTTTAAACCAATCACACCAATGCAAAATGTGGCAGGGGAAGGAGAAGGTGAGAGAGATACTATGTTGAGATCCGGGAATGTAGTTTAATGATTGTAACTGTCAATACTATCTTTACTTATACCCATTACTGTAATTTCCCCATAAAACAATATGTTTATATTAAACATTTTAAATCTCTACTTACAAGCATGCCATGTATCCCTATTGCGCAACTTAACCCAAATCTTGATTCTGATTGCACGCCGACGACCCCTGTCAGTGCCCCCACCATTACGTGTTGTATGACCATGTCTCGGGGGCTCAAGGACAGCCCGCTGGAAAATGGCATCTTTCTTACAGACTTGATAGATCTTCAGGATACCGATAATAGGAATATCGCGCTGCAGCGTCTTGCTGCGCGTCTCGATAAGAAGTTTGCAAAAGAATTTCATGTCGTCAAGAAGAGGGAAGAGGAAGAGCTCAAGCAGAGGTTGCTGCGCGAAAGAAAGGAGAAAGAGGGGAAAGAAAAGAAAAGAAATGAAGAAGAGAGAATCAAGCAGGAGGAGAGGATCAAGAAAGAGCAGAAAATCAAGCAAGAGAAGGAGAAGAAGAAGAGCAAAGAGAAAGCTAAAACTCTCAGTGTCAAAGAACCCAATGAAATACATTCGGACCACCCCAGTCCGAGCTGGCAGCTGCCTGCACACGGGGTCGCAGGCTGCGGTGACTACCCCCACCCACCTACCATTACTGCGTTACCAAAAACAAACTCGGAAAATCAACAAGACTCCAGTACAGACATGTACCTCTCCATTCAAACCCTCCAAAATGAAATGAACCTCATCGGCCATGCTCTCGTGCAAAATAACGCGGCACTAAAGACTAAGATTCAAGTCATCGACTCCACCCTAGAGGAACTACAGCAGGATGTGAAGACGATGATGAAGAGCGTGGGTGGTAGATACGATTAGGCATTGGTTTATTCAAAAAAGATAAGGCTTGATATTATCTTCGCCTTCATCCTCAAAATGATGTATAATTGCTGCATAAACATGCAGTTTGATAAAATTTTGTAAAAATTCAAATAATAATTGTTTTCGCATCCCAACAAATGCCATAAGGCCTGTGCCAATCCCTTTCATAACTTCTTGCAAATAAACATAATCAAACATTTGATCTATAGTATTTTTATCTGAAAATTCCACAAATACACCATCGTTGATATTTTTGTTTGATAAGAGTGGCAATTTATAAGTTTTTGTCCATATTACTTTTACACAATTGTTTACGTCTTTAAAATTTGTTTTGTTTGAATACGATTTTGAATTGAAAATATTATCAAGCTTTTTGTAATCTTCTAAAATTGAGTCAAATTTTTTTTGAGACATGTCTTCTTCATCCAACCATCCTATTATTGTACTCAAACCCTTTTTAAAATTCCCTTTTTCTGTCTCAAAGGTGGTAAAATGTTTCCAAGGTGCATTGGTCTGTATGTGCGATTCCGACCGTGAATCAATATCAGACTCAAAATGCAAGAAGTATGGATTGGGATTTTCACTGTCCATATTCCTTTGCTATTTCATTTCCTTATATAACCACACAAAAACGCGGTCGTGGCAACCTTGACTTATATTACAATAAAACCCCAAGCCTTAATGTTGCGGGGTCGAGACTCTGGTGCCGGGTTCGGGCATATTTTCCACATAGTGAGTATCCTTGGGGTGGTGTTATGGATTGCTATGTTTATGGTGTCGCGGTTACACATGCTTCATGCTTCCTACAGCCAGTTAGAAAACGAGCGGGAGAATGATCAATGGCTTGTTGAGCAGTGCAAGCTGCATGAGTTCTACCACAACATGAAGCATCACTCTTCGCTCTGTGATAGTGTTGAAAAAAAGCAAGGTGAGATCCTTCTTTTGCAAGCCATGCAGCGCGTGATTGACGAGACGTATTTATGTGGGTACGAATCCTGTGGGGTTTTGCTCATGAAGGTCGGGGATTACATGCTAGGAAGAGGGCTTATTTTGACGGCTTGCCTTGTTCTTGCTGTGATCTTTCTCCCCACCCTTCTTATTCCCATTTTTCGACGAAAACTGAATGTGATGGCAGACCAACGCATGCAAGAGTTGTACAACCGACCCTTTGGGGATAACCACTATCTTCAAACCCACCCCCACCCAGCACTCGAGTATTTGAATTGACGTAATTGTTGGTCGGATTGAATAAAATCAACTTTTATAATCAAGTAAAGCATTTAAGTTCTATTATTACAATTTAATGACGGGGATAGAAAGTTCCACGAAGCACCAACTGTTACTTCGACCGGAGCGAGAAACAGCCGGACAAACTCTATCAATTCCAAAACAACAACCAAGAAGCCAGCGAGTTCGATGCCAGTTGTCCACAGCCAATGGCGAAGAGATTTGTCACATTTTCCAGATGCCCACGGCAGAAGTAGAGGTGCCCGACCTGCCCAGAGCCCTACGTCTGCATCCACGCCAAACTCATGCCTATGATACAGCCACACTGGCCTGCAACCACACCTTCCACCCCAGCGCCCTCTTCTTGCATTTTCTTCTGACAGATATGCGCTGCCCTGCGTGCAGGGAGGGCCCCGGGACTCGCATGGACGTAAGCTGTCTGCCCTTGGCGGTTCAAAAACACTTCAAGGACAAAGTAAAAGCCGTGAATAAGCGCACAGAGCAAGAGGAAATTGAAGAAGCCATGCACGACATCCTTGCCTACACAGACGTAAACATTGAAGCTTTGGAAGACGATTTTACATTTGTCATGGAGATGTACATCCCCTCCCAGGATATGTTTACAAGCAGGCTCTTACAAACACCCATTCGACCCATGCTCCAGCATGCAAGGGGAAGCTTTGTCCATTACGTCACACAATACTCGTTTCAAAGGGCTTTTAACAATATTCTCAGGCAACACCTGCAAAATTCGCACGTCAATATCCTCTTCCAAATCCAGCATCCAATCCTGCAAACCCCACTCCGAACCGAACTCTTCAACCTACAGCAGCTCTACCAAACCATTCGACAAAATGAGTTCGTGGCCTCGTTTTCCATGCAAGATACATACATTGAAAATACAGAGGTGCAGCCAGAATCACAAATCATGGCTACTTTGGTATTTACACCACCAACTACCGCTAATGCTAACTTAACTACTGCAAGCTCACAATCACAATCAAACACACCATCAAACGCACTCTCAAATTCACATCCAGAGCATCCTTCAAACCCAGCACCCCCATTCATATCACATTCAACGCTCCTCGTGCATCGCGAAGGACTCATCGCCCTGTGCCTCACCAACCTCCAGCATCGCATAGAACAGAGTATACACGAAAGCACAAGACAAAGCATACAACAGAGATCATTGCAAAGATTAGATAATGACTCGCAACATATCGAAGATCTAGAAAATATACAAATCGTTGTGCAGGGAGGGGAGAGGTGGGTGTAGATTTGTTTTGATAAAAGTACAATTTTAAAATCGTTTTGAATTGTCTTTGTTTGTAAACAAATAAAATATGTCTTTGCATTTACAAGGATTTTAGCACTAGAAATGTGCTTTCACTTCAGATTTTGAAGATATAAGAAGATAGGTGAGAATGACTGTCCGTTCGGTTTCATCAACACGTCAATAACTTGCGTTGTAGTATTGTAGAAAACCTCAAACCCATTCTGATGAATTGTGTACCAATTATTCTCAAACTGATGCACAACGTGTGTGTTTGGTACAGATGTTTGTGGATCAAAGCCGTTTGTCCCTTGCGCCAAGGTTTGGCCTTGTTCATCTTTAACGTCGATATGCAGAACAACATGTTTAGATTGTTTTGGAGTGTAACTTTTCTGCTCACCACGACCCTTGGGGCCCAAGTCAACATCTCGGTTCTGACCTGCATATTTAGTGATGTCCGTACTGGGACCGTTTTGATTGTCTTTTGACGTGTATTCAACGACTTTCATAGGCCTCAACGTGGGCTTGGACAATGGTGGTTGACGTTGTTGTTGAGCAGGTGCTGGTGCACGTCTTCCCGGAGAAACCACTCGCGCACGCGATGCATTTGCTGATTGATTCCTTCCTCGTGGTTGATTATTGCTTGAAGCCGGGTTATTTCCTCGTGTTATTGTTATTGGCGATACATTTTGCATGTAAAATTTTGCAAGCTCCATTGCCCCTCCAAACATAGATTTGACTTCGTCTGAATCCTGGAGGTCCATGGCGGCAGTTTCTTGATTTTTTGCGGACAATTGGACCATAAGTTCCACGTAAAGCCTCTTATCTTCTGGTGTCAAATTCTCATCTTGTAAGGTTTGCAGAACACGATCTGGGCATTGAGACGTTGATTCAATGGCATTCTGAACAATTGACTTCGCGCGATCTCGTTTTTCTAGATCTCTCTTAAAGTGTTCGGAAGAAGCCCAGCAAAATCCTTCGAAAACACGACCGATGCCATTGCGTACTGGAAACATGCAGTGAAAAATGAGCGCAAAACACAACACGACCAAAATCAACACAGTGGAAAAAAAAATCTCCACTTTATGAACGATTCCATCTAGTCTTGTACCAAATTTTTCTATACCGGTGGGCACCAAATTCAGAAGTCGACCTGTCGCTAAAGTTAAATTACTGAATAAATAAAACCCATCTCCAACACCAGGTATTCCATGCAATGCACCACTGAAACCTTGAACACCTTCCTCCAAGCTTTGAGGGAGAACTTGGCTGATTGTAGACTTGGCTTGTTGAAGAGACGAGTTATTAAATTCCTCTTCGCTTCGACGCATCGTGCTAAGGGTATCCACAATCATCAATAGCAACACGAGTGCATAAAAAATGATAATAAACCTGTCTGTCTTTGTCCACACGCGACTCTGAGTCAAAACAAAGCGTATGATGTAGAAGATTCCCGAAAAAATGGCCGGATTGTGATCAAACCAATCACACATATACAATATAAAGCCCGAAAATTGCCAATCGTTCCATAAAAAGCATATCAAGGAACAGAGCGCCAATAAAAATGTGGAAGAGAATGTGGTGGTACAAAAAAACATTGTCATACCCATCGCAATGATGTAAATGTTGTCAACCATTTGAGAAGTCGGATAACCCATGACAATTGGAGTCACCACGAGCTTGCAATCATCGTCCACGTTTGCAGTAAGCATGCGGGTAAACATTGCGCACGCTATTATCAAAATGGGTGTCACGTACGCAAATGGTGTGTGGTAAGATGGGGTCGCAAAACAACTGACCAGAATCATTACAATCCAGAACAAAATGTAAAAATCGACATTATCATGTGTGTGATTGGAATGAACATATCCATCCTCCGTGTTTGCAACATCGGTTGTATTTGTTGTTGGAACTTTGAAAAGTGGAATCTTTGCCCTGAAGACCTTGGCGAGTCGATGCGTACGGATTGTGAATTGCAACGTCGTGATCATTGCGTTGTTGCGCATGGACTCACACATAAAGTTGTTCTGAATCCTTGAGCTCGATATATCGTGCATTCCATTAGGCGTGCATTCTGCCAATCCATCCTTGGTTCCTTTGTAGCACACCTTCTGTGGTTCGTAGTTTGCAAAAGCAAACAAGGTAAGAATGAAAACACCAAATGTAATCGCGAGTAAGAGCACGGTAATAAAACACAAATGCCGTTTCAACATCATAATGTTGACGATGTACACTCATTAATTTTTTGGTTCTTAAATACAAAACTTCAATGTTCTTTCTATGCGCATTATATATGCGCGTCTGCTCGAATGCCAATGGCCCAGGAAAACAAAGGATTTGATCATTTTATTCCGGAAATTTCACCCGCCAAGATTTATGAAATATTTGTAAGCGAAACCTCCGACAACTTTGGCAGATCTTTATGCAATTATGTTTTGAAGGAAGCCAAGACTTTCTTTAGTAGTACAAAACTGCAAGTTTCGTGGAAACAACTGACTCGAAATGGCGGCCAGCCATTGGGTAAATTGCCTGGGTTGGAGATAATGAGGGGCTACCTACCTATAAGTATGGGATTTATGAGAGATCAATGGGGCTATTCAAATTTACAACATCCGGATGGTGTTTTTTTCATTCAGATTAAAGATTCAAAAGACAGACTGCTTCAAACTATCCCTCTCTTTGTGGAAGTTGATACGGGTGACGAAGATCACAAAAAAAA
>Ga0209666_1001605_pt1 | contig 17311 bp, 13 predicted proteins | sample SaaInlV_125m_DNA_FD_184679 | JGI IMG/M metagenome (GOLD analysis project Ga0209666, IMG submission 184679) | Marine microbial communities from expanding oxygen minimum zones in the Saanich Inlet - Saanich Inlet SI037_S3LV_10m_DNA (SPAdes)... | ecosystem: Environmental > Aquatic > Marine >...
GCTTATCTGTGTAATCATAAAAAAAGGCGGCCGCATTGATTTGCATCCGTCCATCCAGCAACCCCAGCTTACTGCCCAACTCATACGAGAGCACCTCTTCCTGAGTTACCGGCTCGTACTGTGCTGTCGTGGTGGCACCAATGGTAGGGAAAGAGCCAGACTTGAAGCCCTTGGTCACATTCAACCAAAACAGGGAATCTTCGATGCCGCCATAGGAAAGTCCCGCCTTCCAAGCAACATTGTCCTCGTTCAGCTGATAAGTGAATCCATCTTTCTGAGTATGAAACAACGGCGCCTCCTGCGAGGTCACCCAACACCCTCCGGCCACCGCATTACCGCCATCCTGAAACGCACCGGTTGACACTAACTGAGTGAACTGTATCACCTGATTTCCAAACGAAGCGTTGACGCCATCGCCGCTGTCCTCATTACACATCGTGGCTTCACGCTCCTGATCGGTATAGCGCGCACCCAAGGTCAACAACCAATCCTCACTCAATCCATATTCGATGCTGCCGAAGACCGATATCGTATCGGTCTCCTGATCGTTGTAGGTTACCGTCGGGCCAAACGGAATGACCGTGAAAAAAGTAAATGGCACGACCGTTGAGTAGCCGAATGTTGCGAGGAAGTCATCCTCCGATTCAGTGTGCTCATAGTTCGCGCCCACGACCCAAGTCCCTGTGTCGCCGAACTGACCTGCTAAGCGAAGCTCCTGAAACTGGGTTTCGATGTCGCCGAGCAGGTGCACTTCGTAATTTTGATAGATGGTGCCGTCTGCCTCGAGACCCTCCTCACGCTCAAACTCGTTAAAGCTTGTCAACGAGGTGAGTGTCATATCGCCGATATCCCAGTCCATCCGCAAGCTGATTGCGGTGTACTCATTGTCTCTCGCATTCTCCTGGCAACGGCTCCAGTTTTGGTTGCCCAGATTCTCTGGCGCGCCAAATACGTCAGTATTGCCCGTGACGTTGTTCTCGTTCCCCGTCCGCGCGGAGTTCACACAGGGACCCCAGTCAGAGGCACGATTGTCGTCTGGCGCAGTGGGATAGTTCTCAATTAACGGCGGCAACTCGCCATTCATGGATCGACGCCACCCATCCTGAAATTGCGGCATCGGAGAGTCGCTTTTATCCGTCCAATAATCGACTCGCAGTAGCGCAGAGAACGCATCGCTGGGCTCAAACAGTAGAGACAACCGCGAGTTAAACAGATCTTTTTCGCCCTTTTCATTATCAAAAGACCAGTCGTAGCCCCGCGAGGCCCACATGGGGTTGGCACCGGCGCCCTGATTGTTAGTGTAAGAGTAGTAATGCCCGTCTGAAGTAATCGATCTAGCCGCGATGCGATAGCTCAACGTGTCGGTGATAGGACCGCTGAGAAAGCCACCGACGTCAAACTCGTTGAACCGCGCCACTCCTACCTTAAGTTCGCCCTCAAATTCGGAGGTGGGTTTGTTGGCAATGTAGTTGATCGCACCGCCCGTCGTATTCATCCCAAAAAGTGTGCCTTGCGGCCCTTTCAGTACCTCAACGCGCTCTAAATCCAAGATCGCACCGCCGGTCATTGCCGAAAAAGGAATCGGCATCTCATCAATTGACACGCTGATCGTTTGTGGCGACGCCAGCGCGGTGTCCTGAAAGCCGATCCCCCGCATCGTGTAGGTGACCGATCCGTAGTAATTCATGTTCGCGGTGAAACCGCTGATCAGTTTTCCCAAGTCGAAGGTATCGGTGATCCCGGCTGCATTAATCGCGTCACCTGATGCGGTATCGATGGTCATACCTACATCGTTTGCATTTTGCTCCCGTTTTTGGGCGGTCACGATGACTTCCTCTACACCTGTAAAAACGCCGGTGTCTGGATCACTCTGACCAATCGCTATGGGCACCTGGGTGCTTACTGCGAGAATCGCACAGGCTGAAGCGAGAGTAATTCTGGACATTTGAGGCCTCCTGAAAATAGGTCGACGCATTGCGCGACATTTTTATTTATTGATTATAACATTACGGCTGTAATTAATTATGCATATAATGTTTAAAAAGGGAAGCCTTCCCGACATTAAAACGCAACGCAAAAAAAGGAGTATCCAATGTCAATACTGGATCGGTTCAAACTTGAAGATCAAGTCGCTGTTGTTACTGGCGGCGGGAAGGGGATCGGGGAAGGCATTGCCTACGGTCTGGCGGAGGCTGGCGCAGATGTTGTCGTTGTATCCCGCACGACGGAACAAATAGCAAGGGTCGCAGCGAATATCAGGGAAATGGGCCGAAACGCACTGGCCATTACCGCGGATATCTCAAACTATGCTCGAGTTCAGGAAGTCGTTGCAGAGATAGAGCAAACAATGGGACGGCTCGACTGCTGGGTTAATAATGCGGGCGGCGGAGACGGTATTCCGCGTACGTTTATGGAGCTACCCGAGGAGCAGTGGGATGTTCAGCTCGATCTCAATCTAAAAGCGGTGTGGTCAGGGGCCCAAGCCGCGTCAAAGGTAATGAAAGAGCGGGGCTCGGGCACAATTATCAATATCTCTAGCATCCTCTCTCATACTGCCGCCCCGTCCAATGGACCCTATACGCTTGCGAAGACCGCGGTAGAGAATTTCACGCAGACCCTTGCTGCAGAACTCGCGGAGTTTGGTATTCGCGTCAATGCGATCGCGCCGGGACCCGTCCCTACTGAAGTATTCGTTAAATTCTTTGAAGTAGAAGAAAAAGACCTCCCCGAATTAGCCGTTACATTAGGCATTCCCCTTGGCCGGCTGGGTGATCCGACAGATATAGCACCCGCTGTGGTTTATCTAGCGTCGGATGCCTCTAGCTGGATGACCGGCAAGACGATTACTATTGCGGGAGGACTCTAGAGATACACCCGTAAATCGGCGAGTAAACAGCGGAAACACTCGGTGTCGGGCGCACTCAAGACGCTGTAAACAGAGAGGCTTTAAGTGGATACGCTATACCAACAAAAAAAAAGCGCCCTGACACGCGATCGCATTATCATTGCCACGCTGGAATGCATTATCACGCACGGTTATGAGAGCACATCGGTAGCGAAGGTCGCCAAGCTTGCACAATTATCAACCGGCGCGATGCAGTATCACTTCGAAACAAAAATAGATGCCATTAAAGCTGCTATCGAATACCTGCACGATAAACGACTTGCTGACCGACAGCGGGATATGGCGAATATGCCCGCCGCCGCCGACCCATTGGCCTACGGCATTAAAGTGTACTGGGAACACCTCAATAAAGATCATTTCCTCGCCTATCAAGAGCTAGTGATCGCGGCGAGAACCCACCCCGAGCTATCCGCCGTGCTGCGCCCTGCCTATCAGAAGTTTCTCGAGACCTGGCGCGCTGACTACAGCCGCGAAATTCCTGTCTGGGGACATAATCAGAAGAAAATGGATCTGGTGGCCGATGCGATTCAGTACCTTCTGGAAGGTCTTGCCTTCGGCAGACTGAACCAGCAAATTAGCAACAAAGACACGCAAGAGCTCATCAGTTTTATGACAGAAATAATGACTGACTGGGCGGCAGAGAATTTCGAAGACCCACCTAGGTGAGGCCCGTTTCGTGCCGTCGATCAGACGGCAAATTCCGCCCGGGCATCGTCAAGCACCTCCCACAGATAACCGGCGAGAGATTGGTCCACAAATAAAGAGAACACGGCCTCTGTGCCACGACGGTGGTGTGCAATGACCGTCGACACCCTCGCCACCTGCGTTTGCGCAACACTGCCAACCGAAAATGCTGGCTCGGAAAGATCAACACCACACAATTTGGCCATCATTTCAGCACGGGCATCGCCAGCAAGTAATAGCCAGGCATGGCTATGCTGACAGTAAAGCGGCCACAAGCCTGGCGAGACCGCTACTGACGACGCTGCCATGTTATCTGCACCACTCTCGGGCTGTAGCAACCAGAACTCTCGATGACTGAGCGACATAATCAGATCACCCTGTTGCGACGAGACAATCTGATTGGGCATCGCCGGCAGCGCGTAACCTTGCGCTTCCAGCCAGTCGCCCGCACCTTGGCCCCGCACACCCGATCGCCGGCACAATGACAGGTCGCTAAGCACCAGCGCAGTAGAATCCGAAGCGGAACTCTGGGTCGAGATGGGGCTACGCAGTGAGATCACAGTAACTGCCTCTCATTATCGCGGTCATAAAACGGCAGTGCCTCGACTCTAGCCTGCACCATCACGCCACCCTCCGTGCGGATCGAAATATGATCACCCGGATTGGCATTGTCGGGGTGCGCATACGCCAAACCAATGATCTGATTTAATGACGGCGAGACTTCGCAGGACGTCACATTACCCACAATCTCGCCCGCCCTAATCACGAGGTGACCCTCAAGCGGCTTGGGTGCAGAAAGATCCAGCGAGAAACCAACTAACTGCCTCGCGAGGGGCGCCTTAGCGAGAATATCGACCGATCGTCGGCCCACAAAGTCGGGCTTATTGCGATTGATTGCCCAATCAAGGCCCACCTCGCCGGGATGCGTCATGCCATCGGTGTCCTGGCCCACGATAATATGGCCCTTCTCTAATCGCAGTAAACGTTGCGCCTCGACACCAAATGGCCTTAAGCCCCAAGGCTCACCTGCCTGCATGATCGACTCCCACAGCGCACTAGCAAACAAGCTGGGCACATGCAGTTCGTAAGCCAGCTCCCCCACAAAGCCGACACGCATCAGCCGCACGGGCACGGTTCCTACTTCCCCTTCACGACACGCCAGGTACGGAAGAGCTTCTGCAGTCAGATCCACAGAACTCCCTAACGCCTCAAGCACTCGCCGCGAATCGGGTCCGGCAACGTTAATTGCCGAGAACGCCGACGTGACGTTAGCCACGTCGATGTTCATACGCCACTGGGCGTTCCAGCGCAGCATCTCTCTATAAACGCGATCAACGCCGCCGGTTGTCGCGGTAACATAAAAATGATCGTCGGCTATTCGGGCGGCGACGCCGTCGTCGATCACCACTCCTTGCTCACTCACCAGCACCGCATAGCGGGTTCGCCCTACCGGCTGCTTGAGAAAACCATAAGTGTAGAAGCGGTTCATAAACTCTGCCGCGTCAGGCCCCCGCAGCTCGATTCCGCCCAGTGTGCTGACGTCGATCACCCCCACTGCCTCGCGCACCGCCCGCACTTCGTCGGCGATGCACCGATCTCTGCTGTCCAGATGGCCATAAAAGGCCGGTCTCGCCCACAGCCCAGCGGGGGTCCACTGCGCACCTGCCTGCTCATGAAAGTCCGCCATTGCGGTGCGACGATGAGGGTGAAAGCGCCTGCCCGCGATCAGGCCTAGCGCCTCAGGTTTCACCGGAGGACGAGCGGTGGTCACCCCCGTCTCGCTCACCGTGCGCTCGGTGGCCCGAGCCACTAGGCGGGCGGTAGGCAACGCCGAATGTCGCCCTTGAGAGGGCCCCATACCGACAGTGGAATATCGCTTGACCAGTTGCACATCGCGATACCCCAGACGCGTAGCGTTCACGATATCCTTTACTTGTAGGTCTTCGTCAAAATCAACAAAGTCTCGCCCCTTTGGGTGCGGGAAAATGGGCCAAGGGTGGTTCACTTTAGCCGCGCAGTGGGCGTCCTCATGTTCAGAAGTCGCGACACCCAGCGAAGCCAGCGCGCTGCGCGCTGCATTGCGACCATCAGCCAGCACCGCGCTCAGGGTATGGATGCTGTTCACACTGCCGGCCAAAAACAGCCCAGCAGGTAACCCACTCAAGGCAAAGGCGGCACAATCGTCGTCGTAACGCAGCTGGCCCCCCGCCTGACACGCCAACTGATAGGCGGGCATAAACCCCGCGCTCATAGCCAGCACGCGACAATCGAGTGTATCAATATGCTCCGCCACCTCACCCTGACCCGTCAGGCGATAGAGATGAACACGCTCCAATGACTGACTCTGGGCATCTCGGTCTGCGTGATACACAGTCGCACTCAAATACGTGTCGATGCCACGGCGGGTCATTTCTGCTTGCAGCGCCACATCGTCCGGTGATTCTCGCAAATCGACCACCGCCAACACGCGCATGCCGGCTTCGCTAGCCGTAAGCGCCGTGAGCCACGCTTGATCGTTACCTGCCAGCACCACCAAACCACCATCGGGTGCCACACCGGAGTGGCACAACAGACGCTCTAGTGCACTGCAGAGAATGATTCCCGGCAGGTCATTATTACGAAAGACAACGTGCTGCTCACAAGCGCCCGTCGCCAACACCACCGTTTTAGCGCGCACCTTAAACAACCGATCCCCCTGAACCACGGGCAGATAATGATCAGTGAACCAACCGTTGCAGGACGCGCTCGCGAGAACACGAATGCGAGGATGCGACGCCACGGCCGCGATCAGCGTCGTCGACACCGCTTGCTGAGTTTGCATCGCAATCGCGAAACGATGATACGTTAACGCGCCGCCCAACTCGGGCTGCTCATCGATCAGCAACACAGAGATACCGGCGTTCGCGGCCTCGAGCGCCGCACTCAGACCAGAGGGCCCTGCCCCGATGACGGCTAGATCGCAAAAAAGGTATTGCTTGTCGGTATAACGCGGCGTCACTGAAAGGTTGGCAACACCAAGTCCCGCAGCCCAGCGAATGACCCGCTCCCACCACTGCCAGATACCAAAAGGTCGGTAAAAAGCCCGATAGTAGAAGCCCACCGGCAAGAATCGCCCAAGCCAATCCAGCACGGCACTGCGATCGGCCATCAATGATCCCGTCACGTTTTGTGCTGTGGTGTGCGCGAAGTCTGTAATCGCCAACTCTTCGGCCAGGCGATTAGGCGCCCTGGTGGTCTGAATCAACGTATTCGCATCATGACCCGCCATGCTGAGGGGACCGCGAGGCCGATGGTACTTAAAAGAACGCGAGATAACCCATTGCCCGCTCGCAATAAGCGCTGAGGCCACGGTGTCACCTGCAAAGGCGGGCAGGTCGCGTCCGTCAAACTGCGCCTTAACCGGCTCATCTCGACGAATGCGCGTGCCGAAGGGTAAATCCAGTCGATCAGGCATCAGGCGTTACCGTCCTTGTGCTGGGCATCTGCATGCACCTTGGGCTCACTCTCCTTTGATGCATGTGCGACTGAGCGATCGACCGCTTTATCAAACAGCTCCGCGGGATCGTAGGTTCTCAGCACTTCGTCCGTCTGATTATGACGCTCTGCGATAAACCAATAGCTGCTCGCTGTGTGCATCCACCATTCCTGCACGACACCGATGTGGCTGTCTTCATAAAAAACATACTGCGCCCATTCCCGGTCGGTAGATCCCTTGGGATCTGGCATCACCTTAACCTGCCCTCCGTAGGTGAACTCAGCGATATTGCGTGGCCCGTTAAGGGGGCATATCAGAATCTTCATGACGACACCTAGTGACTCGCCGCCGTGGCGCCCATCTCGTTCACCTGCCGGAAGGCATCAAACCGGTCGAGACTGAAGGGAGCGATGAGATCGGGAACCCGACCGCCCGATGCAATAAGCTCGGCCATCGTGACGCCACAAATCGGTGTCGCCTTGAAACCCCAGGTGCCCCACCCCGCATCGAGATAGTAATTATCGATAGGGCTTAACCCCATGATTGGGCTGTAATCGCTGGTCATATCGGTAATACCTGCCCATTGACGCAATAGACGCATCTCACTCAAGAAGGGGAACATGTCGATCGCGGAGGCGATCAAACTCTCCTTCAACTCCAAGGTCGAGCGGGTCCCGTAAAGAGGGTAGGGATCAGAGCCGCCGCCGAGCACGATCTCGCCGCGACTGGTTTGCTGCACATAACAATGCAGTGCAGAAGAGCTCACCAATGGGTCCAGAAAGGGCTTGACGGGCTGGGTGACCATGGCCTGAAGCGGATACGGCACAATGGGTAGCGGAAAACCCGCCATTCGCGACAGTTCTGCGCTATGACCAGCCACCGCCTGCACCACACACCCACAGCTCACTCGCCCGCGGTTAGTCTGCACACCGGTCACACGCCCCGCCTCTACGTCGATGCCGGTGACCTCGGTGAGCTGATGCAACTCGACCCCTCGCTGGGTGGCACCTTTGGCATACCCCCACGCCACCGCGTCATGGCGAGCTGTCGCGCCGTCGCGGTGCCAGAGTCCAGCCAGCACGGGCAGTCCCGCGGGGCTCATATTCAACGTCGGCACTAATTCAGCGACGGCCTGAGAGTCAATCAGCTCAGTCCGACCCCCGAAGTGCTTGTTGACCTCTGCTCGTTGCCGAAAAGCGCGTACCGTGGCATCGGTATGGGCAAGCGTTAGCTGTCCCCGCTGGGAATACATAATGTTGAAATCGAACTCATTCGACAGTCGCTCGAATAACTTCACCGACTCGCTGTAAAAGCGCACGCCCTCGGGCGTGAGGTAGTTAGAGCGGATCACGGCAGTGTTGCGTGCCGTATTGCCACCTCCCAGATACGCCTTTTCCAGAACGGCAATGTTAGTCACTCCATGGTGCTTGGCGAGGTAGTAGGCGGTCGCCACACCATGGCCTCCTCCCCCAATGATTACCACGTCGTAACGCGCTTTGAGGTCACCAGGCGGCGGCAGATCAGCGATCTGCTCGAATGGATAGTCTTTATTCAGACCAAATTTTAGTAGTGAGAATGGCATGCTGGACGCTCCCCCCAGAAAGCCCGCTGCCGGCATTGTAGCAGGCTGCCAGCGCCTCCACGACTCGATAACGCGCGCCGGGCTAACCATTCAGCAGGTGAAATGCTGCACACGCCCTGACCTAGCGCTGACGGCCCCCGTCGCTCTGAAATCTGTTCTCTGCCGTATCTCACTCTGCAGGCCCCGCGCCAGAACGCGAAAGTGCTGACGCCTCAACCAGCGTCTGCGCGGCAAACGTTTTCAGCTGCTGCCACACCTCCGGATTAACTGTTATCCCCTCCTCTAGCGCCTGATGCCTGGCGGCCAGTAAATCTGATTCATCATGCTTGGCGAGCAGTTTGTATTCGTCCTGCGAGCGCACGGTGGGCAATAGGTCCACATGATTCGCCATCACTATCGTGATGCCATCATTGGGAACATCTTCATCGGGCGTATCCGCAAGCTCATATACGCGAATTGACGGCACTGAGGATCGGGCCGGGAAACCCACCACCTGTTCCGTGAGAGGAGATTGAGAGTGACGCCAGAAAGCGGTCACATTCATGCCCCGATCAGCAAGGCGCGACAGATACCCCATAATCAGCTGACGCTGGCGACAATGTCGAATTTTAATGACCGCGAGCCCCCGCACTCGGGCCTTGGCAAAAGCCAACTCCATAGCAAGATTGCCCGAGGACAGCACACTCTTTTTCTGACCATCGACCACCGCAAGATCCGCATCTTGATAGATGACCTGGGGCCGATCCGAGGTTGCCGATGCCACGACGCACTCTAACCCCTCACTCAGCTCCTTTAGCCCATCGAGCCCATAGCTCTGCATCCACGCCACCATTGCCGCGGCATCATCTGCGTGGCCCGCCGTGAATCCCATCCCTACAAAGGCCTTTCTGCATACCGATTGCAATTCATTCAGCGAGACCTTCATTCAACCAAGCCCGTTGAGTGCGCACTCGGCGCTGCTGGAAAACTCCAGTCATCGAATAACAAAGGGTTTGCTGAGACGTCGTCGTAGTCCTTGAGCGTGGGCGCGCCCTGAAAAAAAGTCACCCTAACCCAGCGGTCTCCGCGAGGGTCGAATCGGTGCGCACCTAAAAACGAGAGCTTGGCGCGGAGCAAATGCATGGGCTTCATTTCGCGGTGCCACAGATTAGCGCGGATCTCGCCATAGACCGTGGTCGCCATTGTCTGAATGCGTCGTATCGCTGCCATGTGCCCCGGATAATCCATGAGCAAGTCGATGGTCAGCCCTCGGGGCTGTTTATCGAGTACTTCAACGAGATCTCGATATACCCGCTGCGCGGTGGGCCCGATCGCCAGCGCGAGCTCCTTCTCTTCCCCAACCTCTTCTCCTCGAATCCCCAATCGAGGCTCTTCCTTCTCCGCTGACTGGTACCAAAACCAGAAACGAGCATCCTCCTTGTCGTAATCCGCTTCGATCGCCCAATCAAAGTGTGTCTCGAGTATTTGTTTGAGCTGTATCAATGGCATGTCGGGTGTTAAATCGAGATTTTCCTCAGCACCCATACCATCATTCAAAGCATCAACCTGCTCCGGGTAAAGCTCAATCAAAAGGCTGTTCACCAGCTCCTGGGTCTCGAGCGATAAGTGCGTATGCGTCCACTCAAGCAACTCTTGCCATAGCGATCTCTCCAGAGGCACCTGCTCGAGCCACGCGATCACTCCCACGAGCTCATCGTGCGCCTGCCGGTTTCGAAGCCTCTGCTGCTCATCCTCGACACTGGTCTCGGCAAGGTAGGCTGTGGCCCGTCGGCACAAGGCCAGCATCCGCTCGCGACTGCTATCGTCAGGCAGCTGAGCACAAGCCTCGGCGAGCGCTCGCTCGCGAACCAGAATCCACTGGCTGATCAACTGGGGATGATTAATGAGAAACGGCGCCATACCTAAACCGGTAGAGTTGCCGATACCCAGATAACGGCGTATGTCCGGATCTAGCGACACGCTGCGTTCCGCTCCGCGCGCCACGGCAATATGCTCAACCTGTTGCGCCGAGAACTCCCGCAACACATACACTGCTGCCATCTGAGCTAAGAACGGTTGATAAAAATCGGGACTTTGCTTCAACCGATCATAGTCGGCGATACCGAACTTACCGTTCCCATAAACCGCTGTGGTCCTATATAGGTAACCCGCCTCATTCAGATAAGCACTATCGGGTTGCCGACCGGTCGCTAAGGCCGATACAAATGCCTCAAAATTTCTCTGGCTTTTATTAGCACGGGAAATCACCAACAGGCGCGGATGCTGGCGGCCTGCCTCCTGCAATGGCACATTCGCTGCCAGCGCCTCCATGAGCGCAGGATCAACCTCACCCTCCACCAATCCAAAGGTAAGATCCCACGCATCAGCGATGACCCGATCCGTGCGCCGCGCGTCCTCAAGGTACTGCGAAAATACGACAACGTGATAGCGTCCAGTCGGAGTTAGAAGGCGATAAATCGCAGCGCCATGGCCTTGCTCATCTAGGTCGAATTGAACGCAATGAACGTGCCACGCCTGATCACGCATCAGGCGAGTCAAGCGTCGTGAAAAACTCAGTCGAGTAGGTGAAAAGGACCCCAGCCGCTCAAGATCCATAACAGTCGCGGGAGAACGCAGCGACAAGATAGGATCCGCAGAAGGCGTGAGGCCCCCTGTCATGGCTCGGGACTACTTGGTAAAGATTCGGTAATGGGCTGCGCAACCCGGGTCAACACGTTTACCCAGTTGCCCCCCATGATCAAGCCCAGCTCCTCCTCCGAGAAACCTTTTCCACGCAGGGCGGCAACAATGCCGGGAAAATCGCGATTATCAGCAAACCAATTGAGGGGATCAGGCCATCCCGCATTGCTGGAGGACCCCTCGCCATAATCCATCACTTTGGACCATCGACCCGTGCGCATCCATTCCAGCACCGATTGGGGCTGCGCCTGACACAGATCTGAGCCGAATCCGATACGCTCAATCCCCATCCGGTCTGCCGTCCAAGCCACCATGTCAGCAAACCCTTCCAGGGTGCACTGCGGACCATCCTTCAAGTGAAACGGATACAGCGAGAAGCCCAACAATCCCTCGTTGGCGGCGATGGCATCCAACACTTTGTCAGATTTATTGCGCAATGCCGGGTGAAAATGGCTGGGGTTAGCGTGGGAAATAATGACCGGCTGCTCCGAGTAATCAATGGCTTCAAGAGTAGAGCGCTCCGCACTGTGTGACATGTCGATCACCATGCCGACCCGGTTCATCTCACGAACCACCTGCTGCCCGAATCGGGTCAGGCCACTGTCGTGTTCCTCATAACATCCGCAGGCGAGCAGGCTCTGATTGTTATAGGTCAACTGCATGATCATCAGACCCAGCCGGCGCATTACTTCCACCAATCTAATTTCATCTTCAATTGGAGAACAGTTTTGCGCCCCGAAGATGATGCCGATACGGCCTTCTTTTTTCGCCAGGTCGATATCAGCTGGCTGATAAATCGGTCGGATCAGATCTGGATAGGCCTCAAATCGCTGGTTCCACTCCCCAAAGCGCGTCAAGGTCTCTCGGGTGTTCTCGTGATAAGCCAGGGTGACATGCACGGCATTGAGCCCACCCTCGCGCATTTGCTCAAAGATCTCGCGGGACCAAGCTGAGTACTGTAAGCCGTCAATAATTGTCCAACTTGGGTTCACCGCTGACTCCGCCGTCAGGCCTGTAGGTACGTTGTTTTAACCGTGGTATAGAACTCGCGCGCATATTGTCCCTGTTCACGTGGGCCAAAGCTGGAGTCCTTCCGCCCACCGAACGGCACATGGTAATCGGTGCCGGCCGTCGGCAGGTTGATCATCACGCAGCCGGCAACAGCGCGCTTTTTAAAATCCGTCGCGATGGCCAATGATTGCGTCACGATACCCGCAGTTAGGCCAAAGTTAGTATCGTTAAGGATCTGCAATGCGTGCTCGTAATCCTTCGCCCGAATCACGCAGGCAATCGGCGCAAATAGCTCCTCGCGATTAATGGCCATGCTGTTGTCAGAGTCTACGAATAAGGCCGGGGCCATGTAGTACCCTGGCGCGCTCCTCTCCAGAGCCTCTCCACCGCACAGCAACGTAGCGCCTTCTTCGACGCCTCGGTCAATCCAGGCGAGGTTTTCATCTAGCTGCACCTGGGACGCCACGGGCCCCATGTCCACACCCTCTTCCAGAGCATGACCCACTTTCACGCTCTCGAGCTTGGCGCGGAGTTTGTCTACGAACGCATCATGCACGCTATCTTCCACAATCAAACGGGAAGACGCGGTGCATTTTTGTCCGGTGCCACTATAGGCCCCCATGAAGGCCGCATTCACCGCCACGTCTAGGTCCGCGTCAGCCGCGACGATCAGAGCATTCTTGGAGCCCATTTCCAGCTGGCACTTCACCAGGTTCGCTGCGGTCGCCGCCGCAACTTGTTTACCCACGGGAAGGGATCCGGTAAACGACACCGCGTCAATCCGGTCGCTATGAATAATCTGGTCACCGACTGCACCACCACTCCCCATCACCAGATTAAAGGTGCCTTTGGGCAGATTTTGCCGGGCAATAATTTCGGTCAGCGCCCAGGCGCTGGCAGGTACCAGATTGGCAGGCTTAAAGATCACCGCATTGCCGAAGGCCAGCGCTGGCGCAATCTTCCAGACCGCCGTCGCCATGGGAAAATTCCAGGGGCTAATGATCGCGACGACTCCCACGGGCTCGCGCCGGGTCTCAATTTCGATCCCCGGGCGCACTGAATCGGCGCGATCGTCAATCTGACGATGCACCTCGGCAGCAAAATAGTGAAAAAATTGGCCCGACCGAAAGACCTCACCTACCCCTTCAGCACGGGCCTTACCCTCCTCGCGCGCGAGCAACTCACCTAGCTCGGCACTGCGCTCGATGAGCTCGTTACCAATCGCCATGAGCACCTGATACCGTGCTTCTATGGGCGATTGCCCCCAATCCCCCGCGGCGCGGACTGCCGCATCGAGCGCCGAGTCAACGAGTTCGGGCGTCGCTTGGGCATACTCACCGATCACCTCACGAGTATCCGAAGGATTAATATTGGTCACGGAGGTGTCGGTATTGACCCATTTTCCGTCGATATAAAGGGCGTGTTGATCCGCCATACAAGAAGCTCCTGGATACTCAAACTGGAGCCGATGCTACTCGCTGATTGTCACAATTGAAATCGCTCAAGCTACTCCGCAAGGGGTATTATGTCGGTTTCCTGAGCGCTGCCACATTGTGTCGACTTCTTGACGCTGATGCCCAGCGTCAAGGGAGGCTAGATTGCTGTATGCACCTCTATTTGCAACCCCGCCGGTGACCGGAATGTTCGGGTCGCATGGGTTTGAATCAAGCGACCCCTGATATACGACGAACTGTATGTCACACCATGAGCTGACAGGTGTGACGAGAATGTCTCGATATCCCCCACCCACCAGTTAAGGTGCGTTACGCCGCGCCTGCCAGGGCTGGCTCGAGAGTATCGATCTGCTCCGTCAGTACCCTGATAGGTCACGAGCTCGACCTCGCCCAGCGGCTGCCCCGGCTGAGCCCAGATGCTCACCTCCAGCGCGCAGCCTTGGGGCAATCCGATCATTTGTTCGATCTCTGGCCCCGTCAAAATGTTGTCGTGAGACAACGCGAGCCCCAACACTTGCTGGCAGAAACGCCTCTCTGGCGCAGAATCCCGCACAATACAAACAAGCGGGCCGACGCCATAGAAACCTGTCGCAGGGAACGGGGTCTCGCTGCCCAAAATTTGCAGTAATACGAGATTGATATCGTCGTGTCCCGCGAGATGGATCTCACGAAAGTGCACTCCGTCGGGCGACACCGCCTCACTGTAATGCTTGTTCCGGAATATCACACCCTGCTCGGCTAGCTGGGCCATTCGCCTAGGCAAATCATCGACATAGATATCAAGGTTTTTCGGGCAGAGATCAAAAACAGCGGCATCAGCTCGCACCGACTCGGTAGCGCTACCCCACTCGACCAAATGGATCGCGCCAAAGGCCGCACCGGGGGCTCGAACCATGGCTTGCCTCGCCACCTTTTGATCAGGCAGTCGCCAGTGTGCTCTCAGACCTGGGTCATCACCCTCAGCGACCCCAATCTCTTCAAAACCCAGCTTGCCTACCCAAAAGGCCAATGCCGCTTCAAGGTCTGCTGTGCCGATGCTCACCCAATGCCAAGCGCTATTCATTAGGCGCTACCCCGACGGTCTTCCCGTGCGCCATCATAATCAATCCCGCTCATCACGGCGCGGGATATTCACTACTGGCCGCTCGCATCATCAGAGCGAATCATTGTTGGCTGGCTATTGCTGTTGGTTGCGCGAGCGCGACAGCGGTAAGGTTTTTATCAATGCCAAAGCCAACCACCTGTTCACAGCGAAAGAACTTCAGGCCTCGATAATTGCCAAGCGGGATCTATACGGAAATCATTACCCGCGTCATAATCCTCTGATCCCTGCGCTCGGCTCAACCCCATCTTCGTGCGCAGTTGCCCCAAGCATCAGCCCTATCTGAGAGATCAGCACATGACTGAAGTATTTGTGACTCACCAGAAGGAAGACGCCATTCTTTGGCTGACTCTGAACCGCCCTGAAAGGCGGAATCCCCTCTCCAGCGAGATGATCGCCGCATTGTCGAATGCAATCGAGATGGGCAATGAGGACCCCGCTGTTCGGGTAATGGTGATTCGCAGCAGCGGGCCCGCCTTCAGCGCTGGGCACGATTTAACCGAGATACAGCGTCGTTCAGAAGAAGACAGCGCCAAAAGGCAGGAACGCGTCAAGGCATTGTTGGAGGCCTGCGCGGCCCTGATGACCCGTATCATGCACGCCCCAAAGCCCGTGATTGCCTGTGTACAGGGCATTGCCAGTGCCGCAGGTTGCCAGTTGGTGTCGGCCTGCGACCTCGCGATCGCGTCAGAACAGGCCACCTTCTGCACCCCTGGCGTGAATATCGGGGTCTTCTGCACCACCCCCCTTGTTGGCATTGGCCGCAATGTGTCGCGTAAACACGCGCTCGAAATGGCCCTCACCGGCCAGCAATTTGATGCCACTGCGGCGGAGCGCTTCGGCCTGATCAATCGGGTTGTGCCCGCAACCAAGCTGCAACAAGCTACTCGGGATTTGGCCTTGACGATTGCCTCACGCTCACCAGAGAGTGTTGCCCGGGGCAAATCGGCTTTTTATCAACAGGTGGAGATGCCACTCGATGAAGCGTTCCAGCTGGCCAACCAAGTCATGCTGGAGAACCTCACCTCAGAGGGCGATGCCAAAGAGGGCATGGGGGCCTTTTTGGACAAACGCGAGCCCGAGTGGAGATAAACCGGTTATGAGACTGGAGTCCGACGAGTCATTAGTGTCTCTACTCTCCAGTGTGAGGCGCGTCGCGGTAGTGGGTGCCAGCCCTAAGCCCGATCGACCAAGCCATCGCGTCATGCGCTTTCTGCTTGAAGAAGGGTTCGAAGTCGTTCCCGTAAACCCGGCTCTGACTGGGCAAACGCTACTTGGCCTCCCAGTTTATCCCTCGCTTGCCGAGGTCCCCGGTCCCGTCGATATGGCGGACATCTTTCGCGACAGTCTGGTTTTGCCCGAAATCACGGAAGCACTGATTGGACTCAAAATTCCCGCAATGTGGACACAACTAGGGGTGACGCATTTGCAGGCAGAGCAGGCCGCTTTAGCGGCCGGGATCAATCTGGTGATCGACCGCTGCCCTGCCATCGAGGTCCCACGGCTCCGCAAACTTGGCTTACTGCCGGCTCAGCCACTTCGTCGGTAACGGTGGTTAGCGGCAGGTTTCCTCCTGTAAGGAGTACAACCCTACAACGCCCTTCCGCCTGTCTCCTCCAGTTGAGACAAGGACCACAGCGTCAGTCCCGCCGCAATCAAAATGTAGACCGACACGTAAACAATACCGAGCTCATTCCACAGCAATACGGCAATGGTGGGCGCTAGCGCACCGCCGAGAATCGCGCCGATCTGATACCCAAGAGAAGCCCCCGAATAGCGCACCTCTGTTGAAAAAAGCTCAGTGAAATAAGCCGCTTGTGGACCATATTGCATGCTGAGAAAGACCATTCCCATTGTCACTGCCAGCGTGATCAAGGCAGGACTCCCGGTGTCAACCAACGGGAACAGGGCAAAACCCCAGACGCCGGTCAAAATGGCACCCCAACGATAAACCTGCTTGCGTCCCACCCGGTCAGAAAGGCCTGAAAAATAGAACACAGCCGGCACCATCACTCCCGCGGCAATGAGCACTGACATCAACATCTCATCTCGGGTCAGATCGACCGACGGGGAGTTCAATCCGTAGGCGATCACGAAGGCGATCAAAATATAAAAGGTGACCTGCACTGAGAGAAAAGCACCGGCCGCCAACATGATTCGCCGCGGGTAGCGACGGATTGCTTCGAGCACAGGTGAGCGGGGCACCTCGGCAGGCGCCCCCGAGTCGGTCTGTGCTGCCTGCAATGCTTTAAACGCGTCCGTATCTTCCATACGCAGCTGCACGTAGAGAGAGATACCGATGAGGACAATACTGGCAATAAAGGGCAATCGCCATCCCCAGTCCATGAAAGCCGCGTCGCTCATGGAGGCGCTGACCGACAGGAATGCGAGATTGGCCAGAATCACACCCACGGCAGCT
>Ga0209666_1001611_pt1 | contig 17277 bp, 8 predicted proteins | sample SaaInlV_125m_DNA_FD_184679 | JGI IMG/M metagenome (GOLD analysis project Ga0209666, IMG submission 184679) | Marine microbial communities from expanding oxygen minimum zones in the Saanich Inlet - Saanich Inlet SI037_S3LV_10m_DNA (SPAdes)... | ecosystem: Environmental > Aquatic > Marine >...
TCAGTGCAAGGAGTGCGGTGGGGCTGGAATCTGCGAGCACGGTCGTCGGCGAGCTAGATGCAAGGAGTGCGGTGGTGCATCAATCTGCGAGCACGGTCGTCAGCGCTCTAAGTGCAAGGAGTGCGGTGGAGGCTCAATCTGCGAGCACGGTCGTGAGCGCTATAAGTGCAAGGAGTGCGGTGGGGCTGGAATCTGCGAGCACGGTCGTCGGCGCTATGACTGCAAGGAGTGCAAAAAATAGCACGCGTGAAGTTCTGTGTAGCTAGTTTCCTCGCAACGACAACCTCGGCCAACGCTCACATGTCCCCAATCATCAACGACGACACGTTCTTCAGCAGATACATCGGATCCGCGCGGTTCGGATCCACCCCTCCCGCCGTTCCCACCGCCACCGCCCGTTGCCTCAGATCCGCCGCCGACAACTGCGCCCGCAGCGCCAATGCCCTCACGTCCCCATCCGGGTCCCGTCCCCTCGCCCACCCCGCGCCGTCCTCAAGCGCCGCGAGCAAACCCGCCAGCGGCGACCCCGCCGCGACACCCCCGACCCCGCCGCTCAACGCGTGCCACGCGGCGGCGGGCGGCACGGACGTCACCGCGCCCACGCACGCGAACAACGCCGCGCGTCTCACGTGCGGCTGCGTATGCGCAAACACCGCGGGGTTCAACGAAAGTTCCAACACGGCGCCTGCGATTTTAGCGGCGTCCGGCGCGTTCCTGGCGGCGGCGCAGCACTCCCCGAGGCACCCCAGCAAACGTCCCATGACCAGCGCGTCGATACCCCCGCCCGGGACGTGCACAGCTGTGTTTGGGTTTAGTTTGGCTTTGGCGTCCTCGACGGCGGTTACGCGGGATGCGTTTTCGGCGGAGCGGACCATCTCGGCGGCTCTGGCGAGTAGGGGACCCGCGAGGGACGCGCCGATGAGATGCGCGCGTGTGCGCCTCGGTCTCGCATCGCGTAACGCCTTGGTTCCTCCCCTGAGCCGCGCGAGGCTCGCGGGCGCGAATACCCTCTCTTTACCAACCTTCCGCGGATTGGATTCATTGGATTTATCGTTCCCGATCAACCGCTCATTGTCACGGTTCTCTGTCTGATCACGGTCGACGATTGGGGGCAGCGCCGCGAGTTCCCTCGCCGCGTCCGCCACCGCGTCCAGCACCTCCAGCTTCTGCCCCGCGTCGCACCGCCCCGACGTAAACCCCTCGATGACAAGCGCGGGACCCGCGAGACCCGGGACTATCACCGCGACGGCTGCCAACGCTCTCATCCTCGCCGCGCCCATCGGTTCGTAGTCGGGCGTCGCCGGGTGCGCGTGTAACAACGCGGAGACCAACGCGGGCGCGCACCCGATGATCTCTTCGGGCGCCGCGCGGATCAGTGCTTCCGCGGCGTGCACCGCACCCTCCGCCTCGTCCGCCCTGTCGATCGTCGACTTGGACGAACTCGTCTCCTCCGCGCGTCGAGCCTGGCGCAAGGCGTCGACGCATGATGACAGCGTCTTGGGTTTGGGAAGCCGCGCGATGCGTCGCGCGGTGGCCCGAACCGCCTTGGCCCTGCGCACCGCGGGGTCCACGAGGGTCCGTCGGTCACCGCCGCCGCCCTCGGTGTCGCCCTCTTCTTCGTCGCTCTCTTCTTCGTCGGAGATGTCGTACGGTTCTAGCGCCGAACCCTCGGATGACGCGTCGTCCTCGTCTGATTCGTCGTCGGAGCTGTCCTCGCGCCGCGCGCCTCCTCCCAGCCTCACCGCACCGTCCGGATCGTCAAAGTCCTCCTGTAGGTCCTCGTCTGTTTCGTCGTGTTCAGCCTCCCGATCGTCGTCGTCGTCTGGAGTTTCTGGAGTGTCTTCCGGCGTTTCCGGGCTGAGGACCGACGCGACGAAGGAATCAGCCTCGGCGTCCTCCTCCTCCTCCGCCGAACCTTCCTTTAGCCTCCACGCGTCACGCTCCCACGCCTCCTCATCCTCCGACACCGTCCCCGCGGTCTCCGACGCGCCGTAATCCTCCGCATCGTCAAAGGTGAGCGGCCTGTCCGGCGACATCACCCGCGACAGCGCCACCGCCACTTTTTGCCCGTGCCGGCGAATCCGCGCATCGGGTGAGTCCAACCGCGCGCTTATCCCGCGCATCAAGCCCGCGGGGGTGACCGCGGGAGCTCCTCCGCCGTCTCCGTCCTTCGCATCACCACCGCTTTGTATCAAGCAGCCCGTCGCGATCGACGCGGCCAGCACGGACGCCACGTGACCCTGCATAGCGCCCGATCCCCCTCGCACTAATTCAATCTGCGACCACGCGTCCACGCAAGCCGCCGCAACCGTCCGTCGGTGACGCGTCACCGCCGCATCCTCCGACGAGAACCCAACCGGCGGGTCCACGAGTGCGATGCGAATCAACGCGGGGAGCACGCGCCGTGGCTGGGGCCGGCGGAGGAGCATGCCGTCACAGATGGCGTGACGCGTCGACACGCATCGACGGAAACGAGCCGAGAACATCGACCGCAACAAACGCTCGCAAGCGCGCCACGACAAACCCCGCGCCGCGCCGCGTCCCAGCGCGGCCTGCGCGAGCTTTGCCGCGGCATGCGCGTCGGGCATGGCGTCCACCAACTCGTTCGCCCAATCGGGGCGCGACACGTCAGCGCACGAGTCGGTCACGAGGCAATCGAGGAACGCGTCGGCGACGCCGTCCGCGTCGCCGCGTCGACACGCGCGCGAAACGCAGCTCGCCGCCGCGTGAAACACAGCTGTGCGTGTCCCATCGTTCACGTCGACGCGCCTCGTCGCGTCGCACAGCTGTGTCGCGACGGTCCTCGCGAGCGCGGTGGGGTGTAGAGCCGCGACACAGCTGTGCGAACCGGGCGGGAGCTCCAGTCGGTCCGCCGCGGACATCAGCGCGTTGATGGCATCTATCGCATCAACCCCATCCGTCGGCGATAGGTTCGAGACGATGTCGCGCGCGATGCCCCGCTCGAGCGCGGCGGCGAGCGCGCGCGCCGCCTCCGTCGCCACCGCCGTCTTGCTGCGCTCGTCCAGGTCACGCCCCGTCGCCGTGGACGACGGCGAGAGCGCGGGAACCAGCACGCGAATCGCGATCGTCGGCGGCATCGCGGCGAGGATCTCGTCGTGCAGTGCTCTCCTTTCGTGCGACCGCATGAGGGGTAGCCATCGAGGCGCGACGCAGTGGAGCATCTCCTCGCCGACGGCATCGAAACCGACCCATCGATCCGAAGCGTCGTCCTTCGACGATACGCCGCGCGCCTCGGCGTACTCCGACGCGAGCGCGCGCGACGACGACGACGCTTCCCTGACGTCGTCGTTTTCATCCATCCGGGGCGATGTGTCCTGGCCGAGGACGACGCCGCGGACCATGACCAGCGCCCCGGTGGCTTCATCCGGGCTGGACGCGTCCCTGAGCACCGCCGCGGCGGCGCGATGGAACCTAGCCACCGGGCCGTCCCATCCCGTCGTCATGGGCGCACTCCTCCGCGAGGTCGGAACTGATTCGCCCGCGAAAATTTCGGTGCGGGACGAAGAAAGCTATTTGAACCCGGACGCTCCTTATCCATTGTGGAGGCGCGCGGGCGGGTATCGTCGCGCGCTAGAAACGCCGAGCGCGTCAGTACAGCTCCCCTCGAGGCACTGAGAACCAAGGAGTCGCGCGTCGCCATGGGCATCGCCTTCGACGGGACGCTCACCCCCGAGCAGGTTGAGCAGTTCGGCAAAGACGGCTTCCTCGTCCTCCCCGACTTCGCCTCCCCGGAGGAGGTCGAGGGCATGCTGTCGCGCGCGGACGAGCTCGTGGATGCCTTCGACCCGGCCACCGTGCCCAGATCCATCTTCACCACCAAGGACCAGAAGCGCACGAGCGACGCCTACTTCCTCGACAGCGGCAACCATCTCTCCTTCTTCTTCGAGGAGGACGCCTTCGACGAGGCGACCGGCGAGCTCCGGCAGGCCAAGTCGCGTTCCATCAACAAGATCGGCCACGCCATGCACGACCTCGACCCAACCTTTCGCGCGTTCTCCAGGTCCGAGAAGGTCGGCAACACCCTCAGGTCGCTCGGCATGGACAAGCCGACGCCGGTGCAGAGCATGTTCATCTTCAAAAACCCGCGCATCGGCGGCGAGGTCTCAGCGCACCAGGACTCAACCTTCCTCCACACCGACCCGATGACGTGCACCGGCATCTGGATCGCGCTTCAGGACTGCTCCATAGGCAACGGGTGCCTCTGGGCGCTCAAAGGCAGCCACGTGGACGGCGTGGCGAAGCGCATGGTGGTGGACCCGCGTACCCGAACAAAAGTGGAGTTCGAAGGGGAGTACCCACACTGGGATTTAAACGAATTCTCGCCCCTGGAGGTCAAGGCTGGGACGATGGTGGTGCTGCACGGTGAGAACGTGCACTACAGCGCGCCGAACACGAGCGCAAAGAGCAGGCACGCGTACAGCGTTCACTTCGTAAACGGCGACGCCGGATGGGACAAACGGAATTGGCTTCAGCGGAATCCGGACTTTCCGTTCACACCGCTTGAGCAGTGACGGTGGAGTGATGCGTGCGTGGCGAAGACTCTCCGCCGTGGGTATGAGAGTGGAGAGTGGGAGAGTGTCCCGGTGCCGTGGGATGGATGCTCCGCTGGAGGGAGTGAGAAGTCGCCGCTCGGCTCGTTGTACTTGTAATAACAATTTTTTTCAACATCATTTTTTTTCGTCGAAGTTCAGTGTCGTCGGCGGAAGCGGCACTTCACTTCCATCGGCGCACCACGCGCGCGTGACATCACTGACGGACACCATGGGCGAGAAGAAGGAGAAGAAGGAGAAGAAGGAGAAGAAGGACAAGAAGGAGAAGAAGGAGAAGAAGGATAAGAAGCGCGAGCGCGAGGAGGAACCCGCGGAGGACCCCGCCGCCGCCGAGACGGAGATCGATCACGATGCGCCCATGAAGAAAAAGTCGGCGGCCGCATCCGACGGCAAGGCTATCCCCCCCGCGCCGGGCACGTACCCCATCAACCCCACCAAGGTGTACATGGGTAACCTCGCGTGGTCCATCGACGAGAACGCCGTCAAGGAGGCTTTCGCGGACTGCGGCAACGTGCTCAGCATCAACTGGTTCGAGGAGAAGGACACCAAGAAATTCCTGGGCGCCGGCGTCGTGGAGTTCGACACCCAGGAGGGCGCCAACGCCGCCATCGCCGCCACCGGGCGGGAAGTGCACGGACGGGAGACCAAGATCCGCGGCTGGGAGCAGCGCGGCACCGAGGGTTCGGAGAAACGCGCCGCACACGCCGCGCGGAAGACGGAGGTCAAGCCCATGGGGGCCAAACCGCCGGGGTGCTACACCCTCTTCATGGGGAACCTCAACTTCGCCATCGACGACGACGCCATCTACAACTTCTTCAAAGACAACGCCGGCGTGGAGCTCAGCGCGGTGCGGTGGCTCACGAACAAGGACACCGGGGAGTTCCGCGGGGTGGGCTTCGCGGACTTTGCCACGGATGAGGACCTCGACAAAGCCGCGGGGCTCAACGGGCACGACTGCATGGGTCGGCCCATCCGCATGGACTGGCAGGCGCCGCGGGCCGGGGGTTAACCTGTCGGCGGTAGCGGTACTTCATCCATCGATGGTTGGGAGAGGCCAAACGCGCGTGAACCCCGGCCGCCCGGGGCTTTGAGACGTTCGGTCAAAGAATGAAATAATCATCGAGCTAAAGCCCCGAGACTACTCGACTACTGCCTACGTGCGTCGTTCCCTTCGTTCCCCTCGCACTCAACCTTGTGCGGACACCGCGCGTCCTGCGTCGACGTCCATATGGGCGGCGGTAGGAACGGAAAAGGCGCGTGAGACGCCACGTCCATGACGTCGCCCATCGACGCCAAATCACCGAAGCCGCGCCAGCCGTCGACGCTCCACTCGCTCCACGCCCACCACCGCTCTTTCGGAACGGTTATCCGCAGCGGATCCACCTCACCGACCGTGCGAGGTATCCTGTGCGTACACGCCAACAGCTGAAACAGCGGGAGGTAGACCAAGGACCCGTAGAACATGTTGCGAGCGTTGGCGATGGACGGCCTTCGGTAAAACACCGCCGCGCTGAGAGCCATCGGCGCCGCGAGGAGCGCCGCCTCGTACGCGAACGGCGTCGTGGTGAGCCCGCACCCGACCGCGAGTGCGCCCAGGGGGAACATGTAAAACGAGTTTCGCATCGCGACCCCCGCGAGTCTTCTCCCGCTGGGATCGGACATCGGGTGCGAGAGCATTCGGTACCCGCCGCGGATGTAGTCGTCCTTGGCCATGTACGCGAGAGCCATGAAGTGCGGCATCTGCCAGAAGTAGAGCGCGGCCGCGAGGACGCCACTCGCGGGCTCGATGGCGCCCTCGCGCGCGGCGGCCCATCCCATCAGCGGCGGCACCGCGCCCACCACCGCGCCCGCCCACGTGTTGAGCCAGTGCATCTGCTTCAGCGGGGTGTAGCACAGGGCGTAGAGCGCGACGTTGGCGGCGCCCAACGCAGCCGTGGTGTCGTTGGCCTTCTCCCTGAGGAGCCCGACACCCGCGATGCCGGTGACGACGCCGAAGGCGGCGGCGTGCGCGACGGAGCATCGCCCCGACGGCAGCGGCCTTCGCATCGTCCGGGCCATGACCGAATCGTTTTTAATCTCGAAGATCTGGTTCCACGTGTTCGCCGACGATGAGCACAGCATCGTGCCCAGGGACGTCCACCCGAGCTGCTCCCAGTTCACAGTCTCACCGCTGCCCAGGACGTACCCGGCCGCCGCGGTGGACACCACGAACGCGCTGAGCTTGAACTTGCTGAGGTCGTGGTAGACGCGCAGCGTGGCCAGCAGCCGAGCGACCGGGCCGCCCGCGTGAGCGGCAGAGGCGGCGCGCGCGCTCGCCGCCGCGCCCGCCGCGGGGGATCCGATCGCCTCCGCGGCGAGGCCCATGGGCGCGGGGCTGAGGCCCATGCGCGCGCGGGCCGCGGCGGTGACGTTACCGGGCGTCGACGTGGACCTTCCCCTCCACGCCGCCCGATGCCAAACGTTCGGTCGGGCCCACGTCGTCGCCAACAGAAGGACGGTCCCGGGTCCATCGGCGACCGCGGCGCGACCGGAGGAGGAGGTCGACGCGGGGGCGCTACGCGCGGCGGCCGTGGCGAACCGCGCCGCCTCCCGCGCGGCCCTCGTCAGCGTCGTCATCCTCACGCCGTTCAGAGTGACGCCGCGAGGAGCGAGCGAGGGTTCTTCAAAAATATCGCAGCCGATCTTGCCGATGTGGCATGCTGGTTACGAGTTTGGCGAACAGCCCAAAAGGAAAAAGCCACGACCGAGGGCACCCCCCACACTTCTCACTGCCGCCCCGCGCCGTATCGCCCGTCGACGTCGCCATGGAGACTAGGGGACGTAAGAGAATCAAACGATCCGCGGATGTGGACGCCGCCACGCTAGGCTGTCGTGGCTGCGCCGACCTCAAGTCTGAGTTGGCTGAGCTCAAGTCTGAGTTGTGTGAGTTGAGGGTTGTTTGCGAGGCCAACGCCCGTACCTTGAGTGAACTCCCGCAGCAGCTGTCGCGCCATCTGTCAGGCGACTTTGGTGTGCTGCTAGGCGCGCTGATACGAGAACTGCCGGAGGTTTTCGAGGCTGAAGTGCTCTCAAAGCTTGACTGCAAAGACCACTTTTCCCTCGCACTCGTGAACAAAGCCTGCAAGTACTCAATATACAAGGTGGAGCCTATCGCGAACATGAGAAAGTTAGATGTTACGAAACAGTACCCCTTTACGAAACGTTCGGACGGTACCCCATTTCCCGATCGCGATTTAAGACAGATGATCGCGGCTGAAGAGGGTCGTCTAGACGTGTTGAAGTGGCTTTTTGAGAAAGGGTGCCCGATGGATCACACACGGTGTGCCTCGAGAGCCGCGTATACAGCGCATGTTCACATACTTCAATGGATGAAAGACAACGGCATGACCGGTGAGTGGTGTGACTATCATATGTGGTCCGCCGCTAGCAGAGGGCACCTTGACGTGGTTAAATGGCTGCATGCGAACGGGTGCCCATGGGATGAAGATGCGTGCGACTGTGCCGCCGAATACAAACACTGGGACACCTTACAGTATCTGGTCGACAACAAGTGCCCGGGGTGGGAGGAGGCCGCCATTACGTACGCCGAGCACCTCACGATAACCTCCGGTGACGATGAGTGAGATTTCAAATAAGAGTTACGTTTACATCTCGACTCTCTCATCACGGCAAACAGCAAAACAGTGAGACGGAGAGCTCATCAATTATGGTTAACATTGTCATGAATATAACACAGTTCTGGGTCATCACGCGTACGCGCCCGGTCCCGGGTTGGCGTTGACGTCGTATGATCCCCGTACCCCGGTCCCGAACGTCGCCTTGGGAGCCTTGGGCGCGGTGCTCAGCAGCTTCTCGGCGCCGATCGCCGCGGGGCCGGGCGACTCCATCCCGAGAAACACCTTCGCTTGCTCTTTCCCCAGAAAAACTTTATTAGCTCCGTCCCTGCTGCTGGTTCCAAAGCCGTACTTGGGCATGGTCCTGTTCTCCGACCGCGGCTGTGCACCCACGCTGTCCGTGACTCTGTACTGCCCCGCGCCCGGGAGCTTCCGCGCGCGTTCCATGTCTACGTCTTTCCCCCGCCCGCCTCTTGGAATTGTAAACCCGGGCTCTGTTTGGTTCCTGCTCTCACACTGTTTGCCCACGCCGGACAGCACCTTGTACGCGGCGGGCCCGGGCGATTCCATGCCGAAGAATACCTTCGCCTGCTCCTTGCCGATGAACACCTTCTCGGCGTGATCGCGCGTGGAGGTGCCGAAGCCGAACGATCCTTCCGTGACCGCTTTGGATTGAGTTTGTTTGCCGATGGCTTTCGGCAGCGGGTAGGTGCCCGGTCCTGGGACTTGCGGGTTACGCTTGGCGCGGCCCGCGGAGGGTTGGAGGAACCTGTCGGCGGATCCGAACCCGACGTTCGCGGGCGAGCGTTTCTTTGCGTCCACCTGTTTGCCGAAGGAGGATTTGTTCTCGTACACCGCGCCCGGTCCGAGCTTGCCGAAGTCCACCTTGGAGTGCTCCTTGCTGACGTAGACCTTGGCGGAGGCGTTCCTGTCCGCGGCGCCGAAGCCAAAGGCGGGCGCGTTGGACTTCCTGGAGTCCGCCTGCGGTCCGATCGCCGCGTTCCTCATCGTTACCCGAGTGTCCTGGGTGTCGACTCACGCCCGAATCGGCAATCGATGAATGAAAATTCCCCGGTGGATTCGACGGCGATGCGCGCTCGAATGCCGGGCGGTGGACGGTGACGTATCGGCTCCGCGATGCGTTCACTCGGTCGACTGTGCGGTCGCGCGTGACCACCAGACACCGCCGCTCGGTGCTCGTCGTCTGTGAGGTCTTCGGCCGCGTCTCGGGGGCGTTTACCCTGAAGATGCTAAAAATGGCGTTCAGGTTACATTTGCGATTGTGGGTCCCCAAACGCGAATTTTGCATCAAAGGAGCGGGGATCACGGCCGCTCGCCGCCACAGCGCGCCGCGTCGACGTCGTCCGTCCATCGACCTTCGACCTTCCCGACGTTCGGTCTCGCGCCAATTCAGCTGCGCCTGAACCGCCCGTCGCATCCCACGCGAGATCACCCACCCGCGCCGGCGATCCACCACCGCCGACGATCGAGCCGCCCTCTTAGGGTATAAAGGCGGCGAAGAAAAGGAAGACGCGCGCCGAGCGTGGGAGGAGACACGGGACATAAGATACGCTCACGATGTCCGAGAAGAAGACCAAGCTCTTCCGCATCCGCAAGACGGTGTGCAAGATGCTCAACGCGCGCGGCTACCTCGTCGCGCAGGCTGAGCTCGATCGAGACAAGGATTCATTCACCGAGGAGTTTGGCGAAGATCCCAGGCGCGACGCGCTCACGCTCCAGTTCGACCTGCGCGAGGACCCCACGCAGCACATCTTCGTCTTCTTCCCGGACGAGGAGAAGGTCGGGGTGAAGACCATCAAGGAGTACGCCAAGCGCATGAAGGACGAGCAGGTGAACCGCGCCATCATCGTGGTCCAGCAGTCCCTCACCCCGTTCGCCCGGCAGTCGCTGCTGGAGTGCCAGGCGCAGAAGTTTTACATCGAGCAGTTCCAGGAGGCTGAGCTGCTCGTGAACATCACCGACCACGTGCTGGTCCCCGAGCACATCTTACTGTCCGACGAGCAGAAGCGGGTGTTGCTGGACCGGTACAAGGTGAAGGAGACGCAGCTGCCGAGAATTCAGATGCACGACCCGGTGGCGCGGTATTTCGGCATGCGGCGGGGGCAGGTTGTTCGGATCATCCGTCCTTCGGAGACTGCGGGGAGGTACGTCACCTACCGCCTGTGCGTCTAAGCGCCGACGAAGGAAGGGTGGTGGTGTTTTTGAAAGGGTGTCTTCATAGAGTCAATAGCTAGCGGTCAGTATAAACAAAGTTTGGAACTTTCCTCCAAGTTTTTTTGCCCATGATGAACGCCAGCCTGTCGAGCGTATCTTTCAGAGCACGCAGCACACAGCACGCAGCTCGCCTCATGGTGGCCGCGATGCTACCCGCGGGGGCCGTGGCGCGAGTGCGGCCGCGAGCACGTGCCTCGTTCGCCGCCCGAGCGATCCCGGGACCCACACGATCCTTCCCCGTGGCCCCACCGGCGAGGCACCGCATCTCTCCTCCAAGGACGACGATGCCATCTCGCGCGATGAAGGAGAGCAGGGAGTGCTGAGTCGAGGAGGCGAAGAAGTACAACGAGGCGCAGAGGGCCAAGTACGAGAAGTCCGCGTTCGGTGGCGTGGACATCTGGTTCATCCTCGGCCTCGCGGTCTTCGCCGTGCCCTTCGGGGGACTCGCCGTCGGGTTGGCCACCGGTGTCATCCACACCGGGTAAAAGTCATCAGAGATGAAGATGACAATCGCTTGAGTGCGCACATGACTCGCCGGCGTGAAAGTCCCTTGGAAAGGGACGCGCCCGCGCGACGATACACACGCGCACCCACCACGAACGCGAAAACGCGGGGACACCCTCTCAACATAGACGTAGCGTGTAAACTGTTTAGCAACATGTCCCAATGTCTAGACTACAGTCGCTCAAAAATCGTCAAAGCCCCGCACCCCGACGCCGATGGCGATCCTCAACCTCCTCGCCATCTCCTTCGACCCGCCCTCCACGCCAACCCCGAACGCCCCTTCCACCAGCCTCGGCAGCCTCAGCACGTTGAAGCACGCGTGCGCCATGGGCAACGCGCCGTCCTCGTCCCGGCTCGGCGCCGCCAACTCCCCGAGCGTAAACGGCACCGCGTCGCCAAGGTACCCCACCAAATTCCTGAACCCGCCAGCCGGCGGGGACGTCAACCCGGTCGCGAACTGCAACACCTTGATGCGCTCATCCACCGTGAACTCGTCCATCGCGCACCAGAAGCACTCGGTGGAGAACGCAAAGGCGAGTTGGGCCTCTTGGTACGCCGCGTGTTTTCGCCAATCGTCCAAGTCGATCGAAGCGGCGCCGGCGATGAGTGAACTGACATCGCCGCCGTTCAAGATGCCGCGCATGCGTGCCCGTAGCTGCGGCGGGACGACCGCGCCGAACCCGGCGGCGAACGCGCTGGTCTGGTCGCGGACCGCGCCGAGGACCCTGTGATGGACCAGCGCACGTAGGAACACGGCGGAGTCGGCGTCGGTCACCGCTTCTAGAGCCTCTTTATTTTCATCTTTGTTGTCATCCGTGTCATCCGCGTCGACGTGCCCGGGACCTTCTCCGCCGTCGTCGGATGCCCACTCGCGTGGGTGACGCAGCCTGAGGACCTTACCGGGGCGGAACACGCCGGTGGGGTCCGCGGTGTCGGACCACGTCAGGTCTAAACCGGCAACCCCGTGTGTCTGGACGTACTCCACCTGGTTGCGATACAGCGTGGGATCGACGGATTTTAAATCTTCCAGACGCATCTCGTGACCGAGCAGCCTGGAACAGAACGCGCTCGTCAACCGCAGCGGTAACGTCTCGCCGTGGTACAACGCGACCGCCGCGAGACGACCGAGGGACGCGAAGTACTCCAAGTGCGTCGATGTCACCTCACCGGACATGCCGTTGGGGTGTAAAGTGACGCCGCCGTCGTTTGAGGAAAACAAAAGGTTCGACCTGTCGCACGCCGCCGCCGCGACGATGGACATCCACTCCCTACGCACCGCGGCACCCGCGCCCCGCTCGCCTTTGAACTTGACCAGCACACCGCCGCGCGGGGGCATGAGGAACGTGCCGGGCTGGGTAGACGACGGCGCGTCGGTGCCCGCGTTGGACACGCAGCAGTGGTGGCAGAGGTCCTCCAGGGGAAACTCTCGTTCGCACGTTAAAGTCACGCCGGTGAGACCGGGCACGGGGACCCCCGCGTTGACCTGCCCGAGCTCCCAGCGTAGCATCTCTAAGAGCCACTGCCGCTTGACGTTCAGGTCCAGGTCCCGGAGCACCGCGCCGATCGCGTGGTCCCGCGCGCGCCTCGTTCGGCGCTTGGCGAGCTCGGGGGAATCGCAATCGGAGGTTGCGTCGAATGGCTCGTCCTCGACCCGGGCGTACCCAGTCTCCACCCACCGCTTCAAGTTGGCGCCGTCGCCGCCGAGGACGTCCACGGCGGCGCACCGCGCGTTCGCCGCGGATGCCTTGAGCATGTCGCGGACTTGGTCGCGAAGCGGGTGGTTCGGCATCGAATCGAACGCGCGGTCCACGGCGTCCGTCTGAGCGCCAAGGAAAGAGTCGTCGGCGCTCGCGGCGCGAATACCGACTCGTACCGAGGAGTTCTCCGACATTTCCGTGAGGGGAACTAAGGTGACGTCACCTGGGGACTCCCCAACCTCCCGTGGGTACACCGCCGGATCCTCGCCGTCGAGACGCAGCGGTCTCGCGAGTTCACCCATGGAATACGCGGCCAACATGGCTCGATCCGCGTCGCGGCCCGTGAGCATCGTGGCGAGCCCGTCGACCAACTCGGCGCTGACGCCGTCGACGACGGACCCGAGGATCATGCGCCTCCCTTCGACATCGCCCGCGATGTTAGCGACGACGAGCGTGGCGTTGAGCCGGCAGTCGGGCGCGGGGCCGTCGTCGGGGTGGCGGCCCTCGGGTTCTGATGTCGGATCGGGCGGCTCGACGTTCAGAGCGTCGGAGCCGGTCGCGTCGTCGGCATTGGAATTCGTGTCGCGGTTCGGGTCCTTGCCGGCCTTCGCGGACGTCTGTACTCGCCCCGTGCTGTTGAGCACGTGCGCGAGGTTACTCTCCAACGATGCGTGTGACGACACCGACTCGTCCGCGCATCCAATCTTGGCGATGCGGTGCCCGAGCGCGGCGGCGGCGATGAGGGCGCGCCTGGCGACGTTGTCCTCTTCCCTGTTGGGATCCCGCCCTCGGCCCCATGACTGCGGCGGCTCGCCCATGAGGCAGTTGATGCAGTAGAGGGTGTTGAAGACAACCTCCCGGTGCTCGTCACGGAGCAGCGCGATGAGGCTGGCGACGAGCCGGACGGTGGAGAACTCCCGCCCCGGTCGTCTCAGGTACATACCGACGAGCGTGTCCGCCTCGGAGGTTGACACAGAGTCGGATTCGAGACACCGCGGCAACGCCTGGGGCTGATCCGATTCGATATCGAGCAGCCTCCACCGCCAAGCCTTCTCCTGGCTCAACGTGGCGATCGCGATGACCACCTCGCTGAGCACCTGCCCGTGCGCGCCGTCGCCGCGCCTGCGTCTGTCGACGGCGTCGCCCTCGAAGAACACGGCGATCCCGGCGGGATCCGGCAGCATGCCGGAGAGGGCCGCCATCAACCGCTCGGCTCGCTCGTGCTTCAAGAGCAGCTGCATGCCGTGCCGCGAGCGCGCGATGCCGCACAAAGCGCGCACCGCGAACGCCGCGGTCTGCCCGAGATCGGCGCGGAGGCACGGGAGGAGGTAACCGACGACGCCGGGGGCGTGAGCGAGCAACGCCCTGCGACCGGCGTCGGATCCCGTGAGCCTCGCGATTAAACCGACAGCCTCCACACCCCCGGGGGCGCTCCGGAAGCCTCCCTCGTGCCCTTCGTCGAAGTCAACGATGTCACCGTCTTCACCCGATCCATGTTTCCTTCGCGGGAGGGCATCCGCGAGGAGCGCCACGACCCTGGACACCAGAACCGCGACGCCGTCCCGCCGAGTCTCCCCAGTCTCCAAAGCGCTCAGCAGCTTATCCATGCACGGATCCCACGAGATGATCCCGAACACCGCGGCGGCGGCGATGTGCGCGCAGTCCGGTGTCAACGCGAACTGCTCGGATGCGTGTTCCATCGATGATGCCGCCGCGTCTCCATCGACGGAGGCGCCGCCCTCGGACGCGACGCTCTCGGGCCCGCCGTCGCCGATGATCTCTTCGCGTTCTCGGCGTTCCTCGGAAAAGTCGTAATCGTCCCCGACGCTCTCCACCAAACTCGGGGGACCGGACGCCACGGAGCTCGGCCGTTCGGGGAATACAAACACCGCGGGCTGGTTAGTACCCTCATGGTGGGTACCCACGCCGTTCAGGGTGAAACCGCCGCTGTGTTCGTGCTCGGTCAGGTTGACGTCCGCGAGAGTCGCGTAGCGCCCGGAGTGAGATTCGTCGTCCCAGGGTTTAGACTCCTCATCCTCGGGGATGCCCTCCAGGCCGTCCCGCAAGCTGTTGCCGTGAACGGAACCCCCGCGAGTCTCCTTGCTCACCGGGTCGAGCTCACCGCCGTGGAGGCCGGTGACTGTTCCATTGCCCGTTCCATTGGTTCCCGTTCCCCCCGCGGCGGACGAGGGCGTAGATTTTGAAGTTCTTTCCTCGTGGAGCCGCCGGCGCTCCGCGTCGACCGCGTCGTTCGCCCCGGTGACCGCCATTATGTCCAGGAGCACCGTGATGAGGTCGCGTCTGTGCGCGATGATGTGCTTGGCCCAGCGCATGCCCTTGTCGGGGTCGAACCGGGAGTTCGCGGGGTCGGCCATCTCGGCCAACACGATGAGCGCGTTGCGGCCAAGCTCTCCGATCATCTCGCGCGTGGCTGACGGATTCGGGTCCTTATGGCCGTTGATCGAGTGCGTGGATCCGGCGCTGAGCCTCAGCGCTCGAACCACTCCGCTCTGCGTCGAAGACGGGTCGTCGGACGGCGGTGCCATGTCGTTGAGCCAAGGTTTCGCGTCGTTCACGGGAACCGGCCGGAGCAGCGTGAGGAAGGACGGGAGGAGCTCGTCGGTGCTCTCCAACAGCAGGTGCCACGCGCTGCCCTCCTCCGCGTTCTCAGCCTCCTTGGCGACGGAGTAGAGGGTGTGCACGAGCAGCGCGTTGCGGGCGCAGAGGTTCGCGACCGTCGTCGGGGGCTTCTTCCGACGCCTCCGTTTCTTCCTTCGCTTCGACTTGTTCCTCCGAGGAGTCTCCTTCGTCTCATTCGTAGCCGCATCGTTGCCCGGGATCCAAAATCCATCACCCGTCACTTCCCCCTTCTCCTTCTCATTCTCCTTCTCCTTCTCCTCCGGCGGCTGCTTCACCACCCCTCCGTTGGCCCGCGCCTCCTCCATCTGCCGCGCGGTCCCCGCGATGTGCCGGATCAGCTTCGGTATCACCGCGGGAGCGAACGGGATTAAAAGTTCACGAGCGTCCTCGTGCGCCGCGAGAGTCTCCACCGCCTCCACCGCGACGCCCACGTCCTCGGTGTCGGGCTTGGACAGCGCCGCGAATATATCGTCCAGTAACGGGACAGTCGCGAGTATACCCTCGGGGTCGACGCCGCCGGGTAACGGGCCCTTGGGAAGCGGCCCGCGGTTAGCCGGCCACGCGGCGGCGGCGACGGCGCTCGGGTCTAGCCGGAAGGGTTCGGGTTCGTCCTCCTCGTCGGAGTGCGTGGATTCGTCAGAGTCCGCGACGGTGGTGGTCTCCGGCGCGTCGTTCTCGCGCCTCGCCGCCGCCTCGACCGCGTTGGCCGTCGCCCACTCTCTCCGGAGAGGGATCCTCTTTCCAAACTCCGCCCGCGCTCTCCGTTGGGGTCCGGAGATTTCGACCAGGTCGCGGGGCGAGACCCATCGCCTGCGGCCGGTGTCGGGATCCACGTCCTCGAAGTCCACGTCGATCGCGTCCAACGCGCTCGGATCGTACGGGTCGAGGATAGATGCATCCCCACCGCCGTCGTCTTCGTCCCACCGTCGCTGCACGCGCGCGAGCGAAGCCAGCGCGGCGGCGGCGGTGGTTCGCAGTAAGAGGCGATTGGCGGGGTTGGCGAGTGGATCGTTGGGATGCGTCGCGTCGGCGTCGGAGTCCGAGTCGTCCGAGTCGTCGATGGGTGCCGAGGAGGGTGCCGACACAGCTGTGGTGGACGAGTCGAAGGTTCCTTTCGAGCTCTTCGCGGCGTCGGTCTCGACGACGTCACCCGCGGACTCGTCTCCCTGGCCGGCGGCCGCCTTTTCCCGATTCTTTCGCGCCAGTCTCTTAGCCTCCCGCCGCCGTTCCTTGGCCTTCTCCTTGGGCGTCTTTTCCTTCCACGTGTCCCTTCGTGGCCGCTTGTTCCGCTTCGTCTCCCGTTCTTTCCTGCGCGTCTCCTTCCGCTGACGCCTCGCCGCCCGTTCGGGTCGATCCGGCGGCGGAAGGCATTGCACCGGCGGCATCTCGTCCACCGACATGATCGGCCACTTGTCGCACACCGCGTTCGCAAGCCCCCGCAGAAGGTGCCCCGCCGACGGCGACGTGAGCAGCGCGTCGCCCAGCACGTGCACGGGATCTCCGGTCTCCTCGTCGCACTTCGCGGCGCGGGTGCTGAGATTCACGACGCACGAGAACGTGGCCCAGGCGCACGAGCATTGCGACGCGGACGCGCGGGTCACCGCCCGGATGACGTCGTGTAGGCGCGGATGGCCGTCGATGACGTGGAAGAGCACGGGGTGGGTGCAGAGCGCGTTGAGGATGCCGACGGCGGCGCCGAGCGCGCCGTCGCACTCGCCTTCCTTGGGAATGACGGTGCGCCACGTGTCCCAGCCGCCGCCCGGTTTCTGAGAATTAATCTCGACGTCGAGCCCGGATGGAGGAATTTCTTCGGGTTTGTTCTCTTCGGGGATCCAAAAGCCGTCAACCTCCGTCCCGCCCTCGTCGTCTTTCCCATCCTTCTTCTTCTCAACACAGGCCCCGTCCTCGTCCTTGTCCTTGTCCTTCTTTTGGACCGTCTTCGCGGGCTGCCCGAGCACCTCGATGACCACGGCGAGCTGCGTGACCAGATCCCCGAGCTGATCCCCTCGTAACTGC